>ERZ779890.1183-NODE-1183-length-27236-cov-3.833523_pt1 | contig 27236 bp, 32 predicted proteins | sample MGYA00511553_ERZ779890 | MGnify/ENA primary metagenome ERZ779890 (study PRJEB29588, sample SAMEA2152064) | human gut metagenome | biome: human gut; feature: human-associated habitat; material: faeces | place: Denmark | collected 2008/2010 ... | reverse complement strand
GAAAATCATCAAAATCCGAATTGCCCGTTGACGGCTCTTTATCATCGTTCTCTTTTTTTGACTTTTCTTCGGAACAAACTCTTACTAACATTTTTCCTAACTCATTGATGGATTTCAAAAGTTCTTCATCAATCTCATCTGATGTTTTTTTTGACAATTCAATAGCCTTTGCAATCCTTGCATCTGCATACTCTGTACTTTGGTCCTTTGCAAGAAGCTTACGTAAATTTCTTGCGAGTATCGTAAATTCTGTAAGAATATGTGGCTCCGATCCTTTAATTTCTGTTCTTTCAAAATCAACTTTTAACATCTTATTTATCCTCACTTTCAATTTTTAATTCTTTGTCCTTAGTTACCGCCAGATGAATCATCTGAGCGTTCATTTCTGGAAAATTAACCTCATTTACCGCTTCGCTGTTGTCAATAAAAACCGGACAACTAACTTCATACAGGTTTGACAGCGACTGAATAATATCCAGTCCGGCAATAATCCTGTGTCCGTTATTCAAGCTTGACAGCGGTACGCCGTTTACAGTACATTCACAAGTCTCTTTCAGACCGCCATTGATCTGATCTTCAAACAGCTTAAATGAAACAACATTGAATTTCTCGTTAACACCAGCAGCGGCCATAGCACTTTTCGATCTGATAAAATCATCTGTAAGGTTAATCATCTTCTCTTGGTCAGCAATCTTCTGACCGACTTCTTTCTGCTCTGCTTCCAGTTCCGCAATACGTTTCTTAGTCTTCGTATTGTCTGCTGCCAGAATCTTTCCGGCAATTTCAGCAATTTCATCTTTCAGCACAGCCTTTTTAGCCTCCAGTTCCGCTCTTCCAGATGTATCAGAACTCATGGATTCAATTTCTTTTTCAAGTACCGAGATTTTCTCGACAGTTGCCAGATATTCAGCTTTTTCAGAAATGTCCGCTGTCTTTGGATAACGATTCAGCTCTTCCTGTACAGAATCATATGCTTTCTGAGCTTCCGCCAGCTTAGAATCCAATTTGACCATGCTTTTGCGGAGTTCTTCTTCACGGCTCTTATATTTATCCCTATCCGAAGCAGCTTCCGTTCCGGCATTTTCGATTTCAGAGATTTTATTTTTCTTCCGCTCTTTGAACTGGATAAAATCATTCGCATATTTATCTTCATATGCCTGTTTTTTCTTCTCATAGTTCTCAATATTTTTCTGAATCACATCTTCCGGCAAATCCTGTCCGCAAGTCGGGCATACAGAAGCACTGTCTGGAATTGGCTCCATTGGAACCATTTCAGGGAATGTCTTTGCTTTTTCCGCTTTCCACTCTTCCTGCAACCGCTTAACTTCCTTAACAGCCCACTCATATTTAGAATGCACTGCCTTAATTTCAGAATTGCTCTCCGCAATTTCACGTTTAACACTCCTCAGAGCATCTTCTTTCGCTACCAGATCATCTCTAAGATCCTTTGATTTATCGAATAACTTCTGGTTTTCTTCGTTCTGAATTTCGGAAATACGAAATTTGAGATTCATTATCTCCTGACGTTTGGAATTAATTTCTCCTAACTTTCCATTACCACCAGACAATTCATCTTCAACTTTCTGCAGAGCCACTTCTTTAGCCGATTTTTCAATCTCCAACGCTCCAACATCAGCAATAACAAGACTCTTGGATGCTTCATCAATACGAGGAGGGATCTCTTTTTCGTCTTTCTTAAGTTCAATCCTGGCTTTTTTGTACTTTTTTAATATGTCGTCTGTACTGGCTATTTTTAATTCCGGTATTAGTAGCGCATATTTTTCACCGAATGTTTTGGCAATTTCAACATTTGAAGGACAACCAACGATTTTCATAAGAATTTCGCGTTGCTCTTCCCAATGAAGTGCGTTAAATGCAGATGGATTTGTAATGAGATTGAATACATCTTCTTTTACGATTCCAGAAATGAACTCTTTAAATTCTTTCTGAGACTTTGGATATCCATTGATGTCAAACTCATTCACATTTCCCTGGAACTCTCTTGTATCAGTCCCACGTTTCTTTACCCAATTCTGTTTCTGAACTTTTTTCAGATCATATTCGTCACCATCAACTGATATCTTTGCTTCAACGGAAATTTCAATGTTGTTAATCATATTCCCGTCTATATCCAACGGCCGGATATCAAAATCAGAACTTCCAAGGCTATCTTTTCCAAACAACAGCCATGTAAATGCATCAAAGATTGTTGTCTTTCCGGTGGCATTCGTCCCGGAGATCCTTGTTTTTTCACCAAACTCAATGGTCCTGTCCTTACATCCCTTAAAATTTTGGATATGCATGGACAGCAATTTAATCTGCTTCACCAACTATCACCCTTTCTTCCTTATCTATAATTTTTCTATCTGAACTATCCTTTTTGACGATATGTAAGTACAAATCATCTTCGAACAGGTTCATCCATTCTTTCGGGGACAACCCGAGATCCACCAGAAGCTTTTTCTGGCTCAATGTTAATTTCTTCGGTTGCTTCATGACGCCTCCTGTGCTATTATTTAATTGTCATTTATTTTTACATTTGCACCTGTATGAGATGCCACTCTCTATGGGTGCGATTTTTATTTCCACACACATTTCCACACAATATCTAGTGGTCCGGCCATTCGGCAGTAGATCAACAGAATGGCGATCCAGACTATCTCGAATAGCATTGCAATCGTTACCCAGAGCAGAATTTTTTTGAATATTTCTTTCATGTGATCTCCTAACATGTTGCTGCCTTTTTTGCTGCTTTTTTATTCGGAATCGGTGCAACCATTAATGTGACATCAAGTTTCTCTTTTTTGATGGCTTCGTTGAGTTCATCAATCGTATTGATTCCAAGAGCTTTCAGTTTTGCTTCTATCATTTTTCTCTTTTCGTCCATAATGTTTTCCTCCTACACCGCAAAGCACATCTGAGAATTTTCATCCTCAATTTCCTCTCTCAGACATCTTGGCAATTCGTATTTTTTAATAATCTCAACTGCCAAATCACATTGGCTCCGCTTAATTGCCTTATAAGTATTCACACCGAATTCTCTTCTGAGCTGTGCATCCACATCGCTGTATACTTTGTGCATCAGACTTTTATTCTTGTATGCCGGTGCATCCTTTCCGCCCATCAGCGGGACTACTTTCTGATTCTTCGCTCTTGTGATTCTCTGACATTCCAGTGCTAACAATGGCATGTCTGCCTTAAACTCCTGCAAGTCCCTATCTACCTTGTCAATTTTCTCTGTCAGCTCTACATTGCCTTGAGCAAGTAACTGAATCTTCTGGTCGGTTGTCATTGGCTTCTGATAAGAACCGGTCTTTCTGATTGCCGGAAGAACTTCTGAGGTTACCCAGTCCGTAAATCTTTCGGCAGATTCCTTTCTGCTTTGGAAAATAGTCTTATAAAGATTAGACTCATTAATATAGAGAAGTTTCTGTTCTCCACCAGCCGTAAGGGTAGGAATACTACTCACACCCTTTTCGTTCAGTCTCTCTTTTACTTTCGATGGTTGAGTGAGCCCTAATGCTTTACATACATCTGATAAGCAGAACATTGGCTCGTTCTCGATAGTTACTGTTCGAATATCACCGAACTCTTTTGAATTAAAAATTTGTAATTCATTCATTTTTTTCACCTTCTTTCGTCATGTGTCTTTTAGGACACTCTCTCTGTAAAAAAAATGCCCATTGGGCTGTCCAAATCAAGATAATCTACAATTCTCTGAATTTCCGTAATAGTGAATTCTGATATTCCACGACACTTTCTATAGAACGCAGATCGGCTCATTCCAATGTCCGCACACATCTTTTCTACAGTAACGCCACGATTTTTCATCTCGTATTCCAACTTATATCTGTCCATTACTAGTCCTCCTTTCCGTGTCGTTTAGGACACTTATACAATATCATGCTTGCGACAAGGTGTCAATAGCTTTTTGGTACTTTAAGACACTTTTTCATCACTATATGAGTTTCATGTTGCTAAAAAGACACTTTCGTGATATACTGGCATTAATTCGAAAGGAGAGTGAATTTATAATGGATGTTGGTCAAAAAATCAAGGTTTTAAGAGAAGAAAAAGGTATGACACTTGAAGAATTAGGCGATAAGGTCGGCGTTGGTAAAAGTACTGTGAGAAAATGGGAAACGGGAATAATTGCAAATATGCGAAGAGATAAAATTGCAAAAATTGCTGATGCTCTTGGAACCAGTCCGGCTTATTTAATGGGATGGGAAGAAGAAAGCAACACTGCTGATACTCTTCTTGAAGCCTATGATTCTGGATTAGCATCAGACGCACAGTTTAAAAGATTAATGGAATACTATAAGAAGCTGAATCAAGCTGATAGAGATATGATAGAGAACATGGCGAAAAGATGTGCAGAAAAATAAGGCTGACATTAACTGCCAGCCTTTGAATTGAACTTTTGAATGAAGAGATACACGGTAACCAGAAACTTATTATCTGCGATTTTCTCTAATTCATCAGTAATCATTTTTACAATCTGTTTGTTACTCATATGTAGACCTCCGTTCCAGCAAGAACACCTGTTCGAAATTCCTTGAGTAAATAATACTACTACTCAAGAACAAAATCAATAGCCTATCAGAACAAATGTTCTTGAATGTGTTTGTCTACATTATACACCTGTGCTTTATCAAAATGAAGCGGAACGGGAGAATCGTATACTATAGTATACACTTTTTTATTCATCAAGTTCGTACAGATCCTCAAATGGGATTTTTAAGCCTTTGGAAATTTGCTCCAAGGTCCTCATTGTTGGATTACTATCTTCTTTCATCACTTTTTGAATGGTGGCTGATGATAACCCTGTAAGAAAAGCAACTTGCCGAATAGATAGGTTTTGCTTATACATTAATTCGCCTAATAATATCTTCATACAGATAGTATTTGCAAGTATATAAAAGAAATTCCCATAAAATATTACCAATTCGTAAAGGTGGCTGATTTATGAAAACTCACAAAAAGAGAAAAAAGAAGGAAACTACTACAGAAAAAGTATTGACGTTTATTCTTTGCTTACCGCTTCTTATTGTGTTATTGGGATGTGCAGCAGTATTATTTGCTATTATAGGTTCAATATATTTAGTCTTTGCATTTATCCGCTTCCTTTATCGTTGCCATAAAAGGCACAAAGAAGAGTTAGAGAGGCAACGAATCCTTGAAGAAGAAGAATTTGCACGTATTCTTTTTGACGGCAGGGTTCGATGTGAAGAGCTTCAAAAGCAAGACCGAAAAGACAACTATGAACAATATCAAAATATAACTAAAGAATGGGAATATAGTCGCACAAGAAACAATTAAAGGAGGGATAATTATGAATTGTCCAAAATGCAACACACCGAACCCAGACGGTCAGAAATTCTGCGGTAATTGCGGTGCTGAACTTCCGCAAAAGAAAGAACGTGAATTTCATGGATATTCATTTACACCGGATGGAAAACCAATTGAGCATAAAGAAAACTTTACATATACGCAGAATCAGCCGATTCAAATAAAAAAGAAGAAAAAGCATGGTTGCTTAACTGCAATACTTTCCGCATTTGGATTATTGTTTTTATTCATCCTGGTCGTGTTAGTCATTCCGGATCCCGATGATTCTGCATCAACAGATACATCAGCCAAGCAAGAATCAACGGCTTCTAATGAGGATAAAAAAGAAAATACTAAGACTAATGAAAATAAGTCAAAAGAACCAGAGCTTTCTCCAGAAGAATACAAAGCGCAGTGTCAAGAATTAAATTACAATGATGTGATGAGAAATCCAGATCAATATAAGGGGCAGAAATTCAAAATCACAGTACAGATATATACTGCGTCTGAAAAAATTTCTTCTGGGCGTTATTTCAAAACCTTTACCGATGATGGAAGTGGAGCTTATTTCGATAAGTTGGTTTGGGTTATTGATAAAAGAGATGATAAAGCGGATAGTTATGTAAAACTTCTCGAAGGAGATACAGTAACATTTTACGGTGAATTTGATGGATTGCAAAAATCAAAAAATGCTATAAGCGATGAAAAAACTGAGGATCTTGCTCTTAATGCTTACTACGCAGACATAGTAAAAGAAGCGCAATAGACAATATAAAAAATCCCGGTGTGTATCACGGCACCGGGATTCTGACATCACCTTATGGGGGATAATGTCAAGATGTTTCAATGAAAGTATATCATCCCTCATACAGTTACGCAAGCGGAACGTTTGTTCCTTGCTAGCTGTTATTTTTATACTTAATTTTAAGGAGGATGAATAAAATGACAAATCAAAAAGAAAAAATAGTAGCATTATACGTCCGTGTATCTACCGGTTATCAAGTAGATAAGGACTCTCTTCCATTCCAGAAGAAAGAACTGAAAGCATATTGCGAACACGTGCTGCACGTTGATAAAAAGCGAATTGAAGTATTTGAGGATGCTGGGAAGTCAGGAAAGAACACGAAACGGCCTGCATTTGAACGTATGATGGAAAAAGTAAAAGCGGGAAAAGTGTCTCATGTTGTGGTTTACAAAATCGACCGTATCACCAGAAATCTTGTGGACTTCTCTCTCATGTATGATGATTTCAAATACAACAATGTTACGTTCATATCTCTGAACGAGCAATTTGACACCTCTAGTGCCATTGGAGAAGCTATCCTTAAGATTATACTTGTGTTCGCAGAACTTGAGCGTAAATTGACATCTGAGCGTGTCACAGACGTAATGATAGGTAGGGCACAGAGCGGGCAATGGAATGGCGCAAGGGTTCCCTACGGATGGGACTGGGATGCAGAAAACAAATGCCCTGTACATTCCAAGAAAGAAGCACCTTATGCTAAAGCCATGTACCAGATGTATATGGACGGTGGTTCTTCTGTAACCATCCGGGATTATAACAACTCTCATAATATTCCTACTAAGCGTGGTGGTGAATGGACATCTAAGACCGTTGCTGATTTTCTGCGGAATCCGATCAATAAAGGGGACTATCGCTACAACTACAGGGAAAGTGCCAGGGGGAAGAGAAAAGCTGATGAAGAAGTTATCTATATGGAGGGCGTATTTCCACCATTGATAGACCCGGAAATATGGAATGAAGTAAATAGACGCATGGATGCAAATCATACACGAAAGAATACATCTGCCATGCATCCGATTAGAAAGAACTGTAATGTATTTGCCGGACTGATCGTGTGCGGTAAGTGTGGATCAAACTATCAAGTAACTGCCAAGGATAGGCGTAGAGGAAATGGATTCAGACCATCCTCTTATGCTTGTACCGGAAAGTACCAGAAAAAACATTGCGATAACTTGAATGTCAGCGATGTAAAGATTGGTCCGTTCATGATAAATTATATAGCAGCTATTATTGATGCATCTAAAAGCAGGAGATTCATCAAAGATACTGAATCATTGGAAAGAGTTATACTCTCTCATATTGATTTCACAGACGTGGCCGGAATATCTGAATCAAGCTTACAGGATACAATTGATTTGCTATATGGTCGTTCCGGTACAGAAACTTTATCTGGTAAACCAGTTAGTAAAGATGGTAAAAATACTGATACAGCGGAAAAGAAAAAAGAGCTGCAAGAAAAACTACAAAAAACAGATCGTGCTTTGGAGCGATTGAAAAAGGCATACCTCTTCGATGATGATGCAATGGACGAAAAAGAATTTCTTGAAATGAAAACAAAATTAGAGGTTGATAAGGTGAAATTGGAAAATAGCATTAAGAGCCTAGACTCATCTTCTATCTCAGAAAATGTTGATCAGGCAGCATTCATTAAGTCCGCATCTCAATTCCTTATCTCGCACAAAATTAACAGTGGTGGAAATATAGAGTATTCTGAACTCGCAATGATGGATGAAGAAGCAATGAAAACACTTATGAATTCCATTATTGACCATATCACAGTTATGGACAGGCATATTACAGAGATTGTTTTCAAGAATGGATTAACCCACACATTATTATACAGATAGCAAAAAAGCCCCGAAAAATCAATGCTTTCGGGGCTTTTTGTATGTTCAATATAAATGCTTAATAATTCTCTATTACCGGGTTCATCTGACAACCAAAGGTTGTAACGCAGAACGTCAGCGGACGACCAAGTTCTTCGGATTCACGCTGTACATATGCCTTTGCCTTTTCGATGAAATAATACTGACGGGCAGTATCATCCGCCGGCGGCTCTTTTGTAATATCTATATCGTAATTAACATTATTAAGCATTCTTTTTGCTCCTTTGTATTATTTTAGAATCAATTAGTAATCATGGATTTAGACAAACTGATGTCTGTTTTCGTCATATTCATAATCAATGGTTTTTAAAGTATTCACAATTTCTTCTTTTTCTACATTCATATCATCACATAAAGCATCCAGATTGTGATAATAATCTCTGAGTTTTGTATTGACTACACTAAGTAACAGCATAGGATCTTTCGGTAACCCATTTGCCATCTTTTGTTCACTCCTTTTTGTTATATAAGACTTTTCTCTTCTGTATCAAGCGGATAACTCTGCTTTTCTGTCACAACTTTCTCTGGCTTTATATCATGTTCCTCAAAAGGAAGTTCTCTGTACATCTGCAATTCGAATGCAATTGCAATTGCATGCAGATTCGGATGTTTTTCCAGATATTTGTCATAAAAGCCGCCGCCATATCCAATCCTGTGGCATTCTTCATCAAAAGCGACTCCAGGCATGATCAAAAGTCCGTCTTCTCCGTCTGCTATATGATTGCCGGTTGGTTCCAGAATCCCGTATGCGCCCGGCTGTAAGTCATCTTTACTTTCTACCAGGTAAAAATTCATTTTGCTTCCCTCAATTCTCGGAAACCACACACTTTTTCCGAGCTTCCAGGCCTCCTCCATGATGGAAGAGGTTCCCACTTCTCCGTTATAATTTGCATAACAGTATATATCGGTCTCTTCTAAAAATCGCGGATGATTGATAACTCTTTCGGTAATGTCGTTGGTTGCCTGTTGCCACACAAGTGGATCCATCTCTTTTCTGAGACGGATGATCTTATGTCTAATTTCCTTTTTTGTTTCCAAATTTCTCACCTAAATTCGTAATACTTCCGTCTTTTTCCTTTATAGAAATGTTGTTCAACTGCCCACGCAGGTTCCTTTTAAAAGAATCTATATATTCTTTTCTCAAGATCTGCTGTTCTTTTAGTTCTTCCGGTGTCAGACCTTCTGATTTTGATTTGTGATATAATTCATTGATTCTTGCTACTTTTTTATCATCCATTATCTTTTATCCTTTCTGTAAGTTTCAGGTTTAACTGGAATAATTTTCCAGAAAACCATATAAGCTTTCTGATGTTTCTATATATTTTCCATTCTGAATTTCTTTTTGAAGATTTTCCGGAAGGTACTCCAGTGAAATATCTGTATATTCATATACCGTCTTTTTATCACTAAGATATACAACCACATATCCATTTAATTCCTTCAGATAATAACAGTCGTCTTTAAGAGCCTGTCCGTCTGCTGCCACAGAAGTGTCGTTCATTTCTCTCTGTTCCTTCGCATTTATTTCGGCCTGGATTTCACGCTTTCCTTTATTCAAACTCAGCTGATAAGCACAGGTAATTCCAAATACTACAAGGATCAGAAACAGTAAAAAGCCAATACCATACTTATTTTTCATAGTGATTACTCCTTTTTGAGTACAGTATTAGCTTATAACATTGTATTTATACGATTTTTCTCAATGTTTTTTCGATAAGAAGCCCCTCCCGCTCCGGATAATCATACTTTTCACTTTCTCTGATACATGCACATACGAATGCATGAGAAGCCTGGACACTTTCCAGAAGTGTGTTACCCTGCAGGAGTCTGGCAAGAAACATTCCGTCAAATGCGTCACCGGCTCCGTGAAATTCTTTTAATACTTCACCGTTCCCTATATAGAGAAATGCATCGTCTTCATATAATACGATACCTTTTTTGCAATCATCTTTCGGAACACTGGTGATGATCATATCTTTGGCACCCATTTTGCGCAGTTCTTCGCACAGATGCAGGACATTTCGGTGATTCCCTGTGATCTGATACTCTTTTCCGGCGAGCAGATACATTTCTGTCAGATTTGGCAGAATTACATCCGAATAAGGCAAAAGCCTTCTTATCGATGTACCGTAAGATTCATCAAAATTAGAATAATATTTCCCGTGATCACCCATGATTGGGTCAAGGATTACTTTGGTATCCGGAAATTGACTGATAAAATAAATAACAGAATCAATCACGTCAACATTACCAAGGTATCCTACAAAAATCGCGTCAAATGTAATGTTTTCTTTCTTATAGTGATCCGCACACGTACGTATATATTCTCCGGGTACATGATATATGGCAGGTGTTCCATAACCTCCGGTATGTGTCGATAACAACACAGTCGGGATGGGACACGCTTCAATTCCCATCATACTTAAGATAGGTGTCATATTCATCATGGCTGCTTTTCCTACACCGCATATATCGTGTAACAGTGCAATCTTTTTTACTGGTCTCATAACTTACCTGTATTCCCCTTTTATCAAATGTAATCTACGGCATAATGTCACAAGGGTAGCTCCTTTTGGCATGCCAAGTAATTCTTCTTCTGTAATTCCTCCAAGTACAACAATAGCCACACCATAAGTTACCACTGCTGCAAGAAGTGCGATGATCGTCGCAATATATGGGCCTGCGAACAATTCGAAAATCAGGTGGACCAAAACAGCGATCACACCCATGATCAGTGAAGCCAGTGCAGGGATTACAAAAGTCTTCTTCTTTTCCTGCACATATCCAATCCTGTCACGCAGTGCTTTTGCGTTCAATACACAGATTGCTCCGGAGAAAATAATCTTACTTAATACTACGGCATAGATATTCCATTTCAATACTACCAGCATCAGGAACAATGTCACAATATGGATCACCAGGGAAATTGCAGCATTCTTTACCGGAGTCATCATGTCATCAAGGCCCTGTAATACAGAGTTGGTAACAGTTGACAGACAGAAAAATACAACCGAAAGAGCTCCCATCTGAAGCATCAGTGCAGCCGTTGTATTATCCTGAGTAAAATATAACATATTCAGGATCGGTTTTGCCAGCGTGATAAAACCAACCGCACATGGAATTGCGATCACCATATTAAAACGGCTTACCGTATTGATCTTATTATGTACCTGTTTTCTGCTACCAGTCTGTACTGTTGCAACCAGACTTGGCACCAGAGATGCCGCCAGTGCACTGGAAATGGAAAGCGGTACATTGATCATTGTACTGTACTGTCCCTGAAAGATTCCCAAAAGACTTGCATATTCTTTTTTACTGAACCCCTGTGCAGCCATTACGTTATTAAAAAGCGCCGTATCTACGAAGTCACTGATATTATATACAGTTGCACTTAAAATAACCGGTGCGATCGTTACAAACAGAACTTTGTATACCGTCTTATAGCTTTCGCGTTTTTTCGAATGGTCACGTCTCATTTTGCGTTTGAAGACTTTGTTATATGCAAGAAATACAAGACCAACAAATACTAATGCACTGAATGCTCCAAGAACAGTACCAAGTGTTCCTCCGGCTGCGGCAAATGCCGGACCGAAAGATTGGTCACCTCTCGTTTTTCCTACGGCTTTTCCTGCATTTAATAATACATAGGCTCCCGCAATAGATACAACTGCATTTATGATCTGTTCAATAACCTGTGAAATTGCAGTCGGAATCATGGAACCGATTCCCTGAAAAAATCCTCTCAAAACTCCGAGTAATGCAACGATCAGAATACACGGTGCCAATACACGGAGCGCATATGCACTCATATCCAGATGCATGATCGTCGTTGCAATAAAATCAGCTCCAAAGAATACAAGCAGAGCTACAAAACCACCGGCGAGCAATGCAAATGTTATGGCTCCACGAAAAATCTTATGCGCATTTTTGTATTCTCCTACGGCGACTCTTGCGGATACCAGTTTTGATACTGCCAAAGGGAGGCTGTAAGAAGTCAACATCAAAGCCACGGAATAGATTGAGAACGCTACAGAATAGTATCCGTTTCCTTCCGTTCCGATAATATTAAGCAGCGGAATGCGGTAAAATGCTCCGATCAGCTTTGTGATAACTCCTGCTATCGCCAGAATCGATCCCTGTACGAGGAAATTCTTCTCATTTTTTTTACGTTGTTCAGACATACATCTTTAACTCCATCATTTTGTATAAATTAGTAAGATCAATTGTTATCTCAGAATATCCAGGCGTTCCATAATCTCTCGTTGTTTTTGTTCCATCACCTGGCGTTCTTCATCTTCCATATGGTCATAACCTGTTAAGTGTAACACAGAATGCGCAATAAGAAAAGCATATTCTCGCATCGGACTGTGTCCGTACTCTTCTGCCTGTGCAAGAACTTTCTCTTTTGATATCACAATATCACCAAGCGTCAGTTCTCCGCTTTCAGGATCGAAACAATCTTCTTGTTCTTCCAGGAAGTCAAATGTTCCAGGTTCCGGATAATCGATCATAGGGAAAGACAATACATCAGTTGCTCTGTCGATTCCTCTGAATTCCTTATTCATCTCATGAATCTGTGCATTTTCTGTCAGGAGCAGGTTTACTTCTGCCTCATAAGGGCAGCCTACATAATCCAGGGCTTCTTCTACTACTCTTTTTGCAAGTGCTTCACATTCAAGTGGAAGTTTCACATCCCCTTCTTCTTCAAAATATAATGTCATGATCTTCGCCTCTTATCTTTTCCTTTGTATTTAGCATCATTTCCACGACGGTTTTCGTGTTTGCTTTCATAATCTTCGTATGCTTTTACGATTCTTTGTACCAGCGGATGACGTACAACATCTTTGCTGGTAAGGTGGCAGATACTGATATCTTCGATATCTTTTACAACTCTTGTTGCCACATCAAGTCCCGATACCTGACCGGATGGCAGATCCTTCTGTGTTGCATCACCTGTAATGACAACTTTTGAGCCAAATCCGATTCGTGTAAGGAACATCTTCATCTGTGCCGGGGTGGTATTCTGAGCTTCATCCAGAATAATAAATGCATTATCAAGCGTACGCCCACGCATATAAGCAAGCGGTGCCACTTCGATCAGACCTTTTTCAGAATTCTTCATAAAACTTTCTGCGCCCATGATCTGATACAGTGCATCATAAAGTGGACGTAAGTACGGATCGATCTTACTCTGAAGATCTCCCGGAAGGAATCCGAGTTTTTCTCCTGCTTCGATTGCAGGACGTGTCAGAATAATCCTTCCAACTTCGTTATTTTTAAATGCAGTGATTGCCATTGCCATCGCAAGATATGTCTTACCGGTACCGGCAGGCCCAAGTCCGAAGACGATCATCTGTTTGCGGATTGCATCTACATATTTTTTCTGCCCAAGGGTTTTGGGTTTGATCGGCTTTCCCTGTAATGTATGGCAGATAATATCCTTATCGATCTCCAGAACATTTTCTTCACTGTCTTCCATTACAAGCGCCAGTGTATAATCTACATTCTGTTCCTGAATCGTGTTGCCCCTTTTGGAAAGTTCAACAAGCTGATCCAGCACTTTTTTTGCTTTTTCCACCTTAAGAGCATCTCCCATGATCTTTACACTTTCACCTCTCGCGATCAGTGTTACATGAAGAGCCCGTTCTATTTTCTTTGCATATACATCGAACTGCCCGAACACATTCGCTTCATGTTCTGCAGGTATATCGATGACTGTTTCCATTAATCCCATGCATTAATCTCCATTCTTTGTTTCTTCTTCCGAAGAATTTTCTATCGGAATCGGTACAGACGGCATCTTTCTGCCAACGGAACACCTGATCTTTAGTGTTCCCTTTGCATAATACGTCTCAGACCCTGTGTATATTTTAACATCATTCTGGATAATTTCTACCCCTTTTTTCTCCAATTCTTTACAGTAATCCTGAAAATCTGCCGATAATATCATTCTGGCATCTGCTTTGGTATACTTCTTATACATTTGGCGGTAAGGCGTTATCGTGCTTTTTTCTAATGTCACCGGAATTACATTGGCAATCTGATATTTTTTCTGATCTACATGTTTTTCGAAGACCGGATATTGATTGTTTTTAGATTCAGTCGTGAAATAATGCCTGCCAAGACGGATTCCGTAATTTCTTTTCTGGAGAAAGTAAAATCTTGAACGGTAATATTTTTTCTGTATATATTGTCTGGTTAACTCTTTCTGATATGTAATGGCTTTTTCTCCTGTTATGTCTGCATCTGCATTTTTCAATCTGTAACCGGTAATCTCTTTTTCATCATTACAGATTGGAATCTGACCAGACACAAGGATAGCTCCTTTTTTCACTTTTGTCCCCCGCTGTACCATAGGAGTGCCGGTACGCGTTATAATATCTACAATTGTGCAGTCCGTATCTGCAATAATATCTTTTCCTTCTTCGTTATTGTCTGAACTGATTTTTGAACTGTCCGTAAAATCGTCTTCATTTTCCTTTATTCGGATGACAAGACGGCATCCATCCACGGAAGCGGAAACCCATATGATCCTGTCGTACTTTTTTCTGAGATCCTGCACGATCTTTCTACAGTTTACATCTGATTTTTTCATACCGTCTTTGACGTTTTCGGACGAAAGGAATCTTTTCAGCGTATCATCTGTATAAGAGAGATTCCCACTGATATCTATGCCCCAGATAAAACGTGTCATAAAAAGGATCAGACCGGCACAGATAAGAAAACCAGACAGCAGTATGTGACGTTTACGGTATCTGTGTAAAAGAAAAGGAAGACCACTGCGGCGTATGATGCAAACCTTCGTACCGGTCTTCCTTACGATCTCTTTCAGTCTGCGAAAACCATCAATCGTAAGATTCATCTCATATGAACCGCAGACCCGCTTCAGATCCCATATATAAATATTTTTATAACGGCAGGCATTCAGAAAACGTTCCGGCGAATATCCGGTTATCCGTATCCTGACATAACCTTTCAAGTACCAGATCAGCTGTTCAAACACGACGGTCCCCTCCTATAGTTGATACTCAATTGTTCTGATGTGACCGTGAATCTTCATCTCGTCATTTGTATAATATATAACTTCCAGTTTTTTCCCAGTGATTTTGATCTGACCACTTTTGGATTGAAGCCTTATTATCTGATCTGTATATTCTGTCATTCCTCTGTAATTTTCCACACAAAGATCATTTGTTCCGGTAATCGTAAGAATCGGGAGCCCCATTGCTACATCTTTTGGGACTCCCGACATCTCCGCCGCTTTTTCTTTCCATTCCTGACGTTTCATAAAAATACCGTGCTGGTAATTTGTATTACTCTATGCTTTTTCGCCGGAATATATGCATGGCAATTCAGTTACCTCTTTTTAAAGTTCGTGATATGCCTGTGTGTAAAAATACTCCTGTGAATTCAGTGGTGCCTCCTCATTAATTACACGATGATAATTTCCCTCTGCATCCAGATATCTTGCTTTCTGGTTGTCTGCAAGCATAATATCGAACATATCCTGTAATTTATTCTGCAGTCTTTCATCGTATACAGGCGCTGCCACTTCCACACGTCTGACTGTATTTCTTGTCATAAAATCTGCGGATGCAATATAGTATTTCCTGCGCTTACTGTTTCCGAATATATAGATTCTCGAATGCTCCAGGAATCTTCCGACAATGCTGATGATACGAATGTTTTCTGTCTTTCCTTCCACACCAGGGATCAGGCAGCAGATTCCACGGACAACCATATCGATCTTCACACCTGCTTCGGAAGCTTCGATCAGTTTATCGATGATCTTCTTATCTGTAAGAGAATTGAGCTTAAATCCAGCATAAGCTTCTTCTCCATTTCTTGCATGTGCAATCTCTTCATCCAGCATGGCAAGTACTTTATTCTGCAGACATTTCGGTGCAACCAGAAGATGTTCACTGTGCTCTACAACTTCACCCTTTGACAAAGCCTGGAATACATTGGAAGCTTCCAGTCCGATCTCTACGTTAGCTGTCATAAGAGAAAGGTCGGTGTACAATCTGGATGTCTTTTCATTGTAATTACCGGTACCAATCTGTGTAATGTACTCTACCTGACCTCCGTTTTTGCGGGTGATCAGACACAGCTTGGAGTGCACTTTATAGCCATCCAGTCCGTAGATCACCTGACAGCCGGCATCCTCCAGAAGTCTGGACCAGCCGATATTATTTTCCTCATCAAAACGGGCTCTCAGTTCTACCAGCACGACAACTTCTTTTCCATTCTCGGCTGCTTCGATCAATGCCTCTACCACTTTACTCTGCTTCGCCACACGATACAGGGTCATCTTAATGGAGATGACATCCGGATCTTCGGCCGCTTCCGTCAGCAGATGTAAGAACGGACGGATGGATTCGTATGGGTAAGATAACAGTTTGTCTTCTTCCCGGATCTGTTCTATGATACTTTTTCCATCCTGGAACTGGTCAGAGCGCTGCGGTGTACGTTTTGGAAAATATAATTCCGTATGCTTTCTGAGAAGATCCTGGATCTGGAATACAAACGACAGATCCAGTGGTGTTGAAGATATGAATACATGGCTTTCATCCAGCTCCAGATATTCACATAATACGACAATTCCTTTTTTGTCGATATCTCTGGAAAGTTCCAGACGGATCGGTGCCAGTTTCTTTCTCTGCTTAATCAGCCCTTCCATAAATTCACGGTAGTCCAGATCTTCGTCGTACAATGCATCTGCATCGATATCGGCATTTCTTGTGATACGGAGTAAAGATTTTGATTTGATCTTATATCCTTTGAATACCGCCGGTGCGAAATGCAGAATCAGTTCTTCGGCGAGCATATAGGTGCCCTGCATTCCCGGAACTGCGATCAGGCGTCCGAAGATGTTGCTGGTGCATGGAATAATTCCCAGACGGTCTTTCTTGCCCTTGGAGCCAAGTACGGCTACGGCATAGATTTCTTTATTTCTAAGGAATGGGAATGGCTGTCTTCTTCCTACAACAGTAGGCGAGATCAATGGTGCAATCTCGGATTCAAAATAACGCTCGAGATATGCAGCCCCTTCTTCATCGAGTTCATTGAAACGTAAAATGCGGATGCCTTGTTCTGCCACACGTTCCATCAGTTCTTCATAGACCGCTTCTTTGCGTTTATTGATTTGTTTTGTGCGTTTTAAGATTGCATCAATCTGCTCCTGTGATGTCATGCCTGTCTTATTTTCACGGATCTTTTTGTCAAGAAGTGTCTGGTCATATAATGATCCCACACGTACCATGAAAAACTCGTCCAGATTGCTCTGATAGATCGATGCAAATGTCAGTCTCTCACATAATGGGACTTCTGGATTTTCAGCTTCTTCCAGTACACGTTCATTGAATTTCAGCCAGGAAAGTTCCCGGTTCATATATATGCTGCTCATAGTGTTTTCTCACCTTTCTCTGTGTATTTTTCACTTTTTTCTTTTCCGAAATATTCATTCCAGTATTCCTAATATAGCATAGCATTCCCCGACTTATATTAGATATATGTTAAATCTATGTTAAATCAGCCCGCCGGGAAAGGCAGGCTGATAAACAGATTATATTTTGGTATATTATTTTAATGTTACATTTAATTTTACCGGCTGATGATCGGTATATTCGAACTGTGTGTCGATATTTTCCACTTGATCGATCTTCAGATTATCCGAAACGATGAAGCCATCCAGTACATATACCTGTGAATCATCATAGTTACCGCTGTATGGTCCGTTTAACAGGCGGCAGGTCGGTACATTATCGGATACTGCATAAGAAAATCCTTCCGGGATATCTTCTTTTCCGACCTTTCCCGGAACCCAGCTGTCTTTATCGTGGATCGGATAGGTGTCCATTCCATCAAATGTCTGGTTAAAGTCCCCGCCGGCAATCACATAATTTCCTTTTTCATACTCTTCTTTTAACTTCTTCACCAGAACTTTCCGCTGCGCGATCTTACCTTCTCCGCTGTCATAAGCTTCCAGATGAAAATTGATCAGAACCAGCTCTTTGTCACTGCCTTTTATCGGAATTCTTGTTTCCAGCATACAGCGCTTAAGATTGCAGGTTTTTACCGGCCATTTGAAAGATTCCGGAAGTGCGATTCTGGAAGCCTCCGATACTTTGTAATCAGAATATGTTACCAGGCCGCTTTCAACTTTACCGATCGTCGGAAGCGGGTATGGGACATATACGCATTTGAAATTACATGCAAAGATTCCATCTACACCCAGTGCTTTTTCGTAGTAAGCTTTTTCGTTGATGTGATAAGATCGTTTGGAATCAATGTCTACTTCCTGAAGAAAACAGACATCGGCATCTGCATCATTCAGAATGCCGGCAATTCCTTTCATATTGTGCTTTACCAGATCTTTCGTCTCCGGCATGACTTTACTTCCGCCGTCCATAAAGAAATCTTCGTCTTTGCTAAGTCCGGCATATCCGGTATTATAGGTCAGGATCGTCATCGAATCTCCCGTAGATATGGACTGTTTTCCACTGGTTGTGTTCAAAGTCTCTATCTGATCCGGACGGTATTCCAGCGCTGTCAGAATGGCAACAGCCGCCAGGAGAATCAATACAATTCCAAGTATGATTCCACCTAAGATCTTCCCGAATTTTTTCATGTTGTACCTCCGTGTTTTTTATCTTTTGGCAGATACCAAAGTAACATAGTAATTATATCCGCCTGATATATTTATCTATTATAACAGTAGTTTTGTAGAAAATCCATTCATAAACCGAGGAAAATACGGACAATTTCACGGTGGTTTTTCTAGGATATCGGTGTTATAATGAGCCATATTATGTAAGGAGGCGATTATCTATGGCTACACCACTTCTTGTGTTGATCATATTGGCAATTGTGATTATTGCATCAATCATAACATCTGTTGTCACGTATGTTATTTTATCCGGGAGAAATAAAAGAATCCGCCTGGCAGAGCAATACCGCCAGCTTGGTATTACAGAACAATATCTGAAGATTCAGGATGAAATCGAGAGGATCATCCGTTACAAAGATATCAAACTTACAACGGCGTCACCTGTAAAGATGTCAAATCCGGAAGACGGACAGAATGAAAAAGAAACAGAATCAGGAACATTCGCAGATGACATCTGGTTCATCGTCCGCGGAAAGGACAGAAAGACATCTGAAAAGCTTCTGGAATACTGGCACTTCATCTGTGAGAATTCCGAATGGAAATGTATAGAGCGCAAGAAAAAAGGTTAAAAATCAGGAAAACCGACAATCTGTACCATACGGGAATCTGCTTCATTCGAAGCAGATTCCCGGGCACAGTCTGTCGGTTTTATTTTCTGTATTATTCTGCGTATTTTTATTTTTCGATAGTTTCTTTCTTATAAACTTTCTGCTGTGAAAATCCTCTTCCTCGCACTTCATTTACATTTCCAATGATCATAAATGCATGTGGGTCGATCTCCTGTACCAGCTGGTTCAGGCGCATAAGTTCACGATTGGAAACTACGGTAAGGATCATCGGCTGATCGTTTCTCAGATATCCGGTCTGTGTATAGACCAGTGTCGTTCCGCGGTCAAGACGTTCCTGGATCAGACGGTTCAGTTCTTCGTATTTTTCAGTCATGATCTCTACTTTTGTTCTGGTAGATCCCATCAGCAGTACCTTGTCCAGAATGACGGTATAGATCAGTACCAGTAAGATACCGTATACAATCTCTTCTTTGTTGGTGAAAAGCATCTGTGAGATCAGGATTATAAAATCAAATACATACAGCATCACAGATACCGGAAGTCCGAACTTTTTGTTGAGAACCAACGGCGGAATATCCATTCCCCCGGTCGATGCACCGCAGCGTATTACAATTCCGATTCCCATTCCGATCATCAGACCGCCGCAGATTGTTGATAACATCTTATCGTCTGTTACATTCTGAAGTGCCGGTATCTGTTCGAGCACACCCAGAATAACCGGGTAATAGAATGTACTGACCAGTGTTGTAAGTGCAAATTTCATTCCAAGGACAGCCGCTCCAAGTAAGAACATCAATGTATTGAAGATTAATACAAATGTATGGATTGGAAGCCCGAAATAATGGTGGATTGCAATACCCAGTCCTGTCGTTCCGCCCGTGATCATATCATTTGGCAGAATAAACATGACGATTGCAAGTGCATAGATCGTATTCCCAAGTAAGATCATGCACAGATTTTTGAAATTTAAGTGTTTCATAGTTATATCATACCCTCTCCTGACATTTTCATCCTTATTAGTATAAAGGATGATATCTTTTGAAACAAGAATTTTTTATAATATCTTTTATATATCTGCAATTGTTTCTATAATATTTTCTTTTATTTCGGCATTTTACTTATGATATGGTTCATGGCTGATGATCCGGTAGCTTCGGTAGATCTGTTCCAGGAGGATCACCCGCATCAGCTGATGTGGAAATGTCATCTTTGAAAAACTTAGTGCATAATCCGAGCGTTTCAGCACTTCTTTTCCAAGTCCGATCGAGCCGCCGATGATAAATATAATGTGACTGGTTCCCTGGATCCCAAGCTTGTCAATCTTTTCTGCCAGTTCTTCTGAGGTCAGAAGTTTTCCCTTGATTTCAAGTGTAACGACGTAGGCATCGTCCTTGACATATTTGAGAATCCGCTCTCCTTCTTTGTCGCGGATACCATCTTCTACGGTCTCACTTGCATTGTCCGGAGTCTTTTCATCTGCTACCTCGATGATCTCCAGCTTACAGTAGCGGCTTAGACGTTTGCTGTATTCTGCGATTGCATCTTTTAAATATTTTTCTTTTATCTTTCCCACTGTGATTAATGTTATCTTCATTCTATTGTTCTTTCTATCTCTGCTTTTTTTAATTTTAACTATAATTAATAATCTTTCGAAAAACTAATTTCTGCACATCTATTCTGCTAATAATTTTTCTGCCTTAGTGATTAGTGTTCTTCTATTCTGTTATCTGATACATATATAATTCATGTAATGCTCTTGTTGCGCAGATATATTTTGCCTGATTCAACATCGGGTTTCCGGCATCCTGGAACACACCGAATACCTGGTCGAATTCCAGACCTTTTGCAAGATAAAAGGTTGTGACGGTAAGTCCTTTTTTGAATACGGAACTGTTGCGGTCGATATAATGCACTTCTTCGCCGCGGGCTTTTAATATCTGGTATAAGGTGGATGCCTCTGCTTCCGTCATGGTAATAATGGCAGCAGTCTCATACTCGTCTTCTCCAAGTTTGGCTTTTGAAAGGATTTCATCCAGAACTGCATCTTCTGTCTGGAATTGTTCTTCTACCACTTCTTTTCCATGACGTTTTAAAAGTTCTACGTCTTTGACACCAGTCAGTTTTTCGGCATATCTGGCAATCTCCATTGTATTCCGGTAACTTTTATTCATCACGATCTTGCGAATCTTCTGATCAAATACGCCCGGAAGGAACTGCAATACATCACGCATCTGTTCATCTAAAGTCTGTGCTTTATCACCGAGAATGGTCATCCGGCATTTGAAGATCTGATTCAGGATCACATACTGCAGATAAGAATAGTCCTGCATTTCGTCAATAACCAGATGCTTGATATGATTATGCACAGCTTTTCCGGTCAGGCGGTACTTCAGATACAATACAGGAAATACATCTTCGTATTCCAGTTTGCGCTTTTCATATTCGACATCCGGAAGTGACGGGTATCCGCATTCTTCCAGAAGCCAGCCGTATATCTTGTAGATGTCCTTTGTTACATACATCTTATCGAATTTCTCCTGTACGATCAGGAGCTCTTCTTCCGAAAGATCACGTCCAAGTAATGTCTCGTATTCATCAACACAATAATCTCTGATTGCGTCCATCCGGCTGAGCAGAGGTGCATTCTGGAATTTGAAATAAAAGAGATTGATCAGTTCTTCTTCTGTCTTCTGAATTCCTTTATATTCGATTGCACGGAAATCCATCAGTTCATCTTCCAGTCTTGCAAGGAATCCTTCCATCATTCCGACAAAGCCTTCCAACTGTTTCTCTTCAAAGCGTTCTGTCAGATACGGGTCCTGAAGCTTCATGGTTCTTTCCAGCTGGTCATAGCGGTCTTCACAGTCCGGAACGATACCTTTCAATTCCCGGTATGCAAACAGGTCAAAACTCATCTCCTGAATATTTTCCTCACCCAGTTCCGGAAGAATATGGGAAATGTAATCTGAAAATACACTGTTTGGAGAAAGGATCAGTACATTAGAGGATTTCAAATGCTCTCTGTCATGATACAACAGATAGGCAATCCGGTGTAAAGCAACGGAAGTCTTACCGCTTCCGGCAGCACCCTGGATTGCAAGGATACGGTCATGTGTATTACGGATGATCGCATTCTGTTCTTTCTGGATCGTACGGACGATATTTTTGAGCTGTACATCGCTGTTCGTTCCAAGTTCCTGTTTTAAAATATCATCATCGATCTTGGTATCGCTTTCGAATGCATAGACCATCTTTCCATTTTTCACTTTGTACTGCCATTTGGCGGCAATTTCACCTTCGATCAGTCCGGCTGGTGCCTCATAAGATCCAGGGCCTTTGTCATAATCGTAAAAAAGCCCGCTGACCGGTGCTCTCCAGTCATAGATCAAAGGCAGCATACCCGTACGTTCCGCAAAGTTACCGATGCCGATATAGAATATCTCCGGTTCGTCTTCGCCATCATAGATAAAATCCACACGTCCGAAAAACGGAGCTTCCAGCATTTTACGAAGCCGGTGCTGCATCTTCAGTTTTTCCTGATTGTCATTGACCTGGTGTAAAAGAGCTTGCTGGTTGTCATAATTTTCATAACCGTATTCATCCATCTCGGTGTAATTCTCCCAGTAGTATTCATTCATACTCTGGATGTCTTTCTGTCCGGCTTCGATGGATGCATCTACTTCGGCCAGGCGTGTGCGGATCTTCTCTGTTACTTTATTTAAAAATATCTTTCCGTCTGTTAAATCTAATTCTGTCATAATCTCCAACCTGTCTTTTTTTGTTTTATGCTTACATATCAGCAGGATTGATTTTCAGCTGTTTTCAGCATTAAATGTGTCTTACAATCATACCACATATATATGTTTTTATTCAAGTCCGGATGTACTGTCTGCAGGACCTGCTACTGGCAGCTTTTTACGAACGCATGGCAAGCAAAAAGAGATATACACCAGAATCATTCTCATGTATATCTCTTATATAATTACGTGTTGTACATATTTATGAATGCTTATAACATCATCTTTTCACTGTGCACAAAGAATTAAGCATTCTTTTTAGACAGATATTCGTGGATACCTTTGGCTCCTGCTTTACCTGCACCCATAGCAAGAATTACAGTTGCAGCACCTGTTACGGCATCTCCACCTGCGAATACGGCAGCTTTTGAAGTCTGTCCGTTCTCTTCCTCTGCTACGATACACTTTCTCTTGTTTGTCTCAAGTCCCTTTGTTGTAGAAGAGATCAATGGGTTTGGAGATGTTCCAAGAGACATGATAACAGTGTCTAATTCAATCTCATATTCAGATCCAGGGATCTCGATCGGACGTCTTCTTCCGGAAGCATCCGGCTCACCGAGTTCCATCTTGATTACTTTCATACCTTTTACCCATCCATTTTCATCGACGAGGATTTCTTTTGGATTGGTAAGAAGATCGAACTGTACGCCTTCTTCTTTTGCGTGATGTACTTCTTCTACTCGTGCAGGAAGCTCTGCTTCACTACGACGATATACGATATGTACTTCTGCGCCAAGACGAAGTGCTGTTCTGGCAGCATCCATAGCTACGTTACCACCACCGACAACGGCAACTTTCTTACCAGCTGCGATCGGTGTATCATAAGAATCATCGAATGCTTTCATCAGGTTACTTCTTGTCAGGTATTCATTTGCTGAGAATACTCCGTTGGCTGTCTCGCCAGGAATTCCCATGAACATCGGAAGACCTGCTCCGGAACCGATGAATACAGCTTCAAAATCTTCCTCTTCCATCAACTGGTCGATGGTTGTAGATTTACCGATGACAACGTTTGTCTCGAATTTAACGCCAAGCTCTTTGACTTTTTCGATTTCTTTCTTAACAACTTTCTGCTTTGGAAGACGGAATTCAGGAATACCATATACCAGAACACCGCCAAGTTCATGCAGTGCTTCGAATACAGTTACTTCGTATCCGAGTTTTGCAAGGTCTCCGGCACAGGTAAGTCCTGACGGACCGGAACCGATGACTGCTACTTTATGTCCGTTTGTCTTTTCCGGTTTTTCCGGTTTGATATCATTTTCCAGTGCATAATCTGCGACAAATCTTTCCAGTTTACCGATAGATACTGCATCACCTTTGATACCACGGACACACTTGCTCTCGCACTGTGACTCTTGTGGACATACACGTCCGCAGATAGCAGGAAGTGCAGAAGATTGACCGATCACTTTGTAAGCCTCTTCGATATTGCCTTCTTTGATCTCTGCGATAAATGCAGGAATATTAATGGATACAGGACATCCCTGGATACATCTTGCATTCTTACAGTTCAGACATCTGGTTGCTTCTTCCATTGCTTCTTCTTTATTATATCCGTAACATACTTCTTCAAAATTCGTAGCACGAACCTTTGGCTCCTGTTCTCTTACAGGAACTTTCTTTAATACATCTGCCATTACTCGTCACCTCCGCACTGACCACATCCGCCATGATGTGTGTCACCTTCCTGTAATTTCAGCATTGCACGGCCTTCCTGGGTCTTGTACATCTGCTGTCTCTTCATAGCCTCATCGAAGTTGACAAGGTGTCCGTCAAATTCTGGACCATCTACGCATGCGAACTTGATCTCATCTCCTACATGCAGGCGACAGGCTCCGCACATACCCGTTCCATCTACCATGATCGGATTCATACTTACAACAGTAGGGATTTCCAGTTTCTTTGTAAGGAGACATACGAATTTCATCATGATCATTGGTCCGATTGCGATACATACGTCATATTTATTTCCTTTTTCCACCAGTTCTTCTACCATTGTTGTTACCATTCCGGCATGACCGTAAGAACCGTCATCTGTACATGGATAATAATTTCCGGATACTGCTTCCATCTCTTTTTCCAGGATCAACATATCTTTTGTCTTCGAACCGATGATAACATCAGCATCAACACCGTGTTCATGGAGCCATTTCACCTGTGGATATACAGGTGCTGCTCCGACACCGCCTCCGACAAACAGGATCTTTTTCTTCTTCAGTTCTTCGATATCTTCCTCTACGAGTTCTGAAGCATTTCCCAACGGACCTGTGAAATCGCGGAAATAATCTCCTGCTTTTAATTCTTTCATCTTGGTTGTGGATGCTCCGACCGGCTGGAATACGATTGTGATCGTTCCGGCTTCTCTGTCATAATCACAGATTGTGAGAGGGATTCTTTCCCCTTTTTCATCCATCTTTACAATGACAAACTGTCCCGGTTCACAATGTCTTGCTACACGAGGAGCTTCTACATCCATCAGAAAGATGTTAGCAGTTAATTGTTCTGCTTTTAAAATTTTGTACATCTTATTTCCTCCTAATTCCCAATATTACTATTATCATAATACGGCTTGTTCTATTTCGCAAGTAAAACCATATTTTTCAAAAAATGTCGATAAAATTGTTCAAGATTCGCTCTGTTGTATATGGAATAGATTTTAATTTTTATACCAAAGTACGCAAAATGGCTGTCACATAAACCTATGTGACAGCCGCCGTTATCTGATTTTTGTTATTTAAAAATCAACTTCTGTTCCATAATATGTACATGTAAATAATTTAGCCATTGTTGCAGGATCAATTGCTCTTGGATTAGATCCTGTACAGGCATCACCAACTGCAAGTTCTGCAATCTTATCCAGTTTTTCTTTAAACTCATCTTCGTTAATGCCGAACTCTTTCAGAGTCTTAGGAATATTCATCTTCGCATTGAACTCGTCAATCTTTGCACATAAGCTGTTGATCAGAGCTTTTTCAGATGTTCCAGGAAGTCCCATTCTGCGTGCAATCTCTGCATAACGAGATGCAGCTACTTTATCTTTTGCATTGTATTTGATTACATATGGCAGATAGATCGCATTGGCACATCCGTGAGGAATATGTCCGGTTGAGAATGCTGCACCTGTCTTATGAGCCATAGAATGTACGATTCCAAGTAATGCATTCGAGAATGCCATACCAGCCAGGCACTGTGCATAATGCATCTGCTCTCTTGCTTCCATATTCAGGTTATAAGATGCCGGCAGATAATCCAGAACCATCTCGATTGCCTGCAGTGCAAGTGGATCTGTAAATGGACAGTTCAGTGTTGATACATAAGCTTCGATCGCATGTGTCAGTGCATCCATTCCTGTGTAAGCAACCTGTTTCTGAGGAAGTCCTTCTACCAGTTCCGGATCAACGATTGCAACGTCTGGTGTGATGTTAAAGTCTGCCAGAGGATATTTGATTCCTGTATTGTAATCTGTGATTACGGAGAATGCTGTTACTTCTGTTGCAGTTCCTGATGTAGATGGGATGGCTGCAAATTTTGCTTTCTGACGAAGTTCAGGGAAGCTGAATGGTGTGATAATATTCTCGAATGTTTCATCCGGATACTCATAGAATACCCACATAGCTTTAGCCGCATCGATTGGAGATCCGCCGCCCATTGCTACGATCCAGTCAGGCTCGAATTCCTGCATTACTTTTGCGCCCTTCATAACAGTCTCTACAGACGGATCCGGTTCTACACCTTCGATCAGTTTGACTTCCATTCCGCCTTCTTTCAGGTAGTTCACTGCTTTGTCCAGGAATCCCTGACGTTTCATAGATCCGCCGCCGACTACGAGGACAGCTTTTTTACCTTTCAGATTTTTTAATTCGGATAAACATCCTTTTCCGTGATATACGTCTCTTGGTAATGTAAATCTAGCCATTTCAAACACGCTCCTTTTTATGTAGTTGATACATTGCGTATTCTGATAATTTTTCATCAACAATGTATCGTTAATCTTTTAACACGATTGTACTACTAAGAAATCGGTTTTTCAAGTGTTTGAACTATTAAATTTTAATATTTTTATATGTATCGGTTTGAAAATTATTTATTTATATGCGTTTTCTATAAAATTTCTGAATATATAGAGGGATTCCAAATAATATTTTTTCTTCCACATCTAAAGTTTGTTAAAAATAT
>ERZ779890.1175-NODE-1175-length-27329-cov-8.372406_pt1 | contig 27329 bp, 27 predicted proteins | sample MGYA00511553_ERZ779890 | MGnify/ENA primary metagenome ERZ779890 (study PRJEB29588, sample SAMEA2152064) | human gut metagenome | biome: human gut; feature: human-associated habitat; material: faeces | place: Denmark | collected 2008/2010 ... | reverse complement strand
GCTGCGCGCGAAGCTCGCCGCAGTTGTGTGTACGGGATTGCATCATGGTAAAATCCACTCCTATTTGTATATTATAAAATAAAAATTACGAAACGTATTTTGAAATGCCCGGATTTGCTCAGGTGGTGAAGGGCTTGGTCTTGGGGTTGACAATATCGCGCCAGTCGAGATCGCCGCGCTGGAGGCCCATGATGAGCATCTCGGCGGTGGCGAGGTTGGTGGCGAAGGGAATGTTGTTCTGGTCGCAGAGCTTGGTGATATAGGTGAGGTTGTCGTTATACTGCGGGCTGTTCGGGTCGCAGAAATAGAGCACCATGTCGATCTCATTGTAGGCGATGCGCGCGCCGATCTGCTCCGCGCCGCCATGGATCCGCGCCATAAAAAGGTGGATCGGGAGACCGCTCGCCTCAGTGACCATTTTGCCGGTCACGCTGGTGGCGCAGAGGGTGTGACGGGACAGAACGCCGGCATAGGCCGTGCAGAACTGAACCATCAGTTCTTTTTTGTTGTCGTGTGCCATGAGGGCGATGTTCATATGGGGTCACAATCCTTTCTGATGTGAGATTTTTCTATTTCAGCAGCCGCTTATCGGTTGACAAGGGCAAGCAGGCTTTTTTGGGGTGCGCGTTGTTTTCCGGAAAAGTCGTGTTTGCCTTTGCGAACCGGTGTTACAGCCGCATCAGGCGCACGCGCTCGCCGCAGAGGCGGCGGGCGATGTTTTCGCAGGCGCAGAGTGCGCCGGAGTGATACTTGAGGCGCTGGGAAAGCCCGCGCCCCAAAATGGCGGGGACGTTCTCGTCCTCCGGAATGACGCCGAGCAGCGGCAGTCCTGCCGCGTCGATGGCATCGTCGATGGTGGTGTGCAGGGATTGCAGGAGCCGCCGCCGCACGCGGTTGACAACGAGGTGCAGCTGTCCTGTCGGGAAGCGGTGCAGCTCCATCACGGTGCGCTGCGCGTCGCGCAGGCTCGAGGGATCGTTCGTGGTGACGACCACGGCGCGGTCGGCGCAGCAGGTGGCGAGCGCGAAGGCTTCGCCGATGCCGGCGGCCGCGTCGATGAGGCAGAAGTCAAAGTGACGGCGGATCTCGTCGAGCAGGCGCTCCATTTCGTATCTGCCCGGGAGCCGCACGCCGAAGCTGACGGGCGCGGTGAGCAGGTAGAGATTGGGGTAGAGCGGGTGGCGCACGACGGCCTGGGCAAGCGTGGTGCGCCCTGCAATCACGTCGGTGAAGTCCATGAGCGCGCGATCCGAGACGCCGAGGTAGAGGTCGAGGTTGCGAAGCCCGATGTCGCAGTCGAGCAGCAGCGTCTTTTTACCGAGCTGCGCGAGCGCCATGCCGGTGAGCGTGGTGAATGAAGTTTTTCCCGTGCCGCCCTTGCCGGACACGACGGCGATGACCTGAGACAAGGCTCGTACCTCCTTTTTTGCAAATTTGATGCGTTACAGCGGGGCTTTTTTGATCTTGGCGAAGGCGCGCGGATAGGCGCGCGGGGTGGGGGAGACCTTTTCAATGAGCACAAGGCGGTGGACGACTTCGCACGTGGGGATCTTGTAATCCTCGACCTTGACGATGCGGCCGCCGAGGGTTTTGATGGCGCTTTTCGCCGCCGTGATCTCGTCCTCGGTGTCGACGCTCTTCATGGCGATGAACTGTCCGCCGACCTTGACGAGCGGCAGGCACAGCTCTGACAAAACGGAGAGCTGCGCGACGGCGCGCGAGGTGGCGATGTCGAACTGCTCGCGGTGCTGCATGGCGAATTCCTCCGCTCGCGCGTGGACGCAGGCGACGCGCTTTAATTGCAGCTCGTCACAGACCTCTTGCAGCCAGGTGACGCGCTTGCCGAGCGAGTCGAGCAGCGTGAGGTCGAAGTCGTCTTTTAAAATGCGCAGCGGCATCCCGGGAAAGCCCGCGCCGGTGCCGACGTCGACGACGGTTTTACCCGTCAGATCGACAAAAGGCAGCAACGCCGCGCTGTCGAGCAGGTGGAGCTGCGCGACGGCGTCGGGCTCGGTGATGGCTGTGAGGTTCATCACCTGATTCTTTTCCAGCAGCAGGGAGGAGAAGCGCTCGAGCGTTTCCGCCCGGCTTACATCCAGCCCCAGCTCGCTGAGGCCCTGCAAGAGAAGCTCGTTCATTTGCTCTGCTCCTTCAAAAGGTCGCGGATCTCGGTGAGCAGAACTTCTTCCTTCGTCGGCTCGGGGGCCTTTTCGGGTTCAGGCTCGGCGGGCTTCGAGAGCTTGTCGTGCATCTTGTTGATGGCCTTGACCATGCAGAACACGGCGAACGCGATGATGATGAAGTCGAGGATGACGGCGATCAGGTTGCCGTAGTTGACGGCGACCTCGGGTGTGACGACTTTGCTGCCCTCCATGACGGCCTCCTTGAGCACCCATTTCCACGCGGAGAAGTCGACGCCGCCGGTCAGCATGGAGATGAGCGGCATGATGATATCGTTGACGACAGAGTTCGTGATCTTGCCGAACGCGCCGCCGATGACAACACCGACGGCCATGTCGATGACGTTGCCGCGCATGGCAAAGGCCTTGAACTCTTCAAAAAACTTCTTCACGGGAAGCACCTCTTTGCTGAAAATGTGCGAAAAACGAAAACTTATTGTATAAAAACGGAATAATATTGCAGATTGGATTTACCTTTTGGGAATGAGCACGGTCTTGCCGCCCATGTAGGGCTGGAGGACCTTGGGGATCAGCACGCTGCCGTCGGCCTGAAGATTGTTCTCGAGGAAGGCGATGAGCATACGCGGGGGTGCGACGACGGTGTTGTTCAGCGTGTGCGGCAGGTACATCTTGCCGTCCTCGCCCTTGACGCGAATTTTCAGGCGGCGGGCCTGCGCGTCACCGAGGTTCGAGCAGGAGCAGACCTCGAAATACTTCTTCTGGCGCGGGGACCAGGCCTCGATGTCGCAGCTCTTGACCTTGAGGTCGGCGAGGTCGCCGGAGCAGCATTCGAGCTGGCGGACGGGGATGTCCATCGAGCGGAACAGCTCGACGCTCCACTTCCACATTCTGTTGTACCAGTCCATGCTGTCCTCGGGCTTGCAGACGACGATCATCTCCTGCTTTTCGAACTGGTGGATGCGGTAAACGCCGCGCTCCTCGATGCCGTGCGCGCCGACCTCCTTGCGGAAGCAGGGAGAATAGCTGGTCAGTGTCTGCGGCAGTTCGTCCTCGGTGAGGATGGTGTCGATGAATTTGCCGATCATGGAGTGCTCGGAGGTGCCGATCAGGTAGAGATCCTCGCCCTCGATCTTGTACATCATGTTCTCCATCTCGGCGAAGCTCATCACGCCCGTGACCACGCTGCTGCGGATCATATACGGCGGGATGTAATAGGTGAAGCCGCGGTCGATCATAAAATCACGCGCGTAGGAGAGGCAGGCGCTGTGCAGGCGCGCGATATCGCCCTTGAGGTAGTAGAAACCGTTGCCGGAGGTGCGGCGCGCGGCGTCAATGTCGATGCCGTTCAGCTTCTCCATGATGTCCACATGGTAGGGCACCTCGAAATCCGGCACAACCGGCTCGCCGAAGCGCTCGATCTCGACGTTCTCGCTGTCGTCCTTGCCGATCGGCACGCTCGGGTCGATGATCTGCGGGATGACCTGCATGCGCTTCTTGATCTCAGCGGCGTATTCTTCCTCCAACTGCTCCAGACGCGCCAGCTCCTCGGCCATCTCGTTGACCTTCGCCTTGGTCGCCTCGGCTTCGTCCTTCTTGCCCTGCTTCATCAGGCCGCCGATCTCCTTGGAGAGCACCTTGCGCTGATTGCGCAGGCTGTCGGCCTGCTGCATGGCCTCGCGGTTCTTGCGATCCAGCTCGATCACCTCGTCCACGAGGGGGAGCTTGCTGTCCTGAAACTTTTTCCTGATGTTTTCGCGCACGACGTCCGGTGTCTTGCGGATCAAATTGATATCAATCACGACAGTTCTTCCTTTCTTCCTTGCGGGGATTCCTCCCCGGAGATTGCACGCCAAAATAAAAGGAGCGCTCCTTCCGCATGGGACGAAGTGCTCCGCGTTGCCACCCAAATTGCCATTTTCATGGCCTCTCTTGACGGATAAGGGCCGTCTGCCCGCGAGCTCGTCACCCGCGGCATGGAAAGAGCGGATCGACCCTCCTCCGCGCCGCCTCGCACCGACCGGCGGCTCTCTTGAACGGATCAAACGGTCTGTTCTCTTTCTGCGCCCGAAGGCGCGCCGATGTATGCGGATATTATAGCCCAAAGCGCGGGTTTTTGCAACCTCTTTTCTTTTTTCTTTGCGCTTCGTCGTTTTTTCTTTATTCCGGTAAAAATTGACATTCTCCCCGTCATCGTGTACAATGAGAGCCGTGCTGATAAAGCCTGTCCTTGATGGACAAAATAGCCTTAACCATCAGCCAAGGAGGCAATCAAATGGGCGCTTCACGCAATCAGGAATCCACCCGTCAGGAGAAAGACGGCGTTGTTTATTATGACCGCGGCATTTTGACCGGCAAAGACGGCCGCCGCTACCAGCGTTATGCCATAAAGACGCATTTCGTTCAGCCGGGCGAGGATCAGGCCGAGCTTGTCCGCCGCTATGTGCTGCCGCTGTATCAGCCGGGCGACTGCCTGTCCTTCACCGCGAAGGTGATGGGCATGTGCACCAACAACGTGCGCACGCTGGCGGACACGCACCCCGGCTTCTGGGCCAAAACGCTCGCGCCGTTCGCCGGGCACAATTCCACCGGCATCGGCATGCATCAGCCCTACAAGATGCAGCTCGTCATCGAGATCTGCGGTCTGCCGCGCGTGCTCTTTGCGGCGGCGGTCTCCGCGGTCACGCGCCCGTTCGGCATCCGCGGCCTGTTTTACAAAATCTGCGGCCACGGCGTGGCGGGCATCGACGGCTTCTATCCGGATTCGTCCTTCGAGGTGTATCACACGATGGGCGTCATCAACCCGGAGCACCCCGTCGAGCTCTGCGACGCGCTGGAAGCCGCGACCGGCGTGCCGACCGTCGTGATGGACGCGAACGACTTTGACCAGAATCAGCTCGGCAAGGGCACGCATTTCCCGCTGACCGACGAGCAGATTCAGGACGCCATGGCGGATAATCCCTCCGGTCAGGGCGACGAGCTGACCCCGTTCATCCTCATCCATCCGCTCAAGGATTAAACTCCCGGGGCTGTCATACTTAAATCGAATATTTCAAGGAATAAATATCTAAACATTGTCTGGATATGGGGCTTTGCCCCATCGCCCCACCAAAGGGCTTTCCGAACGTTTACGGCGCCCGTTTGGCGCATCGCCCTTTGGAAACCTTCGGGCACAAATGCTTAATTTGCTTCATTACATTCTTGAAATATCCGTTTTGGGGCTTGACAGCTCCTTTTTCTGTCTGCAAAGGAGACTTTTCCATGTCCATTGCCGCTCAGGTCGTCATTCTCTTTCTGGTCGTGCTCGTCGGCGTTCTCTGCCGCCGCCTCGGCTATTTTACGGATGAAACCATTCGCGGGGTCACGCAACTGGTCGTCAACGTCACCCTGCCCGTGCTGACCGTCTATAACATGCAGCGCCCGTTTGACATGCATGTGCTGATGAACTTCCTGCTGACGCTGCTTCTCTCGCTCGCCGCCATTCTCGCGTCGATTGGGGGCGCGTCCCTCCTCTTCCGCCATCGCCCGCACGACAAGCGCGCGGTTTTGCTGAATATGGCGGGCTTCTCCAACTGCGGCTTCATGGGTTACCCAATCATTCTGGCCATCAATCCGGATTGGATGATCTACGCCGTCGCCTACAACATCGCCTATCTTCTCGTCTCGTGGACGGTCGGCGTGAGCCTGTTTCAGGGGCGGCAGAACGTCAGCCTCAAGCGCGTGCTGCTCAACCCGAATGTCATCGCCGCGTTTCTCGGCTTTGCGGTTTTCTGCCTGAACATCACGCTGCCCGACATCCTTTCGCAGACGATGTCGCTCATCGGCGGGCTGACGACGCCGCTCTCCATGCTGCTGATCGGCACACGCATCAGCGGCATCCGGCTGAGCGAGCTGCGGGATAAGGATTATCACATCACTGCCGCGCTCCGTCTGATCGTTCTGCCGCTGATGCTCTATGTCCTCCTGCTTCCGCTGCATCTGGATCCCGCCGTGTGGAGCACGCTCTATCTGCTCACAGCCATGCCCTGCGGCACGCTGTCCGCCATGCAGGCCGAGCTTTACGGCGGCGACGCGCGCTTTGCCGCCCGCGCCATCGCCTATTCGACGCTGCTTTCCCTCGTCACCGTGCCGCTTATCAGCATGCTGCTGTAACCGCGGCCGCAACAAACGGCGCCCATCCTTTCGGATGGGCGCTGTTTGCCATATACATAAGGAGTTGCAGTACTGGCTGTTTTAAGAAGCGGCTTTCTTTTTCTTCATGCTCATAAAGACCGGGCTGACCAGCAGCGCGATGCACACGATAATCAGCACGAAGGCGATCGGATGCAGCGTCGGGTTGAACATCTGGAAGACATTCGCGCGCGCCATCAGGTAGCCGCGGGAGAAGTTCTGCTCGCACATGCTGCCCAGAACCAGACCCAGCACGATGGCCGCGCTGTTGAGGTGGCAGGCGCGAACGACAAGACCCAGCACACCGGCCAGCACCATGATCTGAACGCTCGTCGCGGACATCTGGTCGCCATAGGTGCCGATGAGCGCGAGCATCAGGATGATCGGGCCGAGATAGGAATACGGAATGGCCAGAATCTGCGCGAACACCTTTGCAATCGCCATCGCGACGATGACCATCAGGATGTTCGTGACGATCATGGACATGAAGGTCGCGGAGAGGTAGGTCGGCTGGTTCGTCAGCAGCAGCGGTCCAAGCTGGACGCCCTTGAGCGTCAGCGCGGACATCATCACCGCCGCGGCGTTGCCGCCCGGAATACCGAGGGACAGCAGCGGAACCATCGCGCCGCCGGTCGCGGCGTTGTTCGCCGTTTCGGAAGCCGCAATGCCGTCGATGATGCCGGTGCCGAATTTTTCCGGATGCTTGGAGATCTTCGTCTCCATCGTGTAGCACATGAAGGAAGCGATGGTTGCGCCCGCGCCCGGCAGGATGCCGACGATGGTGCCGATCACCGAGCAGCGCAGCATCGTCCACTTGATCGACCAGATTTCCTTGAGGGAAGGCATCTTCGTGTTGACCTTGCCGCCGGAAACGCCGTCCTCCGCGGAGAGGCGCTTCTTCTTCGGGTCGGTCTGCTTGAAGACCTCGGTGACGGCGAACAGACCGATCAGCACCGGGATCATGTCGATACCGGCCAGCAGGTTGCGGCTGCCGAACGTCAGGCGCTGCACCGCGTACATCTTATCCTGACCGACGCAGGCCAGCAGCAGGCCGATCAAACCGGAGATAATGCAGTTGAGGATGTGGTCGCTGTCCAGGCACGTCAGGATCGACAGACCCATGAACGTCACGGCGAACAGGTCGCTCGGGCCGAACTGGAGCGCGGCCTTCGTCAGCGGCTGAGACAGCAGGAACATCGCGATGGCGGAGAACAGGCCGCCGATGGCGGAGGCCAGCAGCGCCACGCCCAGCGCCTTGCCCGCTTCGCCGCGCTGCGCCATGGGATAGCCGTCAAACGTCGTCGGCGCGGAAGAAGGCACGCCCGGAATCTTGAACAGAATCGCGGTGATCGAGCCGCCCGTGATGGACGAGCAGTAAATCGCGACGAGGAAGACGATGGCCGGAATCGGCTCCATCGTGTAGGTGAAGGTCAGGCCGAGAGCGACGGCCATCGTCGCGGAAACGCCCGGCAGCGCGCCGAAGATCGTACCGAGGATGATGGCGACGCAGACCATCAGGAACATGCCCGGATTAAACACGGCGGCCGCACCGGAGGCAAGAAGTTGACCCAAACTCATATCGCTGTCGCCTCCTTAAAAGATGTTCTTGACCGCAGCCACGACGGATTCGAGCCACAGCGCAAAGTTGCGCAGGAAGCCGACCGTGCCGCGCGGCAGGTTGACGCTGAGCATGCCGCTGAAGACGATGTAAAGCACCATCGTGATGCAGACGGACGCGATCAGCAGGCGGACGATGTTCTTCTCTCCGATCAGCAGGCCGTAGAAGAAGAGAATGAACAGCGAGGTGACGATGAAGCCGACCGTGTCCAGAATGAAGGACGCGACGACCATAATCACAATGCCGAAAAACAGCTTGCTTTTGAGAAACGCCGGGATGCTTCCGACGAACGCGCCGAGCGTAAATTCCGGCTTGCCTTTGTTCTTCTTGATGATCTGGATGATGTTCACGATCAGGCAGATCTCAAGCAGAATGATGATTGCCTTTGGCCAAACGTCCGGCTGGAGCGCATAGGGGTTATTCGCCACTTTGGCGGGAACCGCCGCTTCCAGCACATGGGTAAAAAACGTGTAGCCAAAGAAGATGAAGAGCAGAATGTTGATAATCAGTTCAAACACAGTGCCGTCACTCCTTACCCCCCGCAGAAGGGATTTTTTTGTTTGATCCCATCATAATATGCGCGAGGGAATCATGCAAATAGGGAAAAAAGTATGTTAAGAATAATCTTAACCTTATATTTCAGCAATATCTAGATTATTTTTTATGTTATTTAATCACGTTAAATCGCTTTAACGGCTTTGCCGCTTTCCTTTGCAGACTCTGAACGGGCGTGTCGGCATGCGCCAAAACGAAACGGGCGCGAAGCTCGCCGCTCCGCGCCCGTTCCGCTATCATGGGGAAACTCCAATGGTATGGGATGTTGGAGGTATCGTTAATCCTCGAAGGTGTACGGCTTGATCTGGCGCACAACGTCGAGGATGGTGCCGTCGCGCGCCTCGAGCACGGCGACAACCTTGTCTTCAAACTGAACCGCGTCCGGACGGCCGACAATGCTGTAGGCCTTCTCCTTGAGCGATTCGATGGAAACGTGCGGGATTCCCGCATCGTCGAGGCACTTGACGAGGTCGGGGCGCAGCGGGTTGACCGCAATGCCGTAATCCGTCACCAGCACGTCCACGCAGTCTCCCGGCGTCGTGACGGTCACAACGTCCTCGCAGACCGTCGCCATGCGGCCGCGCACCAGCGGGGTCACGATGACGCAGACCTTGCTGCCCGCCGCCGTATCCGGATGTCCGCCCGGCGCGCCGCGAAGCACGCCGTCCGAGCCCGTGAGCACGTTGACGTTGAATTTGGTGTCGATTTCGAGCGCCGCGAGGACGACAAAATCCAGCTTGTTGACATACGCGCCCTTGTTCATCGGGTTCGCGTATTCCGACATTGAAATCTCCACATGATTGGGGTTTGTCTTGATGTGCTCAATCGCCGCCGCGTCAAACACCTGCGCGTCAACGATCTTGCGGACGAAGCCCTCATCCATCAAATCGCACATCGCCTGCATGATGCCGCCGATGGCAAAGCCCATCCGAATCCCCTTCTGCTGCATATAGGGCTTGAGCATGCCGTTGACCGCGAGCGCCGCGCCGCCGCCGCCCGTCTGAAAGGAAAAGCCGTCCTTAAAATAGGGCGACTGCGCGATGATTTGGGTGCAGTATTCGGCCATCATCAGCTCGCGCACGTCCTTCGTCACGCGCACGACATTGCTGACGATCTTTTTGGGGTCGCCGATCTCGTCAACCACGCACACGTAATCCACATCCGTCATGGAAATGCTGGCGGGCGTGTTCGGGAAGGGCACGAGGCAATCCGTAATCACCACGACCCGATCCGCGTATTTGGCGTCCGCCATCGAATAGGACAGCACGCCGCAATCGCTCTTGCCGCCGACCGCCCGCGCGTTTCCGTATTCGTCCGCCGTCGGCGCGCCGATGAACGCCACGTCCAGATGGATGTCGCCCTCCTCAATCGCGCGGACACGACCGCCGTGCGAGCGAATGATCGCCGGCTTTTTGAATTTTCCCTTGGAAATGGCCTCGCCGATCTTGCCGCGAACGCCGGAGGACTGGATGCCCGCAATCACGCCCTGCTTGATAAGCGGCTCCAGCGCGTCGTGCGCCGCGCCCATCGAGGTGGCGCAGATGGTGATATCCCGGATGCCCATCCGCGCGACCTCCTGCATGACCATGTTGATCACATAATCTCCATCGCGGAAATGATGGTGGAAGCCGAAATACATGCCGTCATGCAGCTCGCACTTTTCCAGCGCTTCGCGCAGGGATGCGCACAGCTTGCCCCGCTGCGGGTCATTCAGTGCCCTCACCGTGGGGCTCGCCTTCCGATAGGAAGCGTTGTCCCTGTCATGCAGCCCCCGATATCCGGTTTTCCCCATCCGCGCCAGAATCTCATCCGGGATCTCGCGTCCCACCTGATTTTTCATCGCCGCCCACTCCTTTGCCCGCGTGTCCGATAGCCATGTTTTCCGTTTTCAGCGAATGCCCTGATTACAGTTCCTTCATCTTAAAAGCCGCACATCTCTCGTAACGGCAGCCGTGATCGCTTTCCTTCCTATAGACCGCGTGGCTGTAATCAAACGGTTTAAGTATACCACGGCAAGGTGTTTTTCGCAAAGAAGATTGCGGATTTATAAGAAAAAACGGCGGACGCTCCCCTCTTTCAGCCGAAAAAAACGAGCCCTGTTGGCGTTAGAGCAGGCAAGGCTCAAAAAAGTTGAAAAGCGCACAGCAAATGCCTCATCCCGGAGTTGACGGGAAAACAAGGGATTTGATACAATGACAGTATCATAATGTGGAAACCTGAGCGGCGGATTCCATGAAATCCGTGCAGCATTCGGATTTGAAAAGAGTGAAACAGATTGCCATGAACGGATATTATTCGGTTTTAACCACCATCGATCTTTTTGTTTTGAGCTTTATGGGACTCCTTACAAGGTTGAGCGAGTCCCTGAATAAGAAGCAAAAGCGGGGATTTTTTCTGGCGTTCGCACTGATTGCCGGTATTTCTGTGATGGAAATTGTAACGCTGGCGGTAGACGGTGCGCCGGCAAAATATCGTTGGCTGAACATCGCATCCAATTTTCTGGGGTTTGGCTTGTCTCCTGCGGTGGCCATCTGCCTGGTGTATGTGCAGGATCGAAAATCCGCACCCCGACAGAAGTTTCGGTTTGCGGTGGGCTGCGAAATTGCCTATTTGTTGTTTCTTGCATTCTCCATTCCCTTTGGAACGGTGTTTTCCGTGAGCGCGGACAATGTATATTCCCGGGGAACGCATTTTCACATTTACATCGCGGTGTATTTTGCGGCGATTTTTTATCTGTCCCTGGCCACCATCCTGACGGCGCGGGCGTTTCAAAACCGAAGCAGAGCCCTGATCTATCCCCTGATTGTGTTCCTGACGGCGGAAACCATCGTTCAGGTCGCGCTGCCGGATTTGCACGTTACCTGGCTGTGCGTTACGCTGCTGGCAGTACTCTACTATATCTATTGCACCGAAATGTGGAATCAGTTGGATGCTCTCACCGGTCTGCTGAACCAGAGCAGCTATCTGCACCGCACGGCGGAAATGACCCGGCGAGGCGGAATGCTGGTTGTGTTCGATGTGGATCATTTCAAACACATCAACGACCGCTACGGTCATTTGCAGGGGGATGTGTGCCTTGCGGAAATTGCGGACTGCATAAAAAAAGCCTATGCCGCCTACGGTTACTGCTACCGGATTGGCGGCGACGAATTCTGCGTGCTGCTAAAAGACGCGCAGCGGGAAGCAGCCTGCGCCCGGGAATTTCTGCGGTGTCTGGAGGAACGGCGGCAGACCATCGCCTTCTTGCCCACGGTCTCCTTTGGCGCCGCTGCGCTTTCGGGAGAGAACATGGAGAAGGTCAAGGAGCAGGCGGACCGCCGAATGTATCGCTACAAAAAAAGGAGCTGAGCCCGCCTTTGCCTCCGCCGAAGTCTGCCATGCGTCAAAACCCTGCTCACGCGGGCGATTTTACGCAATTTCCCATACATTACAGTAAATGAGCAAATCCGAAATTTTGCACAAATTCCAATAACGGGCGCGCGATGCGCGCCCCTACAATGTTGCGGAAAAAGGAACTACGCATTATGTCGCCGTACCCGTAGGGGCGCGCATTGCGCGCCCGCGTTTTGTGCAACATTCGCTTTTTGCTCAATAATTGTACATTATTAAAAAATTAAAAAAGAAAGTCTGAAAACTGACGTTTTCAGACTTTTTTGGCTTCCTACGCTTATTTTGATACAAAGCGCAAGATAAAACGGAAGTTGGGGAATTGGGTTCATTTGCAGGGAAGGCGGGTGCATAACGTGCAAAATAAAACGAGCGGGCGATTCACAGCCCCTTCTGAAAGTGACGCCTGACGGCGAACTTCCGAAAACAGAACAGCAAAGCACAGGCAAGCTTCATTGTAGCTCGGCGCTAATCGGCTTGTTTGGAGACTCGAATGATAACCAAATCGGCTTGATCACCGGCGAAAACCCAGTGTCCCATGTGAAGATCACCGGGTACAACAAGGCCAACGTGGATAAGCTTGAGAAGGCCATCCCAGAGCTGCCCAATCCCAGCGCCTATACGCCCGGCGACAGCGCTGTCGATCATAGCATCCTCTCCGCCAAGAGCATCTTCGACAGCCTGCCGGGCAAGAACAAGGAATTGGTCAGCGATGCACTGGTAAGCAAGCTCGCCGTGCTGCTGAGCAAGCTGGGCAATTACATCCTCCTCGACGGCGACGGACAGAGTGTGACGGCAGGCACGATCGGTCCGCTGAGCTTCCGCGCCAGCGGCCCGCTTGCATGGTTCACGGGCATTCTCATGGACGGCGAGTCGGTTGCCTTGGACTGCTATACCGTCGAAGACGGCAGCACCGTTGTCACGCTTCTCCCAGGCTATGTCACGCGGCTCGCTGTCGGCACGCACACGCTGACCTTCCAGTACAGCAACGGCGGCACGGTGGACACCATCTTCCATGTCCTTCCCTCCCCGGCTGCCGTGGCCAATCTCCCGCAGACGGGCGACCGCTCGAGCCTGCTGCTCTGGGCGGTGCTGGCGTTGCTGTGTGTGGGCGGCGCGGCCATGCTGTGGGCCAGAAGCAAGAGGAAATAAGCCTGTTCGGCGCAAAGAGAGCCGCTCCCCAACGGGAGCGGCTTTTGCCGTGTATACGCGGGGCTGATCAACCCGCGCGCAGCAAAGCCTTCCGGGCACCCCCAAGAAGTATGTCGACAAAGGTAAGTGGAAAGCTCGGCAAGGCGGCAATGGTCTCGCTTCTGCCGGTAACGTGAAGATTCGCTTCACGAACTGTACATCTGAGGATAATGCGAAGATCTATAACTTCAGAAGAAACGGCAGGTGATCTCATGACAATCCAAGAGGCGAAGTGGGAAACGCGGTTGGCCATCTGGCAGCAGCACATTCACCTCAATGCGTTTCTTGAGCATAGCGAGATTGAAATCAGCCTTTTTTGATTACATCCATTTAGGGATTATTTCCTCTGCAGCCCAGCCGGATCAACCGTTGCTTTGTGCAAACAAACTGCGCAGTCAATTCCCCCTGTTTTCTTATCCATCGTGATCCATAATCAGCACAAAAACCAGATCTTGTATGCTGATGTTGTGAATCGACCATACGCCGCTATCAAGTTCCCAAAGTGTTCTAGACGAATCGTGTTTCTGAAGTGCTGCGCAAATGTTGATTCCTTTCTGTTCGGCTTCTTTTGCCGTATATCCGTCAACCATGCCGCCAGCCAGACAATCGCATCCCAGCTCAATCGCTTCCGGATGAAATGCACCGCCCGGTCCGTCTGTTCCGTCGGTATCCACAGCAACCGCGACGATTCGTTTGTTACCCTGAATGACGCTCGCTGCACTCAATGAAAACTCCTGATTGCGTCCTCCGATACCATCATGCTTGTTAACCGCTACCACCATTTCACCTGTGAGCAGCAGCATGCAAGGTGCCCGAAAAGGCTCGTTTTCCTCTGCAACATTGATTGCCATTCTGCTCACCAACGTCCCAGCAGCAGATGCCTCTACAAAAGTCCTACGCATCAGAAAGTGCGGTGCATATCCGCGTTGTCTAGCAGCATTCATAGCTGCATCGACAAAGCTGTTGCTGGCCGGCATCAATCCAAAGATACGCGCATCCATTTTTTCAAATTCCGTCGGCGTCAACACCTCATGTCCCTGCGGAACATGTTGCAGATAGCTCCGGATGGATTCTCCCACGCGATCCCATGCGTTGTTTTCCTTGAGGATCTTTATGGCCATTTCCGGTGTACTAATATCCGGCAAGGTATGCAGCCAGAAGTTCTTGTGGACATGGCCATAGTATCCTCCATATCCAAAGGCGTTGGGTTCATTTAGGTCGATGGGAATCAGATGAACCATTTTTGCAGGCACAAGCAGGCGTGTGATTCGTCCTCCCTTCAGACGATCCAGTTGATTCCGGACAATATTCAGTTTCGGCGTCGTCAGTCCCTTTTCTATTTGTAGAATGCGGGTTACTTCCATCACATCCTCAAGCTTGATTCCATCCCACGGATAAGTCAGCATGGAGGAAACGCCATTGCCCACAATCGTGAACACTAGATCGCGTTCTGTCAGGTCAAGGTCACCGATCATCTGCGTCATCTCACGGCAAGCATCAACGCAATCCTGTGCTGGAACGGGATGACTAGTATACCGCACCTGAATACGCCTGAGTTGATGAATGTCCTGATGCTTAATCAGTACCATGCCGCCTGTCAGCCTGTCTCCTAGCACATCCTCCAATGCCTGAGCAACGCGCTGAATCCCTTTGCCTGCTCCAAATACAAAAACCCGATCAATACTTTCACCAAATCTATAGCTGTCGATTCCCTTGCGCGGTGATCCCTCTGGAACAAACAGATCGTTTCCAACATACAGCGTATCTCCCTCAATCCGCAGCAGGTGCGTGGTATTGTCATAGGGATCAGCCGCCTGCAAGCTGTCTTCCAGTATTTCCGCTGCAATCCGTCTGCCCTCTCGATTGCCATGGGATGTAAGCCGATCGGAATTCAGAATTCTCACTCGACGTCCTCCTCAGTATGCAGATGCTATTTGAAAACGCTTGCCCTGAATTCCTGCTTTTCCCAGGAAGCGTGCGCGTCGTCCCAATTCCTGTTCAATCTGGAGTAAGCGGTTTCCGGAATAACACATGCCGTATTCGTGCGCACTCCCCGCATGGTAGGCAACTGCATAATCGCATGCAGTCAATCCTTCGCCGCGTTCTCCGCACGGCACAACACCGAAGCGATGCTCCTGTGCAAGCTGGACTGTGGCAGCACACTCGGAAACCGTTCCGATCTGGCTTGTAACCACGCGCAGTGCATTCCCCGCCTTCATTGAAATCGCTTTCTTCAATCGCTGCGGCTGTGTTGCAATCAGATCGTCACCTGTGATCTGAATGTCCGTGCGCCGGGTAATCTCTGCAAATCCCTCAAAGTCATCTTCAAAGAGCGGATCCTCGATAATCACAAAAGGATACTCCTTCGTCATCCGAACAACAGTTTCGATCATCGCACGTCGATCCTTATCCTCCTCAGAAAAGAGCCCCCGATATATCTTGCGCTTTGCATCATAGAAACAATTGGCTGCCATGTCAACCTGAAGGCCAATGCGTCCGCTGTAACCTGACCGCTCGATGACCTCTGCCAGCATCTCCCAAAGCATATAGTCATCTCTGAGCTTTCCCTTGGGAATAGCCATTCCGGCTATCGGCTGCATCTTAATGGACAAACGCTCCTGCATGAAATCCGACCAGTTCATATAGACTTCCCACAATGCACTCGACGCTTCCGTGTATGTTGGAAAGTCGTAAGCGACAAAACAATAGGTGGGTTTATAGCCGCAGCTCACACTGTTGCCGTACCGGTTGCTTCCACTGACTGCCAGAGCCGCAGGAATGGGCAGTGTTATGGCCCTAATACCGCCAAGATGCTTGTACACCGGAATTCCCCGCGCGTTTGCTCCAGCCAGAAGCACTGCTGTCGATACTGCCGCGGTTGCATTTGCCCCCACGCTGTCTTTTCCGCAGGCCAGAATCGCAGCATCGCAGATCGCCTGGTTGTCCGCTTCCAGTCCAATCAGCATGGGCGCAATCACCTGAACAATCTTCTCCGCTGCGCAGGTCATTCCTCTGCCTGCAAACCGCCTTCCACCGTCATAGAGAAACGGGCTTTCATGGCTGCCTACTGAAATTCCATCGCCAATCAGTGCTTTTCCAACGGCGCCATTCTCTGTTGACACCGTTGCCTGAACGGCTGCATGCATCCGATCAGAGTAAACCTCCCGGGCTGTAACCGATATGATTCTCGTCCCGCTCATTTCAGCGCCCCCTCACGGAATTTTTTCCCTTTCAGTCCTGCCGCACCCGCATAACGTGCCCGGTTTCCCAGCTCAGCCTCAATCTCCAAGAAGCGCGTTCCTGGCGTACCGAGGCTACTCTCTCGAATGCTGCCTGCATTAATGCCAACACTGTAATCACAGATATCCAGGCCTTCGCCTCGGCTGGAACAGGGCATCACGCCGTAGCCGTTCTCATAGGCAAGCTGGATCATTTCCAGCGATTCACTGATCGAACCAATTTGATTGACCTTCAGCAAAACGGTGTTGCACGCCCCCTCCTCAATTCCGCGGCGTACACGCTCCGGATTTGTGGTAAAAAGGTCATCACCTACGATCTGGATACCTGATTCCCGCGTCAAATAGGCGTGTCCTTCAAAGTCATCCTCTGCCAAAGGATCCTCCATGATCACAAATGGGTATTCGCGGGCCAGCCAAAGCATCATTTCCATCTGCCGCTCCCGCGTACGCGGTTCTTCGTTAAAGAGACCACAATAAACCTGTTTCTGTGGATCATAATAGCAGTCCGCTGCAAAATCGCCCTGCAAGCCGATTCTTCCCTCATAGCCACACTGGCAGATGGTCTCCGTCAGCGCATCCCAAAGCTCTCTGTCGCACTTGACCACACCACGTGGGATACTGAAAAAACCGCAGCAGGTGTAGTAAGGCGAAGGTTCCTGAGAACGCAAGCCATAGAGCCGGTTCATCCGTTCCTCCCACCGGACAAATACCTCATAGAGCGCATAGGAGGCTTCCGAAAAGGTGCCAAAACCATGCCCGATAAAGGAATAGGTTGGTTTACTACCGGACTTCTTTCCGTCACCATATCGGATCCCACCACTGATACAACCATAGGCCGCACAGGGCAACGTAACCGCAGTTGCCCCACCGATATGGCGGTATAGTGGAATACCCAGCGCCTCTGCACCAGCTTTGAGCACCGCAGCTGACACTGCAGCTATCGCATTACCGCCAAGCCGCTCTTTGGCATTTTCCCCGCCCAGTGTCAGCATGGTGTGATCCACCTCAAACTGATGTGTACTGTCCATACCAATTATAGCCGGAGCAATAATATTCTGAATATGATGTACTGCACGAGACACCCCTTTGCCTCGCCAGGCGGTTTCACCATCAAACGCAAATGCTACTTCGTGCGTACCAACTGACAACCCTGCAACGACCTGCACCGTCCCCGATTTACCATTTTCCGTCGTGACAGTCGCCTCGATCGCTGGCTGTCCCCGTCCTGAAAAGACCTGACGCGCGACAACAGATTTTATATTGGTTCCCCTCATATGCTTCTTTCGCCTCCATATGTGTGCTACAGTCCGATTACGATGCCTTCTGTGCCTTTCTGTTTCGCATCTGCACAATGATTTGCGGCAGCACAACAACCACCATCACAGCCAGGCCGATAAAGTCTGTTGCCGCGCCGGAATCCACTAGGCAAACCGCCGCTCCAATAAGCAGGATACGCTCCCAGAAGCGTTGCTTGCGATAGAAAAATCCTTCTGCCGCAATCGCAAGTAAGAAGATACCGACACAAGAAGTCACGATAGCCTGCAAAAGCACGAGGACGCTATCATATTGGAACAACAGCACAGGGTTGTACACAAAGAGGAACGGAACAATATAGGATGCACAGCCCAATGCAAAGGCACGGTATCCGGTTTTGATGGGGCTTGCATTAGATAGACCTGCTGCCGTATAGGCTGCCAAAGCAACAGGCGGTGTGATCGCTGAAACATTAGCGAAGTAGAATGCGAACAGATGGGCTGCAATATTGGAGACACCAAAGGATCGAATCGTACGAACAAGGAGGGTAGCAACGATGATATACGCAGGAGTGGTCGGCAGCCCCATGCCCAGGATCAGGGCGGCAACTGCCGTGAGGATTAAGGCCAAAAGAAGGTTGTTGCCTGCTACGACGGAAAGCAGTGAGCTAAAGCGTGTGCCCAAACCGGTATAGTTCACAATTCCCACGACGATACCGGCGCAGGCACAAGCCAGTGCTACGCTCACGGTTCCCTTTGCGCCCTGCACAAGGCAGTTGAGAATCCGCTTTGGACTTAACCGGGTTTCCTTTTTGAAGAGCGATACGATAAATATAGCCACCAGCGCGCGCAGCACAGAGAAGGTCGCAGAGAATCCCATGACCAAACAAACTACCAGCACAACCAGCGGAATGAAGAGATACGCATCCTTCATCAGGTTTTTGATCGTCAACGCACGATCTACTTCCGATGCCGGCTTGAGCCCCAGCTTTTTAGCCTCAAAATGCACCATGGTGAATACAGCCAGATAATACAGAATACCCGGGATCAATGCCGCCAGAATGATTTGTCCATAAGGAATTCCCGTGTACTCCGCCATAACAAAGGCAGCAGCGCCCATCACAGGCGGCATGATCTGACCTCCTGTTGAAGCCACTGCCTCAACAGCCCCCGCAAAGACACCCGAATACCCGCTGCGCTTCATCAGCGGAATGGTAATCTGGCCCGTTGTAGCAACATTTGCAATCGTACTGCCAGAGATCGAGCCAAACAGGCAACTGGAGATAACAGCCGCCTTTGCCGGTCCACCGACAGATGTCTTGGTCAGCGTTCTCGCTACACGGATGAAGTACTCGCCCACTCCCGATTGTTCCAAAAATGCACCAAAGATGACAAACAGCACTACGAACGTCGCAGATGCGCCCAAGGCAATGCCAAACGGGCCTTCCGTGGTCAGATAGAGCGTATCGACAAAAGCAATCATCGAGAAACCGCCGTTGCCCAGAAAGCCCGGCAGATACTTACCAAAGAGCATGTAGCCCATGGCGACGCAGGCGATAATCGGCAATGCCATTCCCATTTTTCTGCGCGTACCCTCAAGAATTGCGAGAATCAGCATGCCGCAGAACAGATATTCATACCACTCCAGCTTTTGAATGTAGTAAAACCGGTTAATGATCCCTTCCTGATTGAGCAGCATATAGAGCACCGGTACAACGGCACAAATCACTAGAAGGATATCCCATACCTGACCCGCAGCGCGCAGCTTCGGATGCTTCCACTGAGATGGGCAAGTCAAGAAAACCAGGATACCCGCAAAAGCAAAGTGAATTGAACGCTGATACAGTGCAAGCAAAGACCCGGTCATAGCTGTATAAAGATGGAAACAAGCAAAGGCCAACGCCACAATCCAGATAATCCAGTCTTTCGCCCGATGGGGCATCGCCTCGCCGGGCCTCGTCTCCGGCGTCTTCGTCCCTTCCGCAGCCCTGCGCTCGTCAACCGGTTCCGGTGTGTATGTATTATTCACGGAAATCCTCCTCTTACTCAAGAGCGGAATTTTCATCGACGCCCTCATAAATTCTGCAGGTGCATTGGATCGCTAATCCAACACACCTACAGAGCCCTTTTGTCCGATCAGATCCTGCTGAAGATCACTTGATTGCACCAATCTCCCTGTAATAGCGCTCCGCACCGGGATGCATGGGGATACCCAGATCCTGTGCCATATCCTCAACCGTCAGATTGGCATACACTGCGTGACCCTGACCAATTACGTCGAGTTCTTCAACGATTGCCTTCGTCATCTGATAAACAAATTCCTCGTCCAGATCTGCAGAAACGATCATATGCTGCGCATTGCCAATGGTCAGGCAGTCCTCATCCACGCCCTCATAGGTTCCCGCCGGGATAACCTGGCGCATGTAGGCAGGAGACGCCTCGCGCAGCGCTTCCATCTTGTCGTCAGGAATGCTGATGAGGCGGATATCTCTGCTGCTGGCGATATCCAGAACCACAGAAACCGGCAGAGCGGAGGCAAAGCACAGGCAGTCGGTCAGGCCATCCTTAAACTGCTCACCCATGTCGTTCAAGTTGGAATAATTGATGCTTCCCAGATCAGCATAGGTCATTCCATACACAGAGAGAATATCCCGGAAAATAACCTCTGCTGTATTACCTTTTGCGAAGGTGGTGCAATTTTTGCCCTTGAGATCCTCGACACTGTAAATATCGGAATCCGCATTGACGATAATATGGGTATGCTCATTGTAAAGGAAACCCATATTCATCACTTTGTCGGTAGGCGCACTGAACGGCGCCTTTGCATTGTAGCCGTCAATCGTTGTGGGCAACTTAGATACAGCGAGCGTGATAGTTCCGTCGTTCACACCCTGTACGTTGCTCAGCGCTGCGCCAGGCGAAACCGTACAGCGAATGTTCTCGATATGTTTGGGAAGGAACTCTCCAACGACCGTTGTGAAGATGTTCCAGGAACCTCCCGTGGTTCCACCGTAGATGACAACGTCCTTCGGCCATACGCCGTCTGCCACTGCTCCGACGCAGGTCATAAGGAGTGCAAGCGCCAGCACGATAGCTACCAGGTTCTTTTTCATTGTGTTTTCCTCCATTCTTTTTCTTGTAAATAGCGCTCCCGGCTATTATACAGACGTAATCACGGTGTTTTTCAGAGTCCCGATCTTCTCAACCGTCACGCAGACGGTTTGTCCGGGTTTCAAAAAGCGGGGTGGATTGAACTGGAGCGCCGTTCCAGCCGGTGTACCACTGGCTATCACATCGCCCGGTTCAAGCGTCATAAACGAAGAAAAATAGCATATGATATCCTGGACATCGAAAACCATTTGATCTGTCGAGGCGTTCTGACGGACTTCGCCATCCACCTCTGTCCGAATCGTCAGTCGACCGGGATCGCCTACTTCATCCGCAGTAACGAACACAGGTCCCATCGGCAAGAATCCGTCCAGATTCTTACCGCGCAGCAGTTGTACGTCCTCTTTCACATAATCATTTGCTGTACAATCATTGACCGCTGTATATCCAGCGACGAATGAAAGAGCATTTTCACGATTGGCATCGCGACACGTTTTGCCCATCACAATCGCTAACTCGCCTTCATAGGTTACGCTGCGTCCCTGAATGTCGATTTCCCCCAAGTGGCGGTTGACTGACGTCCCATATTTTCCAAAGACTTTGAGCTTATCCGGCAAGAGCAGATTTCCTCTCGAACAAAAATCACGATAATTGAGCGCTACACCAAGCACTTTCGGCGGATTCATGATAGGGGCCTCCAGCTGTACTTCTTGCATCGCTGCGGCTGAAAGCTGCAAATCACCAATCCGTTTCTCTACCTGCTTCAACTGCTCAAGCCCGTCCGGACGCTCCAGAACACAGCGAAGAGAAGAGAAGTCTCCCGGAATACCTGCCGCTTGCGCTGCCTGCGCCGCGTCGTAAATCCGGTCGCCCAAAACAATGCCCAGAACTGGCTTGCCGTCCTTGCAAAATGTTGCTGTTTTCATGCATTCTCCTTAAAACACCGGTCCAAGAAAATAGGGCTCAATCTGATCCTGATAACGAATCGTCTCACCTTTGGCGTATTCTCCGCTTGCAACACTGATGATCTTCTCAAGCAAAGCTTCTCCTGCTTGCTCAAGCGTATATTCACCTTTAAGGACTCCGCCCGAAGAGAAATCAATGCTCCTCTCCGCTTTCTCTGCTGTCCGATAGTTGCCGGTTACATACATCAGTGGTGCGACCACAGCGGTATTGGTTCCCAACATTGGAGGATCATACCTCGGCAAATCTCCCCCACCCAACTGATAGAGCGTAATCACACACCCGGCAGCTGCCAGACTAGCCGGCAGAGAGAATGCCGATGCCCAACCATCCATAAAGTACAGACCATGCTTGCTGGGACGCTGACAGTATTCCAGCACACCAGCAATAGGCCGACTGCCAGCCTTGCGAACCGCGCCAAGCGACTTCTCCTCCAAGGTTGTAATGCCTGCTGCTATATTAGCTGGAATGGGGTTGATCGTCCGAATGTCTTCGCCTGTTGCCTTCGCTGCAGCCTCGACAGCGGCAACCATTTCGATCAGGCGTTTTCCATCTGCCGGATCGACACATCGCTGCGCCACGATTTCCTCCGCGCCGATCAGCTCCGTGGTCTCCGAAAAGAGTACTGTCCCACCAGCATCCACTAGCATGTCGGCCGCCACGCCAAACGCAGGATTGCCGCTGATTCCGCTTGTCGCATCCGACCAGCCGCATTTGACGCCAATCTGCAGCCTGGAAATCGGAACCTGCTGCCTGCGCAAACGCGAAGCCTCCTGAACATATAGCCTAGCCTGCGAAATTCCCGCCTCGACCAGTCTGTCCTGTCCGCCAAAATCATCCATATACAAGATGACGCAGGGCTTACCGCTCTCATCAATGCGCTTCTTCAGACGCTCTGCACGCACTTCCGGATATCCATTATCCTTTTTGAGTGCAAGGATGATCGTCGCATATACATTCGCATTTCGTGCTAGTCCTACATATATATCTGCCAGCCGCTGACGATCTCTGCTGTGCCTACAGACTTCACCGGTGGTAATCACTGCTTTGACGCCTACCGCATATGCAGCGATGCGATTCGCGATGATATTGCAAACCCGACAGGAAGGAATCACAAGCACGTGATTCCTCACGCCAACCTCTCCATTGGGACGAACATACCCATAGAATGAATCTTTCATCGCTGCCTCCTCATTTTTCCTCAAGATCCCCACGTCCGCGTAGCCCCTTCATGTTGTTCTCCCGAACCATTTCTCCCTGGCGGATATCTTGCGTAGCATAGCCGATCGGACAGCCGTATTTGATAACCTTCTCCCCGCAGGCAATATCCCGAAGCGCACATTTATGTCCAAACGGAATATCACTCAGGCATTGAACCGTGATATTGTCGCAAGTCATTTTCTCGCCCGCTTTGCAATCCTCAAGACAGACGGCCACATTATCTAGCGCATCCAGGCGCATCAACATATTTTTCCCTCCTCTTTATCTTCAGGGTCCTTCCATTGTCTGTGATCATACACGTCCTTTCGATACACATGGGGCCATTTTTCGCCATGCAAAACAGCCAATGTTCCTTCAACAGCCATCACAGCAGCCCTCGCAGATGCTTCCCGTGTGAGAGCCGCCATATGCGGGCTTGCCAGGAAATTCGGCAGTGTCAAAAGCGGGCTTGACAAATCAAAGGGTTCGCTACTCATCATGTCTTCTGCTGCACCGCCAAGATGTCCGTCCCGAAGCGCGTTATATAGTGCATCCTCGCACACCAGATCACCCCGCGCACAATTGACAAGCAATGCCCCCCGGCGCATTGCCGACAGCTCTCTTTCGCCGATCATCCCACGCGTCTGCGCATTGGACTGCATATGCAACGTGATCATATCGCAAATCGGCAGGATCTCTTCTACAGAGCTACATGCATGGTAACCGAGCGCACAAATCGTCTCCGACGGTACATAAGGATCGTACACCGCGATTCTCATACCGAATGCACTTGCAATCTGCGCAGTGATTTTGCCGATGTGTCCAAATCCCATTACGCCCAGCGTTTTCCCGTACAGCTCAAATGCTGCATACTTGTTGCGGACATCATACTGTCCCATCTTAGCCTTTTCCAGGCTTTCCGGAAGATTCTTAGATAGTGCGAGTAGCAGTGCCATTGTATGCTCAGCCACAGAGCGGCTGTTTGCGCCGGGTGTCACTACCACAGGAATGCCATGTTCCGCAGCATAATCCACATCGATCGTGTCGACACCAACCCCCGGCCTGGCTATAACTTTCATCCTGGGACAAAGCTGAAGCATCCGTTTGTTCATCTTACCCATGCGAAGGATAAAAGCATCCGCATCCTTGAGCAGCGGCAGCAGTTCTGACTCGTCCACAGTGTTGGCTACCACTGTATCCACATCCATCTGTCTCCTCAACAGCGCCATGCCTTCCTCACAGAGTGCATGGGATAGAACCACCTTAAACATGCGAACTTCCTTTCTCACTTCACACGGTACTTTTCAATGATTGCTTCATTGATAGTAAATCCCAAGCCCGGCCTGTCGGGAATGAACACCTTTCCTGCTTCCCGCCTGACCGGCTCAAAGACGAGCTGTTCGCGGAATGGACTCTCCGTCTGCTCATACTCCATCCACATTGGCGCAGGCTTCCAGCTGTGCGGTGCGGGAGGCAATGCTGCCATCACCTGCAGAGCCGCATGCAGTCCGACCGCGGATCCCCAAACATGCATCATCAGTGTCGTTCCACCAGCTTCCGCCAGCGTAGAAATCTTCATGACCTCTGTAATGCCACCGCAACAACACAAATCCGGCTGAATAATATCCATTGCACGCGAATCGATAATGTCGCGGAAGGCATAGCGCGTAAAGCTGTTTTCGCCACCAGCAAGCGGGATACTTGTCTTGGTTCTCAAATCTGCATACCCCTTGAGATCATGCGGAGAAATCGGTTCCTCAAACCAACTGATTCCAATCTTTTCAAATTCCTTGGCAAACCAGTGCGCATCGTACAGGCTGTATCCGTGGTTAGCATCCACCATCAGTTCAACATCGTCCCCGATTGCCTCGCGCACAGCTGTGACACGTTCGAGCTCATCCCTGCGCTTAAGCGCAATTTTCATCTTGATGCCCTCAAACCCAAGTTCTTTGTACCTGTGCGCCTCATCCACAGCAGGTGTTATGAAATCGCCTTCCTCTTTCGTGAAATACAGTCCCGTCGCGTACGGCGTGACAAATTTGCGGTGCGCGCCGCCAAGCAGTTTGTATACCGGCATGTCCAGTGCCTTGCCTTTGATATCCCACAGCGCCATATCAATCGCACTGATTGCCGCAACGCCAAACCCCTGTGGCGCATAATCCTCTATGCGCTGATACATTTTTTCCCAGAGCACATCCGTCTCAAACGGATTACATCCCATCACCTGCGATGCCAGCAAAGAATCGACTACGGCTTTTGTGCACTCTGCCGGGCCATAAGCTTCTCCCCAGCCAGTAATCCCCGCATCTGTCTCCACTTTTACCAGCATGGCATTTTTTGTTTTATACCACCATCCACGCGCAGAAGTGAAAGGCGTTTGCATCGCAGTGCGCAAAATCATAGCAGTTACAGAACTAATTTTCATCAGACATCCCTCCTCATTGTCTCAGTCCACGCGATATCGTTCAATAAAGTCCGGCTTCAGTTCGTTGCCCATTCCCGGAACCGTCGGCATCTGAACCTCACCGTCAATCATCGTCAACGGATACAAGAGCATTTCATTATCGTGCTTAATTCCCTCGCATTCCAGATACAGCACATGATCTATGGCACACATAACATTGACATTGCCAGAACCTCCCAAATGGCTGGCGAGTTTAAGCCCAGCCGCCTCAGAGATCGCTGCGATATCCATCCATTCCGTGACTCCGCCAGCACGCCGGTTATCCGGCTGAATAATGTCCGCACAACCCGACCGGATTACGTCATAGAATTGATAACGCGTATAGTAGTTTTCTCCAATAGCAATCGGGATGTGAAGCTTTTCCCGCAGTCGTGCATGAGCCTCTTTGAAATGTGGAGCAACCGGCTCTTCAAACCAGAATACCCCGAGTTCCTGATAGGCATATCCTCTTCTGAGTGCCTCCAACTCATCAAACGCACAATTTGCATCGACCATGATACGGTAGGAATCACCCAGCGCGGAGCGTACTGCCTTTATGCGACTCAAATCATCCTCCAAGCTGCCCCTGCCAACCTTGATCTTGACAGCAGAAAATCCCTCCTCCGCGGCATGTACACAATGCTCAACCAGCGCCTGATTTCCATTCTCGAAATACCAGCCGACCATCGCATATGCCGGCACTGAGGTTCTGCTCGCTCCCAGCACCATGGCAGTCGGCAGATTAGCCGCCTTCCCAATCAGATCCCAGCAACAGGTATCCAGCGCCGAAATCGCCATCGTCGCCACACCAGTTGTTCCGTAGTATTCAATGCGTGCATGCATCTGTCGGCGAAGCGCCCGGACAAAGTGCGGATCCTGTCCGATCAGGACCGGGGCCAACTCGCAGTCAATAACCTGTTTCACCGTTGCCATACCGGAAGCAATCAAGCCAAAGTATGTAGTGGCGTGACCAATCAGGCCATCATCCGTATATACACGAGTCAACAGATAGCCGCCGACATCATAGTTATACTGCGAGCCACCGAACCGTGTATTCACCGGTTTTCGCAGAATAGTCGTCTCCACTCGTTCAATCTTCATGTTCTTCTCCATGCACCTGTGTGTTCTGAGCAATCATTTCTTCTACCCGACGGATATAGTGATAGGTTGTCTCAATCGTATGGCTGCGGATATACGCTTCCGCAAGCTCGGAATTGCGCTTGCGAAGCGCGTCGACGATCTGATAATGCTCGCTGATGGAGTTTCGAAGTTCTTCCAGCTGGGTATAATAAGCGGGATATCTTCGCGAATAATCAAATAGCTCGGTTAACAGACGGATCAATACATCATTGCCGCAGTGTCTGTACAACGCAAAATGCCATTGACGGTTATCCAACCAGTAAGCGTTGTAATTCTGGGTCTCAATATGCTGTTCCATTTGTGCAACCATGTTTTCGAGAACATCAATGTCGGCATCGGTCATTCGCCGGACAGCCTGCCTTGTAGCAAGTGCTTCCAATTCCAGACGAACCTGGAAGATATTTTCGACATCCTGCCGGGAAACCTGGCTGACGACAAAGCCGCTGTTAGGGCGAGTCTTGAGGAAACCCTCTTGGGATAAAACCCGAAACGCTTCACGCACGGGGATCTCACTAACACCGTACTGTTTCGCTACGGCAGAAATCAGCAAACGCTCTCCAGGAGCAAACACACCGCTGACTATATCCTCTCTGACGCGATGATAGACCATATCGCTTTTGGTCTGAAAGCTGTTCTTCATCATCATCCTCACCTATAAAATATATTTTTGTTTGTGGATTCATTATACTTGCACCGACTTATAATGTCAATATCGTTTTAATAAAAAAAAAGAAATTTGTGCTGTAATTACATTTTTCCGCCATTTCAAAGTCTCCTCCGTATTTCTAAAATATATTTTTCCATGCCGTTCACGAGATCAAATGCCATTTCACTATTCGATGCCGCCTGCGCACAATCAGATAGAGGTATATGAGCTGATGATCGACGATCTGCTCACGATGTCCGAAATCATTCAGTGCGTCG
>ERZ779890.1171-NODE-1171-length-27376-cov-4.211669_pt1 | contig 27376 bp, 20 predicted proteins | sample MGYA00511553_ERZ779890 | MGnify/ENA primary metagenome ERZ779890 (study PRJEB29588, sample SAMEA2152064) | human gut metagenome | biome: human gut; feature: human-associated habitat; material: faeces | place: Denmark | collected 2008/2010 ... | reverse complement strand
CCTGTCATCTATTGAAATAGTACAATTACCATGCATCATGTAAAAAAGTTCATAGTATGTGTGGCTGTGTGCAGAATGCATGGCATAGTGCAGCTTATGAAATGAATGGTCAATTCTGAATCTTGATATATTGTTAATCCATGAATCCATATATATAATATCCCTTATAATTATATTTGTGCAATATTACTAAAAAACGACTTGATTTTTATTATCTTATTAACAAAATGTAGTATAATACTAAAAAAACATGTAGTCAATAAGTGAAATACAAAAATATGAGTTGTTAATAAAAGACGTGTGAATTATATTATGTTTCAGTGATGCGCGGGATTGCGTCAATAAAAATGGGGAGGTTTTTATATATCATGAGTAGAAATCGCAAAAAAATTAAATCTAAGGTTGTTAAAACAGCGGCTGTAATGGGAGCTTTGGTGCTTGCAGCATCACCAATAATTCCATGTGTTGGAAGTCTGGGGGTGGGAGTTATGTCTGTAAGTGCTGCATATGAAGCAACAGCAAAGGTTATGAAAGTCGATTTTCAGAATATGGAGGCAAAAGCTGTTAATATTCAGAAGACTACAGGAACAATAAGTGATGAGAAATGGGTGGTTGATGCTTCTAATAATGGGAAATTACAATCCAGAGGTTCAGATGCACAGTTTAATAATGGAACTAAAATTACAATTCCTGTCTCAGGAAAGGGAACAATAACAGTAGTTTCTTATCCTAATTATCATAATTATACAGTTGGTGGAAAAGAAGTAGATAAAGACACATATGTATATGAGTATGATGTTGCGGATGCTAAAGATGCAACTGTTGATATTGTTGCTACAGGAACTTCATATCTGTATTCAATTGAAAAATCTGAAAATGCATATAAGCCAGATTTTGAATATAATGCAGAAAATTATAAAACAGGAACTAAGACATATGATTTTACTAACAATTCAACTGCTTCAGCTGATAAACCTGTTGTTAATCAGGTTTTAAATAAAACTGATATTATATATCAGAATGCAGGTACAAGTTCAGGATGTTCATTTGATGCCAGTCAGTTGAGATTCAGACCGGATGTTGTTCTTCTTATTCCTTTAAAGGATGATACAACAGCAATAAAGTATACAATGACAGGTGCTGGAAACAATGTAGGAAGACCTACATATTTTGGAAGCAAGGATAGTGGTTATAAAGTTGAATATAATTATACAAGTGAGTTGATGATTGATGATGTTGATGGACTTACAGAAACAATTGATGGAAAGAAATATTTGAAAATTATTTCTGGCGGAGACATTAAGATAAAGAAATTGGAGATAACAGAATATAATCCTGTAACTACAGTTTCAGTATCGGGAAAAGCTGGAGAAGGTGTTGATAAGGTGGTATATAAGAATCAGGAAACTGGTGTGTTATATACAGCAGATGTAGATTCTGATGGGAATTATTCGGTTAATTTAAAGAGGGTTAAGGGAAATACTAAGTATTCTATTGCTGTTGTCAGTGATGATTATATGGTAGATCCTAATAAAAATATTTTGAATCTTATAGGTAATGATGAAACATTTACAAATGATATTACTCTGATTGAGGCGAAGAAAGCCAGATTAACAGGAAAGATAACTGGTATTGATTCTGCTTTGTTAAAGGGTGAATTAAAAGCTACATTAGTGCCAGAAGATTCAACATTCCCATCAGTAAATGTAACATTATCAGCAGATAAAGATGGTTCATATTCTTTTAAAGATGTTGCAGCACTGGCAGGATACAAGTATTCATTAGTATTAGAAAATGCTGATGATTATGAAGTAAATGATGTTATTGAATATGCAGAAGGAACATATGATTCAGTTAGTATAACAGCTACAAAGAAGGCAAAACAGACAGTAAGTGGTAAATTTGTTACATCAGACGATGGTAAGTCAGACATTACTGAAATAACGTTTACTAATATGGATACTCCTGATTACAAGTATACATTTACTGTTGATGGTGGAACATACACTGCAAAATTAAGAGCAGGTGAGTATATAACAACAGTAAAGAGTACAAGTGGTAAATATTCAGCATATGATCATGTAAGTGTTTCAGATAGCGAAGCTGCAAATGATGTATATTTACAGGGACCAGTAGATAATTCAGAGGTTGCATATCATTCACAGGTAAAGGTTGGTATTGGACAGCAGTTTGAAACTATTGCTAAGGCTGTTTCTTATGTGTCAAGAATGACAAGAACAGAAAATCAGAGGGTTACAATTGTGCTTACTGATGCAATGTATAGAGAGCAGATAATAATTGATACACCTAATGTTACAATTACAAGTGACAGAAAAGACGGTTCAACTATTTCATGGTATTATGGTGTTGGCTATTCATATTACAGTGCAAAGCTTTCAGCTGATAAGAAGAGTGCATATTATGATGAGGCATATGCAGTTGATAAGTATTATAAGCAGATGATATCACAGAATCCAGGACACTGGGGTGCAACAGTTAATCTTTTTTCTGGTGCAAAAGGATTTAAAGCTGAAGGAATTACATTTGAAAATTCATTTAACAGATACATGACTACAGATGAAGTCGCAGATGGTGTTGGAAAAGGACAGATGCAGTCATCAGCAGACAGATCAAATCCTAATATTGATGTTAAAGCACGTGATTCGAAAGAGAGATCTTGTGTTCTTTATATTCAGGCTGATGATACGGAATATAGTAATTGTAAGTTATTAAGCTCACAGGATACACTGTATACAGGTGACAGTACAGAATCATCATATTTCTCTGATTGTGTTATTGAAGGAAATACTGATTACATTTGTGGAGATGGAAATGCTGTATTTGATAATTGTACATTAAGCATGTATGGTTATAGTGATAAGAATGCAACTGACAGCATTATTGTAGCAAATAAGAAGAAGGCAGAAAGTGGATATTTGTTTAACAATTGTAAGGTTGTAAATACTTCATTTGAAGGATTAAAGCCAACTGATACATTCTATCTTGCAAGATCTTGGGACAGAGGCTGTAAGTTAGCATTTATTAATACAGAGATTGCTAATGATACTAAGGTTATCGATGCAGGATTCACTAATATGAATGGTGATAAGACTAATGTAGCTGATTCAGTAATGAAGGAGTATAATACTCATAATTCAGATGGTGTGGCTGCAGATACAAGTAAGAGAACTAAGGGCACAATAATTCTTACTAAAGAGCAGGCTGATGCAATTGATATTCCATCATATTTAGGTGATTTTAATGCAACATATTACTATGCAGATTATACAAAAGTTGACGAGGCAATTGCCGCTGCTGATAAATTTAATGCTGCTGATTATTTAAATTTCAGTGAGGTTGCTAAAGCAAAAGAAGCTGTTGTAAGAAATCTTGCAAAGCAGGAACAGTCAAAGGTAGATAGTATGGCAGATGCAATTAATAATGCAATTAGTAAGCTTGTTGAAGCATCATCTAATGTTAAACCAGGAAAAGATGCACCTTCTGTTGAAGTGAAAGAGTCTGTAAGTGATTTAATTGATAATATTTTATCTGATGTTCAGAAGAAGGATGCAGAAGGAAAGAATGTTAAAATAGTTCTTTCAGTAAATAAGGATATAGGCGTAAATGAAGATGATAAGAAAGCTGCTGAAAAGAAACTTGCAGAACTGCCTTCTAGTAAGAAAGCAGGAATGTATCTGGATATCGACCTTAATGTTATGATTGGAAATGGAAATATTTCTGTTACCGAAACAAAGAAACCAATTGCAATTGAAGTGTCAGTTCCGGATGAATTAATTAATACAGATGCAAATAAGACAAGAAAATACAGTGTATTAAGAGTTCATAATGGTAAAGTTGATGTACTTGATGCAACATATGATGAAAATACAAAGAAAATATTATTTAAATCTGATGTTTTCTCTACATATGTATTAGTGTATGAAGATACTGTTAAGAATCCAACACCAGAGAATCCGACACCGGAAAATCCAACGCCGGAGAATCCGACACCAGAGAATCCAACACCAGAGAATCCATCACAGGAAAATCCAACAACAGAGGCACCATCTACAGATGAGCCGGTAACAGAGACACCTGCTGGAACAGAAATTAAAGATGGCGATAAGTCAGCACAGACAGGAGATAAATCTCCAATTGCAGCGCTTGTTTCTCTTCTTGGATTATCAGGATTAGGAATTTTTGCTTCTACTAAGAAAAAAAGAGTTTAATTTAAAGCAATAAAAAACATATTAACCCAGAGCAGTCATTAAGTTAGTTAATGTCATGCTCTGGGTTTTTCTTGACATTTATAAGAGAAACAGATAATCTTTTGAAAGTACTTAAATAAGGTGCGAAAGAAAGGAAGATTATGAGTTTTTTAGTTGAGAAAATGGTTAATGACAGTGGGGTAACATATAGTCTTAAAGGAGCAGGCTACGCTGTACTTATAATTTTATGTGTTGCATTACTGACAATTGGCTGTGTTGCGAGAGACTGCAATAAGAAAAATAATGCGAAACATATTGCATTTGCAGCAATGGCAATTGCACTGGCTGTGGTAACTTCTATGATTAGGGTTATTAAACTTCCAATGGGCGGTTCTGTAACATTATTTAGTATGTTTTTTATTGTACTCGTAGGGTATTGGTATGGAATAAAGGCAGGATTAACAGCAGCTGTTGCATATGGGGTTTTACAGTTGATACTTGATCCATATATTTTGAATATTCCACAGGTTATGCTTGATTATATATTAGGATTTGGTGCACTTGGATTATCGGGAATATTCACTGGCTCAAAGCATGGGCTTGTTAAGGGATATATAGCTGGAGTTATAGGAAGATTTATATGCTCATTCCTGTCTGGATGGATATTCTTTGCAGTATATACTCCAGATTTTTTTAACAGTGCCGTGCTTTATTCAATAGTATATAATGCCTCTTATATTGGACTTGAAGCAGTGATAACACTTATTGTTATATCGTTGCCAGCCGTTAATAAGGCACTTGTTTATGTTAAGAATAATTTTGTATAGAAAATAAAAAAGCTCATGGAGATTAATAAAATAATTCCCATGAGCTTTTTAGTCGGCGTGACAGGATTTGAACCTGCGGCCTCGTAGTCCCGAACCACGCGCTCTACCAAACTGAGCCACACGCCGATGCTTAAATGTGACTTATACATTATAGCGTATCTGTAGGGAAGTGCAAGCAAAAAAGCAAAATATATTTATACATTTAAAATGATTTGATATTTTGATTTAATAGAAAATACAAAAAGTTCAATACAGTAAGCTGCGCAGATGCTGGGGATACTAGTAGAAGAGGCTGGGCAGGCTGAAGCAGAAAAAGACTATTGATAAATAATATCATTTACTGTGTGAGATTATAGTTGAAATTACAACTAAATTAGAATATCGTTTTAAACATGTGGTTAGCATTTTCTAACAATATGCTTATTTTTGCTAAGGAGGTTCGTATGTCTGATTCAATGGAAATAATAAGACTTCGAGTATTGCTTGCTTTCTATCAGATGGATGAAGGAAGCCGTAGTGTAATGAATATATCAAGAATGCTTGGGCAAGAACACTATGTTATCAGCCGGGTTATAAGCGGACTTGAAAAAGAAGGTCTTATAGAGAGGGAGACACCACGTAAACCGGTATTGACAGCTAAGGGAAAAGAAAAAGCAGAGAAGTATTCAAAAAGGATGGAGCTTACACTTAATCATCTTCTGTATGAAGGGGTAAGCATGGAAAATGCCCGTAATGATGCATATCACTGGGCATTGTATAACACTGATGAAACAATGGCTGTAATTGCAAATGCTGAGGAAAAATACAGGGTTAAATATGAACTTCGGGATAAGAAGAACTTTAGTGGTAAAGAGCTTTGTAAGAAAATGAATGATGGTACATACAGATTCCCATTTATAATATATAAAGAGCAGATAGAAAAGAATGAGAATACCAATATATCAATGGCTAATGCAGGATTTGAGCATCCTTGCGAACTGGTAGTGCGGGATGGAATTGGTATGATTCATATGAGAGCATTAAATGTGAGTGCTAATTCAAGAAAAAGTGGAATGCTTATGCAGGGGAAAGTACAGAATGTAAAATATAATTATAATAATACATTTATAGATGCTGAAAAGAATGGCGATGCAATATGCTTTCCAGCAGGATGTCTTAACTTTCTTAACATGGGAAGCGGAGTTGACCAGATACTTCATGGAAGTGTCTGCCTGAAAATGAAATGTTCAGTTGGAGTTATTCACATGCCGGAATCAGTTGCAATATTCACAATACTGATATAGATGAATTAATCAAAGCAAAATTAAATATATAAGATACAGAGCAATGCTGGGAGACAGATTCTGGCATTGCTTTTTTATGCAATGATAAAAAATCGTGCAAATCTGCACCAATAGCGATAAACCCAGTAAAATAGCACATTTGAGTTAGTTAATGCTAATTAAATGTGCAATATAGAAAAAAGTTTGTGCAAAAATGCACGGAAAAACAGCTTGAATAGTAATTAATCAGATGATAAACTCACAATCGATACAAAGGTTAGCAGAGACTAATAAATGTTAGCACAGTATTAAATAAAGAACATGTAAAACGATGAAAAAGTTATCAAAGTTTTGTAGGTAGAAACAGATTTGATTAATTAAAGAAAGGTTAAGAATCAATATGATGATTAATAAAAGGCTCATAGGTATTGTGAGCGAGAGTAAGAAGTATATAGCTGGCAATGTTGTGGCACAGTGGTGCTCGCTGGCAGCCAATATTGTGATGATGTCAGGCATAACAGCAATGTTTGCAGATGTGTACAACGGAAGTTACAGCACAGATACACTTATAAGAACTGCAATATTGGTTGCGGTTGCAGCAATTGTGCGCGGCATATGCACAATAGTGTCATCAAGAATGAGTTTTATGGCATCTAAGACAGTCAAGAAAACTTTAAGAGAGAAGATATATGAAAAGCTCTTGTCACTTGGAAGCGCTTACAGAGAAAATGTACAGACATCAGAAGTTGTACAGGTGGCGGTTGAGGGCTGTGACCAGCTTGAGACATATTTTGGTGCATATCTGCCACAGTTTTTCTATGCAATGCTTGCACCGCTGACACTTTTTGTTGTGCTTTTATTCGTAAATGTTCCATCAGCAATAGTTCTTCTTATATGTGTACCGCTTATACCTGTGTCAATTGCTGCTGTGCAGACATGGGCTAAGAAGCTTCTTTCCAAGTACTGGGGACAGTATACAGCACTTGGAGATACATTTTTAGAGAATCTAGAAGGACTTACAACCTTAAAGATATATAAGGCAGATGAGTACAAGAATAAGCAGATGAATGAAGAGTCAGAGAAGTTCCGTAAGATTACAATGAAGGTGCTTACAATGCAGCTTAATTCTATAACTATTATGGACTTAATTGCATATGGCGGAGCAGCACTTGGCGTAATTATGGCGGCAACACAGCTTAGGGCAGGTCATGTAAGCGTTGCAGGTGCATTGCTTATAATCCTTTTATCTGCTGATTTCTTCATTCCGATGAGACAGTTGGGGTCATTTTTTCATATTGCAATGAATGGAATGGCTGCAAGTGACAAGATATTCAGACTGCTTGATATAGAGGAGAATGACTCACAGACGGGCAAGGCATTTCCTGCAGATGCTTCAATTGTATGTAAGAACTTAAGCTTTGCATATAAGGACAATCCGGAAAGAAAGGTTGTTAAGGGTGCAGATATAACATTTGCTAAGGGAACACTTACAGCACTTGTCGGTGAAAGCGGCTGCGGAAAGTCAACAATATCAGCAATTCTTATGGGAAGAAATAAGGGCTACGAAGGCAATGTGCTTGTTGGTGATATTGAGCTTTCGGATATAGCTGAGAATGAGATATTTAAGAATATTACATATATAAGCCATCAGAGTTTTCTTTTTAAAGGGACAGTGAGAGATAACCTTAAAATGGCAGGCGGGGATATAACTGACAGCCAGATGTGGGATGCTCTTTCTAAGGTGAATTTAAGTGATTTCCTTAAGGCTGAGGATGGACTTGACACTAAGCTTAATGAGGGCGCTTCTAATTTCTCAGGTGGTCAGAGACAGCGTCTTGCACTAGCGAGAGCGCTTCTGCATGACAGTCCTTACTATATATTTGATGAGGCGACATCTAATATTGATGTTGAGAGTGAAGATGTAATTATGAAGCAGATTGAAAGTCTGGCTGGGAAAAAGGGCGTTATTCTCATATCTCACAGACTTGCAAATGTTGTTAATGCAGGCAATATCTATGTAATGAACAGTGGAGTTGTTGCTGAGTCTGGAACTCATGAACAGCTTGTCAAGGCTGGCGGTGAATATGCCAAGCTCTGGGATGCACAGATGAGTCTTGAAAACTATGGATTAGGAGGTGCACAGTAATGGATAAGAAGAAAAAAAGCGGATTCGCAGTAATGTGCGGACTTATCGGAATGGTGAAGCCGCTTGCCGGATTCATGACAATTGCTGTAATTATGGGAATAATCGGACACCTTATGGCTATATTCATAACAGTTTTCGGGGCAATGGCTGTGTTAAATGTGCTTGGGATTAAGATACATTTTTCATTAGGAGTAATCTTTGAAAGTGTGCTTATATTCGCACTTGTAAGAGGCGTGCTTAGATACGCAGAGCAGGCGTGTAACCATTTCATAGCATTTAAACTGCTCGCACTTATAAGAGATAAGGTATTTGCTTCATTAAGAAGGCTTTGCCCGGCAAAGTTAGAGGGCAGGGACAAGGGCGACCTTATATCAGTTATTACCTCAGATATTGAGCTTCTTGAGGTGTTTTATGCACATACAATATCTCCGGTTATTATTGCATTTTTTGTAAGCCTTATTATGTGCGTATTCCTTGCACATATTAATCCGGTGCTTGCGGTTGTGGCGCTTGTGGCTTATGTGGCAGTAGGCGTGTGCGTGCCTGTATATATATCTAAGGCAAGTAAGGATACAGGACTTACATTCAGAACGAAATCAGGAGAATTAAGCAGCTTTGTGTTAGACAGCTTGAGAGGTCTTCCAGAGATTTTACAGTATAACTGTGGCATGGAAAGACTTGATGAGATGAATAGAAGAACTGACAGCTTATCAGAAGATGAGAGCAGATTAAAGTCACTTACAGGAATTAACATGGCGGTTACTAATACGGTTATTCTTGTGGCAGACCTTGTTATGATAATTGTTTCATGCTCTTTATATGGCAAAGGTGCTGTCAGCTTTGCAGGTGTATTAGTATCTGTAGTTGCAATGATGAGTTCTTTCGGACCTGTTGTTGCTCTTGCTAATCTTGGAAGTACATTGCAGAACACATTTGCAGCAGGAAACAGAGTACTGGATATTCTTGATGAGCAGCCGGTTACCAAGGATATTACAGGCTGTGAGAACATTGAATTTAATGGCGCTGCTGCTGAAAATATTACATTCTCATATGGAGAGGAAACTATACTTTCAGATGTATCAATTCCTGTTCCAAAGGGAAGCATTATCGGAATTTCAGGAAGAAGCGGAAGCGGTAAATCAACACTTCTTAAGCTTTTTATGAGATTCTGGAGTACTGATAAGGGAACTATAACGATTTCAGACAAATCAGTTGAGCAGATTAATAATGATAATCTCCGTTCAATGGAAAGCTTTGTGACACAGTATACACATCTGTTTAATGACACAATTAGGAACAATATAAGAATTGCAAAGCTTGACGCAACAGACGAGGAGATAATCGAAGCGTGCAAAAAGGCTTCGGTACACGATTTCATATCAAAGCTTCCTGATGGATACGACACTAATGTCGGTGAGCTTGGAGACATGTTATCAGGCGGAGAGAAGCAGAGAATAGGACTTGCCAGAGCATTTTTACATGACGCACCATTCGTGCTTCTTGATGAGCCGACAAGCAATCTGGACAGTTTAAATGAGGCTATTATCCTTAAGTCTTTAAAAGAAGAAGGCAAAGGCAGAACTGTTGCGCTTGTATCACACAGACAGTCTACAATGCGTATTGCGGATAAGGTGTACTGCGTTGAGAACGGCAGGGTAAGCTGATATGGATAACAAGGTTGAATTAAAGAGAGAACGCGAGAAACGCACGGTCTCGCTTATGATTTCAATATACTGCAGAAAAAAACATCACAATAAAGGTGCGTTATGTGATGACTGTAAGGCATTAAATGATTATGCAATACTAAGAAGTGACCGTTGTCCTTTCATGGAGAGCAAAACCTTCTGCTCTAACTGCAAGGTACATTGCTATAAGCCGGAAATGCGTGAGAAAATCCGTGAGGTTATGCGCTTTTCAGGTCCGAGAATGATATTTTACCATCCGGTCATGGCGGCAAGGCATGTCATTGAATCAAAGAAAGAGAAGAAAAGATTGGAGAATACTTAAAGTCGAGACTGAATAATAATAATCCTGACAGTTTATATGGCTGTCAGGATTTTTTACTTGCAAAATGTATCTTAAAAGGGCAAAATAGAGAGGTACAAAATGGTCAGGGGATATATATGAAGAAAAGGAAAAAGAAGCATAAATACAGGCAGATTGCAGTGCTTGGGTTCTCGACTGTTGTGTTGATAAGTTGTCTGTTTTTATATGCTTATCAGGAAGGAATAATACAGTTTAATAATAATGATTCTGGGGAAGTGAATCAGGAGTATTTTCAGGAGGAATTATCAACAGAAGAGAACAGAGAGAATACAAATGTGTCTTTAGATGTAAATGTTATATATCAGTATCCTGATATGCCATCGGGCTGCGAGGTTACATCGCTTACAATGGTTCTTAATTATATGGGGATAGATGTTACTAATAAATATCTTGCAGATAATTATCTGGATTCATCGACATATGATATGTCTGAATCTTTTGTTGGCAGCGTTTATGATGATAATTCATTTGGCTGTTTTGCACCTGTGATTGTAAGGACAGCAAATGATTTTTTTGAAGATAATAATTATCAGTATGAAGCGGTTAATGTTAGTGAAAGCACAAAAGAACAACTGATTGGTTATATTTGTGATAATAAACCTGTTATAATATGGAATACGCAAGATATGCAGCCTACATATATTGAAGAATATAATCTTGATGGTTATAAGTTTACATGGCGGGACAATGAACACTGTGTTGTTCTGTGCGGATATAATGAGGAGGATAATACATTTGAAATAGCTGATTCTATTGCGGGGAAAGTAAGAAGGGATGCAGATACGTTTTTTGAAAGATATGAGGATATGTTAAGTCAGGCGGTTATTATTAACAATAAGTAAGAAAGAAGGATAGATATGGGACACGAACTTACTAAAAATGATATCAAGAAGATGGAAGAAGAGATTGAATACAGGATACATGAGGTCAGAAAGGCAGCACTTGATGATGTTAAGGAAACAAGGGCACAGGGAGATCTGAGTGAGAATTTTGAATATCATGCAGCAAAGAGATTTAAGAATAAGAATGAAAGCAGAATAAGATATCTGCAGAGAACTATTAAAAATGCAACTGTTATTGATGATTCTTCAGCAGATGATGAGGTTGGTGTTAATAACACTGTTGAGGTGTTCTATGAGGACGATGAAAGTACAGAAACTATCAAGATTGTTACAACAATCAGGGCTGATTCATTAAGTGGTATGATTAGTATAGAATCTCCTCTTGGCAAGGCCCTTCTTGGACATAAGAAGGGCGACAGGGTTCTTGTGCAGGTTAATCCACAGGTTGAATATTATGTTGTTATCAAGGATATATCTAATACAGATGATTCTGATGATAATATAACAAGTTATTAATAAAATATAAAATATATATTATTAGATTGACATTATAGCGGTACACTTATATAATCTTAGTATACATTTGTTTGCGTAAGATTGATATAAGGAGTACCGCTTTTGCAGTTTAATGAAGCACAGATACAGGCTATACAACATAATAAAGGACCGTGTATGGTAATTGCAGGACCGGGATCAGGCAAGACAGCAGTTCTTACTAACAGGGTCAGATATCTGATTGATAAACAGAATGTCAGACCATCGGATATTCTTGTCATAACATTTACGAGGGCTGCTGCAGTGCAGATGAAATCAAGATTTATGGAACTTGGTGGTAATAATGGGGCAGCAGTTTCTTTCGGAACTTTTCATTCTGTATTTTTTACGATACTTAAAACTGCATATAATTATTCAGCAGCATGTATTATAAAGCAGTCTGCGCAGAGAGAGTTTGTCCGGGACCAGATGTGCAGGCTCGAACTGGAATATGATGATGAATCTGAAGCCGTGGATAATGTTTTGTCTGAGATAAGTCGCGTAAAGGGAGACTCAGTGAGTCTGTCAGCGTACGAAAGCATGTGCATCCCTCCGGAAAGTTTCAGGATTATATACAGGGCATATGATGATTTTCTTATAAAGAAAAGATTTATTGACTTTGACGATATGATTATACAATGCAGGGAATTACTGTCACAGAGGGAAGATTACAGGAATGCATGGCAGGACAGATATAAGTATATTCTTGTTGATGAATTTCAGGATATTAATATGGCACAGTTTGATGTATTGAGAATTCTTTCAGAAAAGTACAGAAATCTTTTTGTTGTAGGCGATGATGATCAGAGTATATACGGGTTCAGAGGCGCGAGTCCTGATATTATGCTTAATTTTGACAGGTATTATAATGATGTAAAAAGAATAGCTTTAAGTGTTAATTACAGGTCAACTGGAAATATTGTACTTGTTGCAAGATCTGTTATAGAGGAGAATGAACATCGTTATGGTAAGAATATAACAACTGCCGGTTCACAGGGAGAGGCGGTATCTATATATGAGTTTAATAACCTGAATGATGAAAAGACATTTTTATCAGAAAAAATAAAGGAACTTAATGCACAGGGGATTGATTATAATGATATTGCAGTACTTTCAAGGACGAATGTAGTTGGTGATATGTACAGGTCAAGAATTGAGGCTGATGGAATTGTCTGCAGCAATTCCACTGGCAAACCGGATATATACGAACACTGGATTGCAAAGGATATTCTGGCATATATAAGAATAGCGTCAGGCAGCAGGGACAGGGCAGAGTTTCTCAGAATCATCAATAAACCCATGAGATATATAACGCGTTCATATTTAGGTAATCCGGTGGATATGACACGTTTAAAAGTGATGTATGCCGGAAATTCTGATATGCTTGAAAGACTTGATAAGTTTATGGAAGATATAAAGCTTATTAAGAATATGAGTCCGTTTGCTGCGGTCAATTATATAAGAAAAGGAATTGGCTATGATAATTACATAGATGATTATATATATGAACATAAAACCAACAGGGAGGCACTTTATAATGTTTTTGATGAGCTGCTTCATGGTGCGTCAAAATACAGGTCACTGCAGGAATGGATTGGGAATATAGGGAAAGAAAGCATTAAAGATGACTGTGAGGTACAGGATGAAAGCAGGGGAGTGCATTTTCTGACTATGCATTGTTCTAAAGGGCTTGAATATAAAGTGGTATTTGTAGTGGATGTATGTGAAGGGGTTATACCTTATAATAAAGCAGTACAGGATTATCAGATAGAAGAAGAACGGCGTTTGTTTTATGTTGCAATGACAAGGGCAAAAGAAAAGTTGTATCTTCTGTACCCAAAGCAAAGGTACAATAAAGATACAACCCGTTCACGATTCATAGAGGAAATTCTTACTGCTCGTTATCCTCTTCTTCGTACAGCTCTTCATACTCCATAGCATCTAATTCTTCGTCAAATGCTTCTGAAACAAGTTCATATTCTTCGTCAGATTCAATGTTTTCAAGAACTGGTTCGTTGTTTCCTTCAACTTTATATCTGTAAAGATATACTTCATCGTTATCAGCAGCTTCTCCCTCAAGTGGAAGAAGTGCAATATAATCGTTATCTCCAGCAGGGAATATGCGGACTATTGCACATTCACATTCTGTATTATCGTCAAGCATAAGAGTTACTGTGTTATATTCCTGATTGTTATTATCCATAATATCTCCGTTCTGCCAGTTGTGGCTTTAGTATTTTCTCTACTCTAACAAAAATTATGTATAAAAGCAATGAAAATAAAGAAAAAACACTTGCTATTTTATTATTTAAGGTGTATAGTATGCGTAAGTTAATAATTTAAGTCAAAGGGGACAATTTTAGCAGTAGCGCTAGGATTGTCCCTTTTTTGGATAAATGATTAGCTTTATACAATGAATATTATAATCTGGAGGTTTACACCATGGATAAAATTGATAAGAAGATAATTACATTATTACAGCAGAATGCAAGAATGCCATTAAAGGCTCTTGCTGAAAATGTTTTCCTTTCATCACCGGCGGTTTCTGCGAGAATTGAAAGACTGGAAAAAGAAGAAATAATTGAAGGATATGAAGTTAAGGTTAATCAGTTAAAGCTGGGATATCACATTACTGCATTTATAAATCTTGAGGTTGCACCGGTGCAGAAACCTGATTTTTATCCATTTATCAAGTCATGCCCTAATGTGGTTGAATGTAACTGTGTAACAGGTAATTATTCTATGTTGTTAAAGGTTATGTTTCCTAGTACAATGGAACTTGATACATTTATAGGACAGCTTCAGAAGTTTGGCCGTACAAGCACACAGATTGTTTTCTCTACACCTGTTGCACCAAGGGGAATTGATGTTAATCAGGAACTTCCTTCTGATAATTAATTTATGAAAATTTACAATTATTTAAGCGTTTAACACTGTCAGGGACTTGCTGTACTGGCAGTGTTTTTGTTATACTTACAGGAGTTATTAATTAACGTGAATATTGGAGGAATCATAAAAATTATGAATAAAACTGCAGATATACTGGATAATGTAAGCAAGGTTATTGCCGGAAAGAGAAATGTATCAGAACTAGTACTTACAAGCATTATTGCCGGAGGGCATGTCCTTCTGGAAGATGTTCCGGGAACAGGAAAGACAATGATGGCTAAATCATTTGCAAAAAGCATAGATGGAGAATTTTCAAGAATTCAGTTTACACCAGATCTTCTGCCTTCGGACATAACAGGTGTACATGTGTTTAACCAGAAAGAAGGAGAGTTTGTTTTCAGAAGAGGACCAATATTTGCAAATGTTATTCTTGCGGATGAGATTAACAGAGCAACTCCAAGAACACAGTCAGCACTTCTTGAGTGTATGGAGGAACATCAGGTAACAGTTGATGGAGAATACTCAAGACTTACAGAACCATTTATAGTAATTGCTACACAGAATCCTATTGAGACAGCCGGAACATATCAGCTTCCAGAGGCACAGCTGGACAGATTTCTTATGAAAATCAATATGGGATATCCTGAAAAGGAAGACGAAGTTCTTATTCTTAACAGATTTTTAAATTCTAATCCGTCTGCGTCGCTTGAAAAGGTGGCAACATGTGAAGATATCATTTCTATGAAAGAAGAAGCAAAGAAGGTGTTTATTCATCCTGTGCTTATTGATTACATTGTTGAACTTGCAAGAATGACAAGAGAAGAGGAAAATGTATCGATAGGAGTAAGCCCAAGAGGAACACTTGGTATGCTTAATGCGGTAAGGGCATTTGCATATGTGTCAGGAAGGGAATATGTTGTTCCTGAAGATATTAAAACTCTTGCACCATATGTATGGGCACACAGGCTTGTTTTACAAAATGGTTTTATTAACAGAGATAATAAAGAACAGATCATAGAGAATGTTGTTGCAAAGACAACAGTTCCTACTGAAGATTGGACTAAATAATGAATGTTTTGTTAATGCTTTTAGGTGTTGCAATAGTATATCTGGCAGTTAAGCTGATATACAGATATAACTGGAACAAGGGACTTTCTGCAAAGCTTGATTTTGATAAAAAGCATGTGGTTAAGGATGATGTGGTTAATCTTACAGAAGTTGTAACCAATGAAAAGAAACTGCCGCTTCCATGTGTTAATCTTAAGTTTCAGGCAGCAAGGGAACTGAGGTTTCCAGACACGGATACTAATTCAAGTGTATCTGATAAAACATACCGTAATGATGTATTTTCATTTCTTGCTAACCAAAGAATTACGAGAAAAGTTCCTGTAAGGTGCACTAAAAGAGGAGTGTTCAGGATATCAGGACTTGAAATCACATTTGCAGGACTGTTTATGAATGAGATTAATGTCTTAAAGTCAGGAAATGAATGTGAGATAACTGTATATCCGAAGGCTGCGGACGCAAGAGAATTAAAGCCTGTTAATAGCAGAATTTCAGGAGAAGCACAGCGTAAAAAATATATGCTTGAAGATCCTTTTGTGTTCAGGGGAATAAGGGATTACACAAGCAATGACAGCCTTAAGAATGTCAACTGGAAAGCCAGTGCGAGAACCGGAAATCTTATGGTGAATGAATATGATGAGTCAGTAAGCAGAAATGTATGTATCCTGCTTAATCTTGAGGAGAGCGGTGCTTTAAGATACGATGCGGTTGATGAAGAGGCTATAAGTATTGCATCTGGTATTGCTGAAATGCTTGTTTCACATGGAATAAATGTTTCAATAATAAGTAACGGATGTGATGTGGATACTCATAATCTTGTTTTTGTTCAGGGCGGTGCCGGGATGGGACATCTTAATAATATTAATACGGCACTTGCAAGAATTGATACCAGTATTGTTATGGAAGAGTATTCAGAATTGCTGGAAAGGGTTTTGCAATTGGATTCCGGCAGCAAAGAAAAAGAATATATTTATGTTATGATTTCTGCAAGCAGAAGAAAAAATTTACAGAAAACTGTTAATAAGATTCGCAGGTTTCAAGGTGATATGGTATGGATTGTGCCACATTTTCCAGGCGATGAATATGGACTGGAACTGTGTGATTTTGAACCTGTAAGCTGGGAGATTAAGTAAGGAGAAACAATATGAGTGAGCCAATTAAGCGTTCAGAGAATAAAACTATACATAGTATAAGAACGGTTGTAGAACTGCTCAGTCAGTGCGTTGTTTTTATGGCTTTTTCTGCAGCAATAATTCTGGGTGTGGTAAAAAAACCGGGAAGTTATCTTGCTTATGCAGTACTAATCGTAATACCTGTAGTTGCTGTTTATTTTGCAAGAAAATATATTAAATCATTATTTTTGTTTATTGTTGTTCATGCAGTGTTTCTTGTGATATCGGTTATACTGGGAAATACACAGGCAGAGAGTACTGCTTATTTTGTCAGTGTACTTGCTGTGTGTATACGTTCCATAAGCATAAGAATGGCTAATGTAAGAAAAACTGAATATATGAATGAATCAATGTTCAGCACCAAGACCGAGGATGTCAGTGAAGATGAGAAAAAGGCTGTTATGCAGACTACAGAGCATATGTCTGTCCTGTATGGAATTGTTATGATTGTTGGAAGTACAATCGGGGGACAGAATGGAAGTACCCGGCTTGTCAGCTTTGAAGCAGTGATGTTTATTCTGTTTGTTATTCTTTTTCTTGCGGGCAACCAGCTTAAAGGGCTTAGCGATTTATTTATAAGCAATACAGGAAAATCGGAATTTCCGGCACATAGAATAACAGGCATTAATATGATTGTTATACTTGCAGTATCAGGGCTTATGTTAATAGGAATGTTATTATTCTATCGTGGTGAGAGCGGTAATATATTTACAGTGATAGGGACAGTTCTTGGATTTTTATTTAAGCCGCTTCTGAAACTGCTTCTGATAATTATGCATGAAAAGGACGAATCACTGCCTGAACAGGATACTACAACACCTACAACGGATGACGATGGCAGTTATGTTAATATGGATGCACAGCAGTTTGATGATAATCCTGTTATGCAGTCTGTTTTTATGGCTTTTGCAGTGGTAGTTATTGTGGTACTGGCTGCTGTTGTTGTATATCTGATTATTAAATATGCAAGAAAATTTAAGGAATCAAGAGATGAAAATGGTGATAAAGTTGAATTTATCGGAGAGAGCAGGCATGAAAGGAAAATAAAAAGACAGAAGAGTAAAAGTTATAGTACTGAAATACAGATTAATGAACAGTTCAGAAAAGCATTTAAGAAAGCTGCTGCCTCAAAAAGCAGAAAGAATGAAGGCTTGAATGCAAAATTGAATTATATGCAGCCGGAGGATATCACAATAAAGCGGATTACTGATGACATGGAAGCAGCCGGCAGGATTACGGAAAGTTATGAAAAAGCAAGATATTCTGATAAGAATATTTCCAAAGAAGAACTTGAATTTATGCTTGACTTTGTGAAAAATGACAAGTATAATAAGCGTACATAATAAGTAAATGCTGTGAAGAGGACTATTAGATAGGAACCAGAGTCAGAGAACTGCCGGAAGGTGCGAGGCAGCCGAAGGAACTTATTGAACTCGCCTTGGAGCTGCTACCTGAAATCCTTATTAAAGTGAGAAGTAGGAGTAGCCGGAAGCCAACCGTTATAGTGGACAGAATATAATACATTTATTGTACGTATTCAGTGAGTGCATAGCATAGCTATGAAGAAGAGTGGTAACGCGTGAGATTATATCTTTCGTCTCTTTGGGTAGGATTAATGCCCATGGGCGAAAGATTTTTTTATGCTTATTATCATAAAGAGAGCTTTTACTTATTAAGAATACATATTATTATTTTCAGGAGGTTTAGGAATGTTTGATTACAGACAGTATGAAAGAGGTTATTTTATGCCACCAGTTAAGTGCAATGATTGGGTGAACAATGAGTACATTGATAAGGCACCAATCTGGTGTTCAGTTGATTTAAGAGATGGCAATCAGGCTCTTGTAGAACCTATGAGTCTTGATGAAAAGCTTGAATTCTTCAAGCTGTTAGTAGAAGTAGGATTTAAGGAAATTGAGATTGGCTTCCCTGCAGCTTCTGAGACAGAATATGAATTCTGCCGTACACTTATTGAGAAAAACATGATTCCTGATGATGTTACAATTCAGGTACTTACACAGGCAAGACCACACATTATCAAGAAGACATTTGAAGCAGTAAAGGGTGCTCCAAGAGCTATTGTGCATGTATATAATTCTACATCTTTAGCACAGAGAGAGCAGGTTTTCAAAAAGTCTAAGGAAGAGGTTAAGCAGATTGCCATTGATGGAGCTAAGTTATTAAAGGAACTTGCAGAGGCTGATGGCGGAAACTTCCTTTTTGAGTACAGCCCTGAGAGCTTCACAGGAACAGAGCCAGAGTATGCGCTTGAGGTATGCAATGCTGTTGTTGATATCTGGCAGCCGACTCCTGATAAGAAATGTATTATCAATCTTCCAGCTACAGTTGAGATGTCACTTCCACATGTATTTGCAAGCCAGATTGAATATATGTCTAAGTACATGCACAACAGAGAGAATGTTATTATTTCTCTTCATCCACATAATGACCGTTCAACAGGTGTTGCTGATGCGGAGTTAGGACTTCTTGCGGGTGCAGACAGAATTGAGGGAACACTTTTCGGTAATGGCGAGAGAACAGGTAATGTTGATATTATTACACTTGCTATGAATATGTATATGCAGGGTGTTGATCCTGAACTTGATCTTTCTGATATGCCACATCTTGCTGAGGTATTTGAAAGACTTACACAGATGAAGATTGATGACCGTCATCCATGGTGTGGTAAGCTTGTATTTGCAGCTTTCTCAGGTTCACATCAGGATGCTATTTCAAAGGGAATGCATTACAGAATCGAAAATGATCCTAACAAGTGGACTGTTCCATATCTTCCTATTAATCCTGAAGATGTTGGCCGTACATATGATTCAGATGTTATCAGAATTAACAGCCAGTCAGGTAAGGGTGGCGTAGCATATGTTCTTGAACATAATTATGGAATGATTGTTCCTAAGGCTATGCGAGAAGATTTAGGATATGCGGTTAAGGATGTTTCTGATGTACATCATAAGGAACTTTCACCAGATGAAGTCCTTGAAATCTTTGAGAAGAGATATAAGAAGTACAACCCGGTATTTAAGATTACAGAAGTACATTTCAAACAGATTAACGGTATACAGACAGTTGTAACTATTGATGAGAATGGTAAGAAGAGTAATATTGAAAATGGCGGTAATGGTCGTCTTGATGCTGTAAGTAATGCACTTTCAGAACATTTTGGAAAGCCATGCGACATTTTCTGTTATGAGGAACATTCATTAAAGAAGGGTTCAGATTCAAGTGCTATTGCATATGTTGGAATTACAGGCGAAGATGGAAAGAATTACTTTGGTATTGGTATTGACCATGATATTATCAGAGCTTCCATTGATGCGTTAGAGTCAGCAATGAACAGAAGTCTTGAGGCTTAATTAGAATATTTGTATTAAGTAAAATCCACAGAAGATATACATTTGATAATGGTATCTTTTGTGGATTCTTTTATTTAAACGATTAAAATACCCCACCCAAAGGGGGAAGCGGTACCATGGTACTAATGCTAATATACTTGGCGAGGGGAAGAAATATAGTCAGATAGGGAAATTGCTAAATTATTAATGGAGGGAAAGTAATGTTTTTAAAAAAGCATTTTAGCAAGCTGGAACCAAAGGTTAAGAAGTTGTTGGCAGGTGTGCTTTCCGTAGCTATGATAGCGGGTGCTGTATTAGCTGGAATATCTATAAAAGCAGGGGCACGCTCTAAGACACAGGATGTACTTAATGAACTTCTTGGGGCAGCAAAGCCATATGGGCTTGTTGCAGAGGAGTTTAGAAATACTAATCATAACCAGACAAGTTTTGCTGTTAATACTTTACACATTACAGACCAGTATTTAAGTTCATGGCATGATAAGAGTGTAGGAACTACATATGTAAGAGATTTTGATGCATCATCGTCTTCATACATGAGAGTAGATACAAATGCATTTAATAATCTGGTACTTGGTAGCGATTATGATTATGATGCCCAAGAAAATATGTACTATATTAAGGATTCTAATGGAGTAAGAACTGGAGCAGTGGTAGATGTGAGAAACTGCCGCGATATAATTAATGTCTTTTATGACAGAGATTATATGGATGTTACAGGTGCAAGACAGAGTGTAGGAAATACATTTGAAAAGTATGCACAGACATCGGATGATGACGCTGATATTGTTATTAAGGCTGATGACAGTAAGGTTATTGATCTTTCAGGACTTGAAAACAAGCAGATTGTAGTTGTTAATATGTATGCTAGAAATTATACTGACTGGCAGAAGAATGAGGTATCAGAGTTTTATTCGCTTAATGATAATTTTACAATTAAGAATAAAGCGAATGGCCAGTTTGTTATTATCAACATGCTTGGTGGCAATGCAGACACTTCATTTTACAGATTTAATGTGAATGGTAAGGGAACAGGCGGTCTTACAGATGTTGATATTTCTGATACTGTTATCCTGAATGCTGTAAGTGTCAAGGGAAATATCCAGATTGGAGAACTGTGTGGAATTGTTATTGCTCCATATGCTGATGTAAAACTTTATAATACCTGCAACGGCAGAGTTATTGCAAAGACATTTGAAAATGTAAGTGGTCAGTTACATTTTGTATCAGATGAGCAGGAAGAAGGCACAACAAGCAGGGAGACTGTTTCTGAGACATCAAAATCAGCAGAGAGTGAATCAACAGAAATAACAAAGTCGTCAGAAAATGCATCGACAGAGGCGGTAAAGCCAACTGAGAAAGTAACAGAGGTGTCAAAGTCAGGAACAGACGTGACGGAAACAACAAAGTCGTCAGAAAATGCATCAACAGAGACAGTAAAGCCGACTGAGAAAGTAACAGAGGCATCAAAGTCAGGAACAGATGTGACAGAAACAACAAAGTCGTCAGAGAGCGCATCAACAGAGGCGGTAAAGCCAACTGAGAAAGTAACAGAGGCATCAAAGTCAGGAATAGATGTGACAGAGACAACAAAGTCAGCAGAGAGCGCATCAACAGAGGCGGTAAAGCCAACTGAGAAAGAATCTAAGACAACTGGTGGCATGAGTGAAACAAAGACTGGTGAAAAAGAAACTAAGCCATCACATACAATTTCAGGTTCAGATTATTCAGGTAATAATGTAACAACAGGTCAGGTTGCAGCAGACGAAGAACAGGTTACCCGTGCTACAAAGAAAGGACAGGTAGCTGCTGATGAGGATTATGTTGCAGATGGAAGCAATATAAAGAAAACTTCGGACAATTCAGCAATGGATTCTGATTCAACTGTTAAGAATGGCAAAAAGGCAGAGGTTGGTGCTGATGAAGATTTAGTGCAGACTGGTGATAATAAGCATATTGGCATATATATTGGAATTCTTGTTGCAGCTGTAATTGTTTCTGGTATTGTTATTGCTGTAAACAGAAAGAAATCTGATAAGTAATATAACATAGTTTATGAAAGGGAATTCTCCATAAAATGTGGAGAATTCTTTTTTTATATGTTATAATTCCATATGTATGAGTCGAAGTAGGCTCTGACCACAAAATACAGTGAAGAACAAGGAGATGGAAGTTTTATGAAAAATTTGATACTTGCATCGGGTTCACCAAGACGAAGAGAACTTATGAGTCAGGTAGGACTTGATTTTACTGTTGTTACAAGTGATGCAGATGAGAATATTAAAGAGATGGAGCCGGAAGATTATGTAAGAGAATTATCTTCTATCAAGGCACAGTCAGTATTGGAGCAATATACAGATAAAGAGGATGCTGTAATTGTTATAGGTGCAGATACTATTGTTTACCATAAGGGAGAGATACTTACAAAGCCTAAGGATGAAGAAGACGCATTTAGAATCCTTAAGTCTTTAGAGGGTGAGATTCATCAGGTGTATACAGGTGTCACTATATGCAGCGCGCACAAGAATGTAAGCTTTTACGAAAAAACTGATGTATGGGTATATGATATGACGGATGAAGAAATCAGGGATTACATAAATACAGGAGAGCCTATGGACAAGGCTGGTGCATATGGTATTCAGGGAAAATTTGCAGCATACATTAAGGGTATTGAAGGCGACTATAATAATGTTGTCGGTCTGCCTGTAGCAAGACTTGTACATGAGCTTAAAGTATTTTAAGGAGAAAATATATGATTAAATTTGTAGCAAGTGACCTTGATGGGACATTGCTTCTAAATGGAGCGCAGAGTGTTGATGAATCTGCGGTACAGTATATTAATAAGCTTGTTGATAATGGAGTTATATTTGCACCGGCTAGTGGCAGGCAGATAACGAGTCTTAAGAGACTTTTTGGAGTTGTCAGTGATAGGCTTGCATATATTGCGGAGAATGGTGCTCTTGTAGAATACAGGGGAAAAACTATTGGTAAGACTCCAATGGAGCGGAAGCTTGCATTAGAGATAATTGAGGATGTAATTGAACAGCCAAATTGTGAGGTGCTTGTATCAGGAGAACATACGGCATATATTAAACCTAAGTCAGAAGAATATTATTACAGAATGACCAAGGTGGTCAATTACCATACTACATTAGTCGATAAGTTTACAGACATTGACGAGGATATATTAAAGATAGCTGTATGTGATATGACAGGAATTAAGAACTCTAAAGAGCATTTTATTAACAAATGGAGTGATAAGGCTTCAGTACTTGTATCGGGAGAACTTTACTTAGACCTTATGGACACTAATGTTAATAAAGGAAGAGGAATTGAGCAGGTTCAGCAGTATTTTGGACTAAAACCTGAAGAATGTATGGCATTTGGTGATAACTATAATGATATTGCAATGCTTGACAATGTGTATTACTCATATGTTATGGAGAAAGCTGTAGATGATGTTAAGAAACACGGGCGTTTCATAACAGGATGGGTAGAAGGAACATTAAGAGAACAATTTAAGGAGATAAGATAAGGAGACTTAAGTTATGGATAAGCATATTGATGAATGCGCAAAGGTATTTTTAAGAGACCAGAAACAGCTTTTTGATGAGCCTGTTGCATATGATTTAGACGAAGCAAAGGAATTCTTAGAGGATTGCATGGCAGTATACTGCAAGGATATTAAAGAGTTAAGAGAAGTTATGGATGATGAAGGAATGGATGTATCTGAATTAAGTAATGATGAGTTTCTTGAGCAGTTAGAAGTATTCAAACTTGATAATGGCGGATATTTCTTTGTGGAAGGATAATACATATGCGTATTACGGTTGTATGTGTAGGTAAGATTAAAGAAAAATTTTATACCCAGGCGGTAGATGAGTATTCCAAGAGACTTTCAAGATATTGTAAGCTCGATATTGTAGAGCTGCCTGATGAGAAAACACCGGATAATGCAAGTGATGTTGTCAACGAGCAGATTAAGAACAAGGAAGGGGAGAGAATCCTTTCTGCCATTAAAGATGATGCTTATGTATGCGCACTTGCAATAGAAGGAAAAATGCTTGATTCTGTTGAACTATCAGAAAAGATTGACAGACTTGGAATAGACGGAACAAGCAACATAACATTTGTAATAGGAGGCTCTTTGGGACTGGCAGATGCAGTCCTAAAAAGGGCAGATTATAAGCTGAGTTTTTCAAAAATGACATTTCCACACCAGCTTATGAGAGTTATCTTGTTGGAACAGATATACAGGGCATATAGAATTATGAAGAATGAGCCATATCACAAGTAAGTAAAGAGGATTGAAAATGAAAAGAAGAAAGAAAACATTTATTATATTAGGAATTATTCTTGTTGTTGTACTTCTTGTAGCGGGATATATCAAATTCTTTAATGGAAAAGGAATATATTTTACTACAGGAATGAAGAGCGGTGAACTGATAAAAACAGCAGGTCAGCAGACAACATATACATGTGAAGCTGAAATACTCATGTCGGATTTAAAGAAACAATATGAGGAAATGTTTGGCAGCGATATATGGAAAGAATCAATTGGAGATGCTGATTTTGAAAGTTATATTAAAGATCAGGTAAAAGTTAAACTTATGCGCGTTAAAGCTATGAATGTAAAAGCAAAAGAACGCGGGGTAGTGTTAGGAAGAGACGAAAAGGATGCGGTAAGCAAAGCAGTTGATGAGTATTATGCAGGATTATCAGACTCACAGATTAAGAGCACAGGCATAACTAAGGAAAAATTAAATGTAATGTTTACTGAATTCACCATAGCTAAGAAATTATATTCAGATTTAACATCTGAAATGGATATAGAGGTAAGTGCTGATGAGGCAAGGGTTATCGATATCCAGTATATTGTTTCCGATTCTGAAGATGAGATTAATAAAGCATATAATCTTGTTAATTCAGGAAGTTCATTTTTTGCTGTTGCGAAAGAATATAATGCAGATGGCGAATATGAATATGAGTTAAAGCGTGATGAAATGGACAGCGCATTTGAAAAGGCAGCTTTTGATCTGGCAACAGGTGAAATGAGTAAGGTTGTTGAAGCAGAAGGCAGATATTATATTATCAGATGTACATCAGACAATGATAAGGCAAAGACAGAGGTTAATAAATCTGCAATTCTTGAAAAGAGGAAATTGGAAAAGTTTAATGAAGACTTTGAAAAATATGAATCTGATATTTACATGGAATTTAATGATAGTGAATGGAAAGGATTGAGTATCAGAAATGGCCTGTCTTTAGATAGCAGTTTTGATGATATATTCAACACATATTTTGGAAAGTAAAGAGGAGAGTAATTAAGTAATGGCAGCTAATAAATATGATGCTAACAGTATATCAATACTGGAAGGTCTTGAAGCGGTAAGAATGAGACCTGGTATGTATATTGGAAGCGTCGGAACTAAGGGACTTAACCATCTTATATATGAGATTGCCGATAATTCGGTGGATGAACATCTGGCAGGTTTCTGTACACAGATAAATGTAACTCTTAATGATGATGGAACAGCAACTATCAAGGATAACGGACGAGGTATTCCTATCGGAATCCACCCTAAAGCCGGAATACCTGCGGTTGAGGTTGTATTCACAGTACTTCATGCAGGCGGTAAGTTCGGAGATGGCGGATATAAGATATCAGGCGGACTTCATGGAGTTGGTGCGTCTGTAGTTAACGCACTTTCTGTATGGCTTGAGGTTGAGATAAGAGTTGACGGCGGCGTATACAAGCAAAGATATGAGAGAGGCAAGGCAACAGCACCACTTGAAAAGATTGGTACATGCAGAAAAAATGATACTGGTACAACTGTTACATTTCTTCCTGATGGGGAAATATTTGAAAAGACAAGATTCAAGGCAGACGCGATAAAGAGCAGGCTTCACGAGACAGCATATCTTAATCCGGGACTTACAATTGAGTTTGAGGATAAGAGAAAGGGCAGCGAGGATAAGGAAACTTTCCATGAGCCTGACGGACTTAAGGCATATATCAAAGACCTTAACAATGGCAAAGAGACCGTATGTGATATTGTCTACTTTAAGAAGAAGCAGGAAGACATTGAGGTTGAAGTTGCATTTCAGTTTGTTAATGAGTTTGAGGAAAATATTCTTGGCTTCTGTAATAACATATATACCCAGGAGGGTGGAACGCATATTACAGGTTTTAAGACGAAGTTTACAATGATTATCAACCAGTATGCGAGAGAGCTTGGCATCTTAAAGGATAAGGATGCGAACTTTACTGGTCTTGATGTAAGAAATGGTATGACTGCAGTTGTTGCAGTTAAGCATCCTGCGCCAAGATTTGAGGGACAGACCAAGACCAAGCTTGATAATCCGGATGCTGGTACAGTTGTTGCAAATGTAACAGGAGACGAGGTACAGCTTTATTTCGACAGACATTTGGACGACCTTAACGCTGTAATTGCATGTGCTGAAAAATCTGCGAAGATACGAAAAGCAGAAGAAAAGGCTAAGACAAATATGCTTACAAAGCAGAAGTTCTCTATAGACAGCAACGGAAAGCTTGCCAACTGCGAAAGCAAGAATCCTGATGAATGTGAGGTATTCATTGTAGAGGGGGATTCAGCCGGAGGTTCAGCAAAGACTGCAAGAAACAGAAGAACTCAGGCGATTCTTCCAATCAGAGGTAAGATTCTTAATGTTGAGAAGGCAAGTATTGATAAGGTTCTTGCCAATGCTGAGATTAAGACAATGATTAATTCGTTCAACTGCGGATTCCTAGAGGGTTATGGCAATGATTTTGATATTACTAAATTACGATATAATAAAATTATTATCATGACTGATGCCGATGTAGATGGAGCGCATATTGATACACTGCTTCTTACATTCTTCTACAGATTCATGCCAGAGCTTATTAATCAGGGACATGTATATATTGCCACACCGCCTCTTTATAAGGTTGTGCCTAAGAAGGGCGAGGGCGAATATCTGTATGATGATAAGGCACTTGAGGATTACAGAAAG
>ERZ779890.1158-NODE-1158-length-27594-cov-36.105923_pt1 | contig 27594 bp, 27 predicted proteins | sample MGYA00511553_ERZ779890 | MGnify/ENA primary metagenome ERZ779890 (study PRJEB29588, sample SAMEA2152064) | human gut metagenome | biome: human gut; feature: human-associated habitat; material: faeces | place: Denmark | collected 2008/2010 ... | reverse complement strand
ATGCTGCGGCCGAACTCGCCCATAGGCCCCAGCAGCTCCGCCAGACGGCGCACCCGGGCATAGGCCTCGCCCCGCTGCCGCTCCGCCAGAGATTGAATCAGGGCGTCCATCTCGTTTTTGGCCTCCTCATCCTCCAGGGACAGGAGCATCCGTGTCTTGATATACATCAGGTGGGCGGCCATGGTCACAAACTCGCTGGCCACCTCCAGGTCCATCTCCTTGCGCCGGTCCAGATACGCCAGATACTGGTCCAGAATCAGGGCAATGGGGATATCCTGTATTTCGATCTTATTCTTACTCAGCAGGAACAGGATCAGGTCCAGGGGCCCCTCAAAATCCTGGAGCTCCTCTTTTCCCTGGACCACCTTTTCCAGCTTATAAATGGGACTTTCCAATTTGCCTGTACCCTCTCAAAAGCCGACCACGCGGCAGAATAGCTCATACGTCCACTGGATAGCGGCGCTCATCCACTTGTCACCCACGCCCAGCAGCACCACCGCCCACAGCAGGAGCATGCCGTACCGCTCGTACCGCAGCATCATGTTATACGCCCGGTCCGGCAGCAGAGAAAACAACACCTTGCTGCCGTCCAGCGGCGGAATGGGGATCAGGTTAAACAGCCCCAGACCCAGCGACAGGATGGCCGTGGTCAGCAGAAACGTCAGAAGCCTCTGATTCGCTTCAGAATACGGGGCATAGTCATACACCAGCCGTCCGGCAAACAGCAGCACCAGCGCCAGCAGGAAGTTGGACATCGGCCCGGCCAGCGCCGTCAGGGCCATGCCCTGCTTGGGCCGGCGGAAATACCGGGGGTCCACCGGCACAGGCTTGGCCCAACCGAAGCCCACCGTTACCATCATCAGCAGGCCGAACCAGTCGATGTGCCGCAGAGGGTTCAGGCTCAGCCGCCGGGCCCGCTTGGCAGTGGGGTCTCCCAAAGCCAGCGCCGCCAGCCCGTGGCACGTTTCATGCACCGTCAGGCACAGAAACACCGACACCAGCCGCAGCAGCAGATCCCACAGGGAGCCGAAGTCCAGCGCATTCCACAAATTTTCCAGATATCCCACAGGGCTTCCTCCCCAAAATAGCATTCAGGTGCATTATATCAGAAATTCCCTTCGATTACAAGCAAAAAAGAACGGCCGCCCTCACGGGGCGGCCGTTCCGGCAATCGCCTACAGATTCTCCTGCTTCAGGGCGTCAATGGGATTCTCCCGGCGAATGCGGCGGGTGGCGTACAGCATGGTGGCAAACACCACCACAAACACGCTGCCCACGGCGATGGCCACGCTGTACCACGGGATATAGAAGCCGGTGGATATGGTCTTGGCCATGGTGCGATAGATGGCATAGGTTACCAGAGCCGACACCGGAAGCCCCCACAGCAGCGCCCGCAAACCGTAAATCAGGCACTCGCAGTCCATCATCCGGGCAAAGGCTCCCTGGGTCAGCCCCACGGACCGCAGCATACCGAATTCCCGCCGCCGCAGGGCAATGGAGGTGGAAATGGTGTTGAACACATTGGTCATGGCGATCAGCGAAATGAGGATGATGAATCCGTAGGAGAATACGTTCACCACCGTTGTCATGGCCCGCTGGCTTTCGCCGTTGGCAGCCAGATCCTGCAGATCGGAGCGGCTCAGGCCCAGCTCTGTCAGCACGCGGCCCATGCTCTCGTACGCGGCGGCATGGTCGCCGCTCCGGAACCAGAAGCCCAGGGCATATGGCCGGGTCTGCCCGGTGACGGCCTCGTACATGCTGTATGGGTACAGCAGGACCAGGCCATTGTCAGAGTTCAGGAAAGCAGGGCGCTCCCTCAGAATGGCTCCCACCGTATAGGTCCCGCTGTTGACGGCCTCCTCCACCGGCACCGCCTTGGCATGACCGGTGTCAGGCGCTTCTCCCTGCTCCCGTGCTTCATAGTAGGTGCCCATATAGTCCACCGGATAATACAGCACATATTCCGCGCCGTCCCGGGTGATGTGGTCCCCCTCTGTGAACCAGCCCTCCACAGGCTGATAGTTGGTTTCCGTCCCGGTGATGGGCAGGCGGTTCCCGTTCAGCAGACGGTAGCGATACAGCTTGTCGTGGTCCCCGCCGTCGCCGCGCCAGATCTCCAGCGCGTCCCAGGCCACTGCCCGGGGCGAGCCGGCACGGAAATAGTCATCCTCCGCCAAGCCATTTTCCCGCAGCAGCTGCCGGAAGTCCCCGTCCTGAAGAAAATAGAAGGAAACGCTCCTGCTCTCCCCTGTCCCGTCCCGGAAGGTATCGCTCCAGTATTCCGGGTCCATGTCCTCTCCGGCAAAGGACAGGGTCGAGTAGCTGTCGGCGGTATAGAAGCCCGATTCCACGCCATGGGCCGCACTGAGCTGGCCCAGGCGCTGCTCCGGGGTCACATCCTCCGGCAGGGCCTCGCTGTAATACAGCTGCACCCCCATCCCGTCGGAGCTGAGCCGCGTTACCGCGCCCGTCAGGTAAGCGCAGAAGGACGAAGCCGAGATGAACAGCGTCACGCTGAGGAACAATCCCACCACCGTGGACCGGTAGCGCTTGCGGTCACGCTTGAAGTTTTTGGCCGCCAGCATCCCGGAAAAGCCGAACAGCTTCCCCGTCAGGGGAGAGGTCTTTACCTCCCGGCTCCGGATCTTCACGTCCTGGGTCTGGCGGATGGCCTCTATCGGCGACAGCCGCACCGCCCGCCGGGCGGGGATCCAGGCGGAAATCACCGCCGTGATCAGGCCGATGACCGCTGCCGCCAGCAGCGCCCACAGATTCAGCACAAACCGCATCTCCACTGCGCCGCCGCTTTCCCCGCCGGGCAGAAAGCCAAAGCTGCCCCGCAGGCAGTACAAGGTCACGCCGATGCCCAGGCAGCCCACCAGCAGCCCCAGCGGGATGCCCACGGCGCACAGCACCAGCGCCTCATACAGGACGCTGCCGCGGATCTGTTTTTTCGTTGCCCCCACAGATTTCAGGATGCCAAACTGGCGGGTCCGCTCCGCCACGGAAATGGAAAATGCGTTGTAAATCAGCGACACCGACCCGAAGAAGATCAGCAGCAGCAGAATCGCCGCAAAGTCATAGAGCAGCCGGTTCACCGACAGGATACGGGTGGCGCCATAGTAATTCAGCAGGGTGGAGTTGGAGTACCACGCCAGTCCCGGATATTTCTCGGCATTTCCCTCCATATAGCTGTAAAAGCGGCTGGGGTGGGCCACCCGGAAAAATTCATCCGTCTGATAGCCCTGCTCCTGACAGGTCAGGGCAGTATAGCCGGGGCAGGAGAAGGGCTCCGTCGTCATATCCAGCCGCTGGTAAAAGCCCACCACAGTGTAGGTGTGGGGCGTGGTATCTGTCAGCGTCTCCCCCTTCGTATAGGGGTCATCGGCCGTCAGCTCCTCCCCACCCAGCGTCCGGTGGCCCAGCTCCAGCTCCATGGTGTCCCCCAGGACGTACCGCACATTGCCGTTGGACAGCAGGTGCTCCGGCAGGAGAATCTCCCCGGCCTTCTCCGGCAGACGTCCGCCGGCCAGCCGGATGGACACCAGCTCCGGCAGGTCGGGGTCCATGGACATGACCCGCAGATACGGCTTATACTCGTTCTGGCTGCCGATATTGCCCCAGCCCACCGTCTGCCAGGCGGACATCTCCGCGATCTCCTTTTCATCACGGCTCAGCTGCGTTGCCTGCTGCTCCGTGAGGTTCTGGTAGCAGCCGTGGAACCGGCCCACGGTGTACTCCGTCGTGCGCACCAGATACCGCACGCCGCTGTAGGCTCCCTCCGTCACGGCGGTGAACATGGCCACCGACAGCACGATGCCCACGATGGTCACCCAGGTGCGGGAGCGGTTCTTCCGCAGGGACTGCCGGGTGAAGCGGTGGAATACGTTCATTTTTGCACCTCCCGGATCCGTTGATCCCGGGTGATGCGCCCGTCCTCGATGGCAATGATCCGGTGGGCCTGCAGGGCGATGTTTTCGTCGTGGGTGATGATCACCAGCGTCTGACCGTACTTCCGGTTGGAGAGCTTCAGCAGCTCCACGATCTCCTGGCTGTTTTTGCTGTCCAGGTTCCCTGTGGGTTCGTCTGCCAGCACCACCGCCGGGGCGTTCATCAGTGCACGGCCGATGGACACCCGCTGCTGCTGTCCGCCGGACAGCTGGTTGGGCAGGTGCTTTTCCCGGCCCCGCAGGTCAAGCACATCCAGCAGCTCGTCAAGCCGCTGTCTGTTCACCGCACGGCCGTCCATCAGCACCGGCAGCGTCATATTCTCCACCACATTCAGCACCGGGATGAGGTTATAAAACTGATAGATCAGGCCCACCTGCCGCCGGCGGAAAATGGCCAGATGGTCCTCATCCTGGGCGTATACGTCCTGGCCGTCCACATACACCTTGCCAGAGGTGGGCCGGTCCACGCCGCCCAAAATGTGCAGCAGCGTGGACTTGCCGGACCCGGACGGCCCGATGATGGCCAGAAACTCCCCCTTTTCCACGGAAAAGGACACGTCGTCCACCGCCCGGACCTGATTCTCCCCCTGGCCGTATACCTTGCTGAGATGCTCGATGCGCAGAATCTCCATATGCTCCGCCTCCTTGCTTTACTGCCGTCAGTATACCAGGCCAAAGTGACAATCCGGTGACTATTGGAAAAAAATCGTGTACCCGGGTCAGAGCTTCTGCACCGCCACGTCGCACAGCTGCACGCCGATGCCCTTGTCCCGGGCGGCCCGGTTGCCCTTGTCCAGCAGCTTCTCCCGGTTTTTGGTCACCAGCTGCACCAGCAGCCGGTCCTTCTGCTCCTGGCTCATGGCTCCCAGCAGTGTCCGGGCCATACCGGCAGCCATATCCGGGTTTCCGGCCAGGACACTGCCCAGAATGCCGCCCTTGTCCTCCCGCCGCAGCTTCTCCGCCACCACCGGGATCAGATACTCCGCAATGGAGTCATAGTCGATGTTGTCTACGAGAATACGCAATTCTAACATAGTTCCTCCTGTCGCTGCCGCTTTGTAAAAAACCGGGACGCGCTGCGGCGCGTCCCGGTACGGGTACATTCGCTTACGCCTTGGGGCCTGCGGCCACCACTTCGGCGCTCATGTGGGTGTACTTCTTGAAGTTCTCCACGAAGCTGGCCGCCAGCTTCCGGCAGCTGGCCTCGTAGGCCGCCTTATCCTCCCAGGTGTTGGCGGGAATCAGCAGCTCGCTGGGCACGCCTTCAATGGACGTGGGCACCTGGACGCCAAAGGTGGGGTCGGTAACAAACGCCGCCTTCTCGATCTCGCCGGTCAGTGCGGCGGTGACCATGGCGCGGGTATAGGCCAGCTTCATGCGCTTGCCGGTGCCGTTCCAGCCGGTGTTCACCAGGTACACCCTGGCCCCGGACTTCTCCACCTTATCCGCCAGCATGGCGGCATACACGGAGGGATCCAGGGGCAGGAAGGGCTCGCCGAAGCAGGTGGAGAAGGTAGGCACCGGCTCGGTGACGCCGATCTCGGTGCCGGCCACCTTGCTGGTGAAGCCGGATACGAAATAGTACATGGCCTGGTTCTTATCCAGCTTGCTGATAGGCGGCAGCACACCGTAGGCGTCGGCGGTGAGGAAGATCACCGTCTTGGGCACGCTGGGGCTCATGCCGGACAGCTCCGCATTGGGGATATACTCCACGGGATACCCCACCCGGCTGTTCACCGCCAGGGAATCGTCGTCGAAATCGAACTCCCGGGTCTCGGGGTCCATGACCACGTTCTCCACCAGGGAGCCGAAGCGGATGGCGTTGTAAATCTCCGGCTCACCCTCCGGGGAGAGGTTGATGCACTTGGCATAGCAGCCGCCCTCGAAGTTGAACACGGAGTCGTCGGCCCAGCCGTGCTCATCGTCGCCGATGAGCTTGCGGGCGGGGTCGGCGGACAGGGTGGTCTTTCCGGTGCCGGACAGGCCGAAGAACACAGCGGAGTCGCCGTCCTTGCCGATGTTGGCGGAGCAGTGCATGGGAAACACGCCCTGCTTGGGCAGAACGTAATTCATCACGGAGAACACGGATTTCTTGATCTCGCCGGCATACCGGGTGCCGCAGATCACCACCAGATGGGCCTCATAGTCCACCAGAACGGCTGCCTCGGACCGGGTGCCGTCTATCTCGGGGATGCACTTGAAGCCCGGGGCGGCAATGATGGTATAATCCGCATGGAAGTCCTTCAGCTGGTCCGCCGTGGGGCGGCGCAGCAGCTGATGGATGAACAGATTCTGGCTGGCCAACTCATTGACGATGCGGAAGCCCTTGGTATACTTGGGGTCCGCCCCGGCGAAGCCGTCGAAAATGAAAACGTCCTTGTTCTGGAGATACGCCGTGACCTTGGCATAGATGGCGTCGAACCGGGCCTTGTCCATGGGGCGGTTCACCTTGCCCCAGGCGATGTCGCCATGAATGGCGGGGGTGTCCACGATAAACTTGTCGTTGGCGCTGCGGCCGGTGTATTTGCCGGTCTTTACCACTAGGGCACCGGTGTTGGACAGGGTGCCCTCGCCCCGGCGCAGGGCGTGTTCCGTCAGCTGGGCTGGCGTCAGATTGCGGTACACCGCGGCGGCATTGATGATGCCCAGCTTTTCCAGTCCGTAAGTTTCCATGTGCTTGTTCCTCCTCAAAATGTTCCTATTTCGCTGATGTTTCCCCTGTTGATTCTGTCCACAGGACAGAGACAGCATGAGTATATCATATCTTTTCGCAAAAGGGAACCCCGATTTTTATTTCCGCAGAGCCTGTACCGCCGCCCGCAGGGCGTCCACGTGCTCCTGGGTAGTGGCCCAGCTGGCGCAGAAGCGCACGCCGGAATGGGTCTCGTCCACCCGCTCCCAGTATTCATAGCCAAAGCTCTTCCCCAGCTCCGCCAGCTCGTCGTCGGGCATAATGGGATACTGCTGGTTGGTGGGGGAATCAAACAGCAGCGGGTACCCGGCGGACACGAAGATATCCCGGATCTGATAGGCCATCTCGTCGGCATGGCGGGAGATTTTGAAGTACAGGTCGTCGGTAAACAGGGCATCGAACTGAATGCCCAGCAAACGGCCCTTGGCCATGCGGCCGCCCCGCTGCTTCATCATGAAACGGAAGTCCTTCTTCAGCGCCGGGTTCATGATGACCACAGCCTCGCCGAACAGGGCCCCCACCTTGGTGCCGCCGATGTAGAACACGTCGCAAAGCCGTGCGATATCCGGGATGGTCAGCTCCGCCCCGTCGGCCATGACGCCGTAGCCCAGCCGGGCGCCGTCAATGAACAGGGGCAGGCCATACCGGCGGCAGGTGTCGTACAGTGCCGTCAGCTCCGCCTTGGTATACAGAGTGCCGCCCTCGGTGGGGTGGGAGATATACACCATGCCGGGCTGAACGATGTGCTCGGTGGATTCGTCGTTTTTGTGCCACTCCACATAGTCCTGCACCTGCCGGGCGGTGATCTTGCCGTTGGCAGTGGGCAGAGTGATGACCTTGTGGCCGGTGGACTCGATGGCTCCTGCCTCATGGCAGTTGATGTGTCCGCTGACGGCGGACAGGACGCCCTGCCACGGACGCAGAATGGAGGCGATGACCGTGGTGTTGGTCTGGGTGCCGCCCACCAGGAAGTGGACATCCGCCTCCGGTGCCTGGCACACGGCCTTTATCCTCTCCCGTGCCGCCTCGCAGTATTCGTCCTCGCCGTAGCCCACAGTCTGGACCATATTCGTCTCGTTGAGCTTCTCCATCACATAGGGATGGGCACCCTCCAGATAGTCGCTGTTGAAATAGATCATGGGAGCTTCTCCTTTATCTTTATACTTTCTCCATCATATCCCAGTGGGGTGCATTTGTAAAGAGCTATTCTTACTTGAACCCATTTACCTGCACCCAGGCCCGGACATGGTCCACAAAGCGCTGGGTGGAGTTGGACACCGCCTTTTCATCCTTGACGCCGATGGCAATGCGCCGGTAAAACGACATGGGCGGCTGGCATATCACCAGGGGGTAGGGGCTGTGCCGCACCATCAGCTCCGGCAGCAGGCTGATACCCAGGCCATTGGACACCATGGACAAAATGGTCCGGTCCTCCCGGGCAATATAGCGCACGTGAGGCCGCACTCCCATCTCATCAAAAGCAGCTCGGATCTCGTAATCGTCGCCCTCCTCCAACTGGATCACCGGCTCCGTGGCCAGAGCCTCCACCGGGAAGGGGTCGCAGTGGGACAGGGGGTGGCCGCAGGGTACGATCACCTTCAGCTGGTCCAGGTGCAGAGGATACACCTGCAGTCCCTTCAGCGACGGCATCCGCAGAAATCCGCAGTCCGCCTGTCCGGTGATAATAAGCTCCTCGATCTGGTCGTAAAAGTCACAGGTCTGTATTTCGAACTCGATGGCCGGATACTGCTTGCTGAAGGCCTTCAGGATCATGGGCAGCCACTGGGCAGACACGCTGGAGAACGACGCCACCTTTACAAGGCCCGCATCCATGCCCCGCAGGTCCGCCGCCTGCTGGGCAAGGCGGTGATATTCCGTGCACAACTGCTGGATCTGGGGCAGCAAGGCCCGGCCGTCGCCGGTCAGGGTCACGCCGCCCCGGTTTCGGCTCAGCAGCGTTACTCCCAGCTCCTCCTCCAGGGAGTTGATGGCATGACTGATGCCGGACTGTGAGAAATTCAGGTCCGCCGCCGCCTTGGTAAAGCTGCCGCATTCCACGGTTTTCAGGAAAATCTGGTATTTTGTGGCGTTCATTGCCCTCACCTGCCTCTTTTCTGATGTTTTCCCTATTGTACACCCTTTTTCGCATGGTTTCAATCGAAAATATGCGTTTTACAAATGCAAAATTTTATGATACCCTACCTATAGATTTGAGGAAAGAGAGGATAAATCGAAAATGGCTCTGATTACGAAAATGAACCGCTGCGCATTCTGCGGCAGCAGCGAGGTGGTTGTCTCCGAAAACGGAACCTACACCTGTAAGGACTGCGGAAAGGTTGCCGACCACGGCATGCCTGCTGCGGATGTGGAAGCGATCAACCGCATTATGATGACCGGCGGCGATGCTGAGACCGCTGAGGAACTGCGCCGGCGCTATCCCCGGCTGGATCTGACTACCTGGTCCAAGGAGAACCGTCTCCAGATTTGAATTTGCAGCCGAGAGCGGCTATGGTTTACCTCCTTCGCCGCTAAAAATACCTGGCAGCGCCTGCTGCCCATCTTTTCCATGGGGATTTTCCTACCCCAAACATAACAGACAGCCGCGCTTGGGCATGCGCGGCTGTTTGTTATTCTGTTCCTGAACCGTTAAAGCGGCATCCCGACCGGTCCGCCGCTTTGTTTATTTTCCGCCCAGATCCACCGCATGGCGGATAAAGCTCATAGGCGGCACCGGACGCGGCAGCTGCATGGTAAACACCATCTGGGGCGTTTTCGGCTCTGCCAGCGGCAGGCCCTCGGCGTCCGTCATCATCGGGGCCGTCATGGAGAAGGGCTTCGTATCCGGCCCCACCACCTCCACCCGGTCCCCGGCGCCAAACTTGTTGCGCAGACTCAGGGTGGCCAGCCCCTCCGGCGTGCAGTCCGTCACCACGGCGCAGATCTGCCAATCACGGATGTACCGGGCATCCTCATAGAACTGACCCGGTTGGCCGTAGAAAAAGCCCGTGGAATAGTGCCGGTGGCTGACATGCTCCACCTCGTCCCGCCACACCGGGTCTATGGGCCGTCCGGCGGCCGCATCGTCCAGCACGTGGCGGTAGGCCCCGGTTACGATGGCCGCGTAATAGGCGGACTTGGCCCGGCCCTCGATCTTCAGGCAGTCCACCCCGGCGTCCATCAGGTCGTCCAAGTGGTCGATCATGCACATATCCCGGGAATTCATGATGTAGGTGCCCTTCTCGTCCTCGAACACCGGGAAATATTCCCCGGGGCGCTTCTCCTCCATCAGTGCGTACTGATAGCGGCAGGGCTGGGCGCAGGCACCCCGGTTGGAGTCCCGGCCGGTCATGTAGTTGGACAGCAGACACCGCCCGGAGTAGGATACGCACATGGCCCCGTGGCAGAAGGTCTCGATCTCCAGCGCCGGGTCCACCCGGCGGCGGATCTCCCGGATCTCGTCCATCCCCAGCTCCCGGGCCAGCACCACCCGCTGCGCCCCCAGGTCGAACCACGCCTGGGCGCAGGCATAGTTGGCAATGGACTGCTGAGTGCTGATGTGCCGCTGGCACCGGGGAGCGTACCTTCCCGCCAGGGTAAAAGCCCCCAGGTCTGCCAGGATCAAGGCATCCACACCGGCGTCGTTGAGCTTTTCCAGGTGCTCGGGCAGGCGGTCCACCTCGCCGCTGCGGGGCATGGTGTTCACGGTAGCGTGGACCTTCACTCCGCGGCGGTGGGCAAATTCCACCGCCCGGGGCAGCTCTTCATCACTGAAATTTCCCGCAAAGGACCGCATGCCAAAGGACGTGCCCGCCAGATACACGGCATCCGCCCCGTATAAAACGGCCATTTGCAGCTTTTCCCAATCCCCGGCCGGAGCCAGCAGCTCCGGCTTCTTTCTCACTTCGGCCATCACCCGAACTTACGCAGGTTGGCGTTGTGCTCGGCCAGAGTCCGGCTGAACACATGACGTTGGGTATCGGGGTTGAGCACATAAAAATAGTAGTTGGTCTTATCCGGCTTCAGGGCAGCTACAATAGACGCCTTACCGGCGTTGGCAATGGCCGTGGGGGGCAGGCCCTGGTGGGTATACAGGTTATAGGGACTGTCCAGGGTCTGATAGTCGTCCTCGGTGATCTCCCGTCCGGCGGCATACACCAGGGATGCGTCAATCTGGAGCAGGTGGGCCGTCTCGCCCACGTTCTCCAGCCGGTTGTGGATGACAGAAGAGATCACGGCACGGTCGGTACCGTCCGTCTCCTTCTCGATAAGGGACGCCATGATGACGATCTCCTTCAGGCTATAGGAAGAATTGGCGAGCAGCGGCGCAATATCCGGGTCGTCCATAATGCGGTCCTGGAAGTTGGACAGCAGGCGGCTCAGGGCCGAATCGGCATTCTCCTTCACATAGAACTCGTAGGTATCCGGGAACAGGTATCCCTCCAGGCGGCTGACGCTGCCCAGATTTTCGTTGTCCACAAAGTCGAACTTGTCGAACACATGATTTTTGGCAGATTCCTCCAGAGCTGCGGCATCGGACACGTCGTTCTCCGCCAGCAGCTGGATGATTTGCTCCACGGTGTAGCCCTCGGGAATGGTGACGGTCACGGTAGCCGCCACGCCGCCGGTGGGCTGCATGGACTTGATGAGACAGTTGAAGTCCATGTCGGTGTTCAGCTCATACACGCCGGGCTGAATATAGCGGCTGGCATGGAACACCGGACTGGTGATCATAAACAGCAGCTTGGAGTCGATGAGCCCGGCTTTCTTCAGCTTGGTAGCCACCGTTCCCACGGAATCGCCGCTCTCCACCTCAATGGTGGCGGTCAGGGGCGCTTTATTCAGGGCGCACACATCGTTGACAGCCAGCCAGCCCAGACCGGCCAGCAGACACGACCCCACGATCACGCATGCCAGGTAGATCAGCCAGCCAAAGCGGCGTTTTTTCTTTCCCTTGGCGGCCTTCTGCGTCTCGCCGGTCTGTCTGCGAACCTGATCGGCATCCCATTTGGCCGTATCGGAATTCTGATAATCGGACATCTTGTTTGGTTCCTTTCTGTTTTTTCGCCGGGTCTGCCCCGGACAAGATACGCCGGAGCCAGGTCCGGCATAGAATAGCCCATACAGAAAACAAGTGAGGTGAACGGCATGTGCTTTGACAACAACAACTGCTCCTGCATCTGGCTGATTGTGATCCTACTGCTGGTATTCTGCTGCTGCGGCAGCGGCACCCGGTCCGGCTGCGGCTGCGGCAGCAACAGCGGCGATGGCTGCTGCTCCTGCTGAACGTACATCATCCATAGGAGGGGGCGCCCAGGCGTCCCTTCCTTATTTTATGTCCTCCAGCAGGTCCCGGAGCTTCTCCATGACCTCCCGGTGGATATCCTCCACGGTGCGGGGCGCACCGTCCCGGGCGCAGTCGATGCGGGTCCACCCGCCATATTCCACCACCATGGCAGCGCTTTCCCGGCAGGCCCGCAGATACGCCTCGTTCCGCTCGTGAATATCCGCCTTTGTGTGGGTCACCTGCTCCCGGTGGCGCATCATCTGCTCGGACAGCTCCGTGGGCATGTCCAGGTATATCACCCGGTCCGGCTCCGGCAGCCCCAGCTTCCGATACTCGAAGTCAAACAGCCAGTCCAGAAAGGCCCGCTGCTGTTCCCGGGGCAGCTTGGAGGTCTGGTGCACGGCATTGCTGGTGGTGTACCGGTCGGCAATGACCAGCCCCCCCTGTTCATACCAGCCGCCCCAGTCCTGCTTATAGGAGGCAAATCGGTCCACGGAGTAAAACGTGGCGGCGGCGTAAGCATTGACATCGGCGGGGTCCGTGCCGAAAGCGCCGTTCAGGTACAGCCGCAGCAGCGCCGAGGACTCTTCCCCATATCGGGGAAACTCCAGCTTGCGGAAGGACACACCCCGTGTCTCCAGCTCCCGGCACAAAAGCGCCGTCTGGGTGGCCTTTCCGGAGCCGTCCGTCCCCTCGAATACGATCAATTTCCCCCTCATGCTATGCTTCCTCCCTCGATCCGTGCGCATACATTCGGATTATTTTACCACGCTCCGACTCATTTGTCCATGAAAAAGTTAAAATATCCCGGGCCGGGGTGTGCCGTTCCCCTTTTCTCCCCGGGGCTTTTGCAGGAAACAGTTGTATTTGCCTCGCCAGTGTGGTATACTGCTATATTGATATAATGTGTGATTTGGGGCATTGTCCCCTTGAGAAATGAGGGATCTCTATGAAAATCGTTGTTTTGGCCGGCGGTCTGAGCACCGAGCGGCAGGTATCTCTGACCAGCGGCACCGGCGTGTGCCGCGCCCTGCGCCAGCGGGGCCATCAGGCCATTCTGGTGGATATGTTCCTGGGTCTGGAGGACTATACCGGCAGTCTCGCCGATATCTTCGACGCGCCGGACGGCCTGTGCGGCGATAACCGGGTCCTGTCCACGGAGCCGGATCTGGAGGCCGTGCGCCGCAGCCGCCGGGACCAGGGACCGTCCCTGCTGGGCAAGGATGTGCTGGCCGTGTGCGCCATGGCGGACCTGGTGTTCCTGGCCCTGCACGGCTCCTGCGGCGAGGACGGACGCATTCAGGCCACCCTGGACCTGCTGGGCGTGCCCTATACCGGCAGCGGCTATCTGGGCAGCGGCATGGCCATGGACAAGTCCGTTACCAAGCGCATCATGGATGCCGCCGGGATTCCCACCGCTCCCTGGCACGATGTGCGCTATACCCGGGAGGATATCCCCCGTCTGGCTCAGGAGCTGCCGGTGCCCTGCGCCGTGAAGATCATCAACGGCGGCAGCTCCATCGGCGTGGAGCTGCCGGATACCCGGGAGGAGCTGGCCCAGACTCTGGAGCGGATGCTGGCCTATGGCGACCACGTTATCGTGGAGCAGAAGATCCGGGGCCGGGAGATCCAGGTGGCCGTTCTGGGCGACGGGTATCTGCCCGCCGTGGAGATCATCCCCAAGGGCGCGTATTTCGACTATTTCTGCAAATACCAGAAGGACGGGGCCCAGGAGCTTTGCCCCGCCCCTATTACCGATGAGCAGTGGCATACTGTGGGAGAGCTGGCTCTGCGCCTGCACCGTGCCCTGGGCCTGGGCGTCTATTCCCGGGCGGACTTCATTCTGGATGAGGAGGGCCGCTTCTGGTGCCTGGAGATCAACACCCTCCCGGGCATGACCCCCACCAGTCTGGTGCCCCAGGAAGCGGCGCAGGTGGGCCTCAGCTACGGCGACCTGTGCCAGCGCATTGTGGACGAATCCCTGGCCCTGCGCAAGGGAGGCCGGGCATGAGGCCCCTGGCGGTGGCGGACGTCTGCCGCGCCGTAAGCGGGACCTTTCTCCAGGCCGGAGGTGACACCGTCACCGGCGTCACCAGCGACAGCCGCCGCATCGCCCCCGGAGACCTGTTCATTCCCCTGGTGGGCGCGCGGTTCGACGGTCATGATTACATGAACGCAGCGCTTTCCGACGGCGCGGCAGGGGGCCTGTGCAGCCGTGTGCCGGAGGCACTGCTGCCCGGCAAGTTTTATATTCAGGTCCAGGATACCACGCTGGCTCTGGGTGCGCTGGCCGCCTGGTACCGCAGTCTGTACGACATCCCCGTGGTGCAGGTCACCGGCTCCGCCGGAAAAACCACCACCAAGGAGATGCTCGCCTCGGTGCTGTCCCGACACTTCTGCACCCTGAAAACCCGGGCAAATCTCAACAATCACATTGGCACCCCCCAGACGCTGCTGGAGCTGGAGCCCCGGCACCAGGCAGCGGTTATCGAAACGGGCCTGGACCACTTCGGCCAGATCCGGTACATGGGCAGTCTGGTGCAGCCTACCATCGCCGTCATCACCAACGTAGGCGACGCCCACATCGAGAACCTGGGCGGCACGCGGCAGGGCATTCTCCAGGCCAAGTGCGAGATATTCGACCATCTGCGGCCCGGTGGGCTGGCCGTTCTGTGCGGCGACGACCCCCTGCTCAACGGCCTGACCCTGCCCTTTGAAACACTCCGCTGCGGCAGGGGCGAAAGCTGCAATGTCCGGGTCACGGATATCGTCCGCCGAGGCATCGACGGCCTGGACTGCACCGTCACCACCTCCCGCCGCAGCTACCGGCTGTCCATCCCCTCCCCGGGAGACTACATGATCTACCCCGCCTCCATGGCCGCCGCCATCGGCGAGTATCTGGGCCTGTCGGAGCAGGAGATCGTGGAGGGTGTGGCCGCCTATGTGTCCACCGGCTCCCGGATGCGGCGTATCCGTCTGCCGGAGGACCGACTGATCATCGATGACTGCTACAACGCCAACCCCCAGGCCATGGAGGCGGCGCTGGAAATCCTGGCGGACACCGCCTGCCGCCGCCGCGTAGCCGTTCTGGGCGATATGGGGGAGCTGGGCTCCATCAGCCATGACGCCCACCTGGAGGTGGGACGCATCACCGCGCGGCTGGGTCTGGATGCGGTGATCGCCATCGGGCCCAAGTCCGCCGCCATCGCCGAGACCGCAGGGCCCCGGGCCCTGCACTTCGACACCGTTCAGCAGGCGCTGCCCGCCCTGCGGGAGCAGCTGACCCCCGGCACCGCCATGCTGGTGAAGGCGTCCCATGCCATGGAATTCGGCAAAATCGTCAACGAACTGGAAACAACGACCTATGATAGACATCAGTGTGACCGACCTGGTCAAATCCTTTGACTTAGAAAAGAAAATCCTGGACGGCATCTCCTTCCAGGTGGACACCGGTGAGCGGGTGGGCCTGCTGGGAAAAAACGGCGCAGGAAAAACCACGCTATTCAACATCCTCACCGGAGACCTGGATTATGACTCCGGCGAGGTGCTCATCGCCCCGGGCCGCCGGGTGGGCCTGATTTCTCAGATCCCGGTGTATCCCGCAGGATACACCGTGGAGGATGTTCTGCGCTCCGCCTTTCAGCGGACCACCGCCCTGAAGGAGGAGATGGACGCTCTGACCCGCCGGATGGAGCAGGGGGACAGCGACGCCCATACTCTGCGCCGCTATGGAGAGCTCACCGCCCGGTTCGAGGGACTGGGGGGCTACGACACCGACACAGCCGTCAACAAGGTGTCCAACGGCCTGTCCATCGACGGCGATATGCGGCGGAGGCTGTTTGACCAGCTGTCCGGCGGCGAAAAGACCCGGGTGAACCTGGGCCGCCTGATCCTGGAGGATACGGACATCCTCCTGCTGGATGAGCCCACCAACCACCTGGACCTTCAGGCCACCGAGTGGCTGGAGGAGTATATCCGCTCCTTCCGGGGCACCGTGGTCACCATCTCCCACGACCGCTATTTCCTGGACCGCACCGTCACCCGCATCATCGAGATCCTGGACGGTAAGGCGGAGTTTTACAGCGGCAACTACAGCTTTTATGCCATTGAAAAGGAGCGCCGCTACCAGGAGCGCATGAAGCAGTACCTCAAGGAGCAGGCCAAGATCCAGCAGCTGGAAAAGGCGGCGGAGCAGATGCACCTGTGGGCCTTTATGGGCAACGACGCCCTGCACAAGCGGGCCTTTTCCATGGAAAAGCGCATCCAACGCATGCGCACCGTGTCCAAGCCCACCAAGGCCAAGAAGATGGACGCCCGCTTCGCCAGCCGGGAGTTTCGCGGCGATGAGGTTCTGCAGCTGAAGGGCGTGTCCAAGTCCTTCGGTGACCGCACTCTCTTTTCCGATGTGTACCTGCGGGTGGAGGGCGGCGAGCGCATCGCCTTTCTCGGCGAAAACGGCACCGGCAAAACCACCCTGCTGAACATGATCGCCGGGACCGAACCTATTGACAGCGGCATCATCCGCATGGGTCCCGCCATCCGGGCGGCGTATCTGCCCCAGATCATCCACTTCGACCACCCGGAGCGTTCCCTTTTGGACACGATGTTGTACGAAAAGCGCAATATAACACCCCAAACCGCCCGCAACCGCCTGGCTGCCTACCAATTCCAGGGGGAGGACGTGTTCAAAAGCGTGTCTGTCCTGTCCGGCGGCGAGCTCAGCCGTCTGCGGCTGTGCATGCTCATGGACGAGGAAATCAACTTCCTGATCCTGGACGAGCCCACCAACCATCTGGACATCGCGTCACGGGAGTGGATCGAGGAGGCGGTGGAGGCCTTCGACGGTACCCTGCTGTTCGTGTCCCACGACCGGTATTTCATCAATCGCTTCGCCACGCGGGTCTGGGAGCTGTCCGACGGTACCATCAATGACTATCCCATGGGCTTTGCCCAGTACAGGGCCGCCAAGGCGGAGGAGAAAAAGCCCGCCCCGGCTCCCGCTCAGAAGAAAAAACAGGATACCCGTCCCCCCCGGGGCGGCCGGGAAAAGCAGGCCGCCCGCCGCCAGCTGACCATCTGTGAAACCGGCATCTCCAAGCTGGAGGACCGCTGCCGCCAGCTGGACCGGGAGATGGAGCAATATGCCTGCGACGCAGAAAAGCTCCAGGAGCTGTATCGGGAAAAGCAGGATGTGGAGGCTCAGCTGGAGCAGGAGATGGCCCTCTGGGAGGAGCTGTCTCTGCAATTGGAGGAATAATCAGGAGGACCATTATGCGTGATATTTTGTGTATGTACTACTCTCGCACCGGCGCCACGCGCCAGGCCATGACGGAGATTGCCCAGGCCCTGGACGCAGAGCTGGTGGAGCTTACCGACGGCGTGGACCGCAGCGGCGCACGGGGCTATCTCCGCTCCGGAATGGACGCCATGCGCCGGGCCACGCTGCCGCTGGCCCCCTATGAAACGGAGCGTCCTCTGTCCGATTACCGGCTGGTGATCCTGGGCACCCCCGTGTGGGCGGGCCGCTGCGCCTCCCCTGTCCGGGGGTTTCTGAAGCGCCGGGGCCTGGAGCTGGAGCGGGTGGCCTATGTGCTGACCCGGAAAAGCTCCCGGAAATACGAGGACGTCTACCACCAGATGGACCAATATACCGCCCGGCCCCATCTGCTGGAGGTATCCCTGCGTCCGGGCTCCGTGGGCTATGAATTCTGGCGGGACAAGCTGGTGGGCGAGGTACGCCGCTATCTGGACGAGCAATAAGGGGTTCCCTATGCTGGAGAAATTACAAGCCATTGTCCGGCGGCTGGACCAGGTGGAGCGCCAGCTGTCCGACCCGGCGATATACGCCGACCGGGAGACGCTCACCCGCCTGAGCCGGGAGCAGAAGGAGCTGACCCCCATTGCAGCCGCCTTCCGGGCCTGGCAGCAGGCGGAAGACGACTGTGCCCAGGCCCAGGAGCTGCTGACGGACCCCGAGATGCGGGAGCTGGCCCAGGAGGAGCTGCGCCGGGCCCGCCAGGAGCGGGACCGTCTGTCTCAGGAGCTGAAAACCCTGCTGCTGCCCCGGGACCCCAACGACGACCGAAATGTTATCCTGGAGGTGCGGGCCGGCATCGGCGGCGAGGAGGGCGCCCTGTTTGCGGCGGACCTGCTGCGGATGTACGCCCTGTATGCCGAACGCCGGGGCTGGCACATGGAGCCGGTGTATGAAAACACCACGGAGCTGGGCGGCGTCAAGGAAGCCAGCGCCACCATCGAGGGTCAGGGGGCCTGGTCCCGCCTGAAATTTGAGGCGGGGACCCACCGGGTCCAGCGGGTGCCGGAAACGGAGTCCTCCGGCCGCATCCAGACCTCCGCCGCCACGGTGGCCGTCATGCCCGAGGCAGAGGAGGTGGAATTCACCATCGACCCCAAGGACTTACAGATCGACACCTTCCGCTCCTCCGGCGCCGGCGGCCAGCACGTCAACAAAACGGAATCCGCCATCCGCATCACCCACCTGCCCACCGGCACGGTGGTGGAGTGCCAGGACGAGCGCAGCCAGTACAAAAACAAGGAGCGGGCCATGAAAATTCTCCGCTCCAAGCTGTACGAGGCCCAGCAGGAGAAGCAGAACGCCGCCATTGCCGCCCAGCGGAAAAGCCAGGTAGGCACCGGCGACCGGTCCGGCAAAATCCGCACCTATAATTTCCCACAGAACCGGGTCACCGATCACCGGCTCACCGGTGATGCGAAAAATTTCAATATTGCCGCCATCATCAACGGCGACCTGGACCCCCTCATTGACGCGCTGACCCTGGCCCACCAGGCCCAGCGGCTTCAGGAGGGGGCCGAGAAAGGAGAATGAATCATGGAAGCTCCCATCAAGACCCGCTACGACAAGGCCGGACCCCAGGTGGCCGAGGCCCTGCGCCGCCGCCATTTTGAGGCCCACTATGTGTCCACTGCCCAGGAGGTCCTGGACCTGGCCCTGACCCTGATCCCCAAGGACCGCACCGTATCCTGGGGCGGCACCGTCACCGCCGCACAGATCGGGCTCATGGACCGTCTGCACCAGGGTGACTATCAGCTCATCGACCGGGACACCGGCAAGACTCCCGCCGAAAAGCAGGAGCTGATGCGCCAGGCCCTGACCTGCGGCACCTTTATCATGAGCAGCAACGCCATCTCCGCCGATGGCCAGCTGGTGAACCTGGACGGCAACGCCAACCGGGTGGCGGCCCTGTGCTTCGGGCCGGAGAGTGTCCTGGTCATCGCCGGGATGAACAAGGTCATGGGTGATCTGGACAGTGCCATTGCCCGGGCCCGCCAGGTGGCGGCTCCCGCCAACGCCCAGCGCTTCGACATCAAGACTCCCTGCGCCGTTACCGGAAGCTGCGGCGACTGCACCAGTCCCGACTGCATCTGCTGCCAGATGGTCATCACCCGGGTCTGTCGTCCCGCCGGACGCATCAAGGTCATTCTGGTGGGCCAGGACCTGGGCTTTTAAGGCAAAAGAGGGATTTTCTTGAACACCATTGTTTTTCACCCGGAATCCGACCCCAACGCCGTCCGGGACGCCGCCGCCATCCTGCGCCGGGGGGGGCTTTTGGGCATCCCCACGGAAACGGTATACGGTCTGGGGGCCGACGCACTGAACGAGGACGCTGTGAGCCGCATTTTCCTGGCCAAGGGCAGACCTCAGGATAACCCGCTGATCATCCACGTTCCCGACGCCTCCTGGCTGGAGCGATACTGCCGGGATGTGCCCCCCGCCGCCTATCGGTTGGCGGAGCGGTTCTGGCCGGGGCCCCTGACCATGATCCTGCCCCGGCGGGATATCGTTCCCCTGCAAACCACCGGCGGCCTGGAGACCGTGGGCGTCCGCTGCCCAAATCATCCGGTGACCCTGGCCATCATCGAAGCCGCCGGTGTCCCCATTGCCGCCCCCAGCGGCAACACCTCCGGCCGTCCCAGCCCCACCACCGCCGCCCACATGATCGAGGACATGGACGGCAGGATCGACGGCATCGTAGACGGCGGCCCCTGCACCGTGGGGGTGGAATCCACCATCATCGACCTGACGGTGACGCCGCCCCGACTCCTCCGCCCCGGCGGACTGCCGTTGGAAGCGCTGGAGGAGGGGCTGGGCGAGGTTGCCGTGGACAAGGCCGTCACCGGTCTGCTGGCCGCCGGGGAGCGTCCCCGGGCTCCCGGCATGAAGTACCGTCATTACGCTCCGCATGCCCCGGTAACGGTAGTCACCGGGGCACCGGAGCGCAGTGCCCGCCGCATCCAGGGGCTGCTGTCGGATACAGCGGGGGTTATCTGCTTCGATGAATACGCCCCCCTTTTCCCGGGGCACATCATCCACAAGCTGGGCCCGGCAGCGGACAAATCCGCCCAGGCCCGCCATGTATTTGACGCCCTGCGTACCTTTGACGGCACGGACGTCACCGAGATCTTCGCCCAGTGCCCCGACGATGGCGGCCTGGGGCTGGCGGTGGCCAACCGGCTGAAAAAGGCGGCGGGCTTCCACCTGATCGACGCCGACCGCCCGCTGATCGTGGGCCTCACCGGCGGCACCGGCGCGGGAAAGACCAGCGCCTTGGCGGCGCTGGAGGATCTGGGCGGCACGGTGCTGGACTGCGACGCCGTGTACCACCAGATGCTCCGCACGGACCCCGCCCTGCGGGAGGCTATCACCGCCGCCTTCGGCCCGGTGTTTTGCCCCGACGGCAGCCTGGACCGGCAAAAGCTGGGGACCCTGGTGTTCTCCGACCACGCCGCTCTGGACCGGCTCAACACCATCGTATACGAATATCTGCCGCCGGAGCTGCTGCGCCGGGCCCAGGGCCACACCCTGGTGGGCCTGGACGCCATCAGCCTGATGGAAAGCGGACTGGGCCGTCTGTGCGCCTGCACCGTGGCGGTGCTGGCTCCGGCGGAGGACCGGGTCCGCCGCATCATGGCCCGGGACGGCATCAGCGAGGACTATGCCCGCCTGCGGATCTCCGCCCAGCAGCCCGACGCCTTTTACCGGGAGCGCTGCTCCCATATCCTGGAAAACAACTGTGCCACCCCGGCACAGTTCCGGGAACAAGCACGGATTTTCTTCCGGAGCATGCTCCGGGAAATCGAACATCTATAAGGAGGAAACAAAACCATGACAGACGAAATGAAGGCCAAGCGCGAAAAGCTGTTCTCCGACGCCAAAAACGGCTATGACCTGGTGGACCAGGCTGCCCTGGAAGCCATGGAGGCCTATTGCGAGACCTACAAGCAGTATCTGGACAACGGCAAGACCGAGCGGGAGTGCACCGACTACACCATCCAGCTGGCCCAGGCCCAGGGCTTCGTCCCCTATCAGCGGGGCATGGAGCTCAAGCCCGGTGACAAGGTGTATCGCAGCAATCGCGGCAAGAGCGTGATGCTGGTGAAAATCGGCCGCCAGGACCTGTCCCACGGCGCGCAGATCGTGGCCTCTCATATTGACTCTCCCCGTCTGGACTTCAAGCCCCATCCCCTGTATGAGGACAGCGAGCTGGCCTACGGCAAGACCCACTATTACGGCGGCATCCGCAAGTACCAGTGGGTGGCCATCCCCCTGGAGCTGCGGGGCGTGGTGGTCCTGCGGGACGGCACCGTGGTGAAGGTGGTTCTGGGCCAGGGCAACGAGCCCAAGTTCGTGATTACCGACCTGCTGCCCCACCTGGGTGCGGAGCAGGGCAAAAAGCCCCTCAGCGAGGCCATTCCCGGCGAGAATCTGAACATTCTCATGGGCAGCCGCCCCCTGGGTGAGGACGGCGACTCCGACCGCGTGAAGCTGCGGGTGCTGGACCTGCTCCACGAGAAATACGGCATCTGCGAGGATGACTTCACCTCCGCCGAGCTGGAGGTGGTCCCCGCCTTCAACGCCACGGATCTGGGCCTGGACCGCAGCCTCATCGGCGCCTACGGACACGACGACCGGGTGTGCAGCTATGCCGCACTGAAGGGCCTGTTTGACATCGACGTTCCCGAAAAGACCGCCGTGTGCATGCTGGCCGACAAGGAGGAGATCGGCTCCATGGGCGTCACCGGTATGCAGTCCGCCTTCTTCGACACCTTCATGGAGGACCTGTGCGACGGGCAGGGCGTCAGCCTGCGGGTGTGCTACGAGAGCTCCTTCTGCCTGTCCTCCGACGTTACCGCCGCCTTCGACCCCAATTTTGCCGAGGTGTATGAAAAGCGCAACGAATCCCGGGTGAACTACGGCCTGGGCATCTGCAAGTACACCGGCGCCCGGGGTAAGAGCGGCTCCTCCGATGCCGGGGCCGAGACCGTGGCCTATGTCCGCCGCGTGCTGGACGAGGCCGGCGTGGTGTGGCAGATCGGCGAGATGGGCAAGATCGACGCCGGCGGCGGCGGCACCGTGGCCCAGTATATGGCCAACCGCAACATCGATACCATCGACGCAGGCGTCCCCGTGCTGAGCATGCACTCCCCCTTCGAAACCGTGGGCAAGTTGGACTGCTACATGAACTACCTGGGCTGCAAGGCCGTTTACAACGCGTAACTCCCGTACATAAAAATTGCGCTGCCCTTCCGGCAGCGCAATTTTTATAGGATCAGCAGCAGCCCGATGGCAATGAGGACCTCCTCGTCCGCCTTCTGCTGAAACAGGAAAAACAGGATCAGCAGCAACAGCAGATCTCCCGCATCCATGTCCCCCAGGTGCAGCTTTCCCAGCAGACGGTTCAGAAACTGCCGCTCCGGCGCCGGCGGCGGGACAGGCGGACGCTGCTCTGGCCCCGGCGGCCCCGGTTCCGGCGGGGCATCCGGTCTGGGCGGGGGCGTTGGACGGGACGGCGGAGCCGTCTCCTGCTGGGGCACCCGGTCGTATACGCCGTTATCATTGCGGATATAGCGGTTATACATGGCTACCCCTCCCAATCCGCCAACAGCTTCTTCCCCACATGGATCAGCCGCGCCAGCCGTGCCGCCCGTTGGATTTTCCCTTGCTTTTCTTCCTTCAGGAACGGGCGCAGGGCATTGAGCAGCTGCATGGCGGCGCTGTTTTCCGTTCCCAGCTCCCCTGCCAGAGGCAGCAGCTTCCCCAGCAGCTTCGGGTCCAGGCCACCCAGGGCCGCCCCCAGATCAGGAACCGGCGGCACCGGGGGCGGGGGCGGAGGCGCCGCGGCCTTCTGCTCCCCCATGGCCCCGGACAACTGCTGCGCCATCTGCATGACCTGGGCCATGCTGTTGGGGTCGGACAGCAGCGCGTTCAGTTTTTCCTCCAGCTCCGACACTGCCGTCCCTCCTTCCCTATTTTTGCAGGCTCTCGCCGATACGCTGCACCAGGGCCGCTCCCCGCGGGCTGCTCATAATGCCCTGAAGCATCTGGCTCATGGCCGCAGCATCTCCCGCCGCAGCCTGGCGGACCGCCTGCTGCAAAGTCCGCCCCCCGTCGCTGCCGGACAGCAGCCGCAGCAGCATCTGTCCGTCCTGGGACTGCATTACCGCCTGCAAGGCCGCCGGGTCCCGCTTCAATCGCTCCATCATTTCCTTCTGGTCCATCAAAACGCCTCCATCCGTTGCTGCATAGGCCAATATATGTGCCCGGCACCCCAAACGTGCCTGTCTGCATAAAAAAGCACCGATGCCGCGCATCGGTGCTTTTTGCCGTTTCACGATTCTGTTGTTCCGTCAGTCCAGGACGTACACGGTGCAGTCCCGCCGGCCCCAGTCGCAGGCCTCGGAGAAGGTCTTGAACCACAGGTCGATCTTGTTGCCCTTGATGGCCGTGCCGCAGTCGGCAGCCGTGGCCATTCCGTAATGCCAGGAGCCCTTCACCGTCTGAACGTACATCCGCGTGCCATAGGGGAACACGGATGTATCCACCGCAATATTGCCCACCGCCGTGGGGCGGCCGGAAGCCGTCCGGGTGCCGATGGAATAGGCGGTGGCGCTGCACACCAGCGTCCGGGAGAACGTCATGGTGTCGCCGGAGGCAAACAGCAGATAGCCGGAGCCGTCCCCGTTGCTGTGTACGGATACCAGCCGGTCGGACCGGTCCACGGATGTAACCCGGGTACCGTACTCCACAACCTCCTCCACCGCGCCGTCGGTGACGGTGTCCGTCAGCTCCGTGGATACCACGCAGCCCATGCGGTAGGTGTCGGTGTAGGTGTTGGTGATGGTGCCGGGCACCCCCTGCTGCATCACCCGCTCGGTACCCTTGGCCAGGGTGTGGTTCACCACCCGGCGGCTGCTGTAGCCCACAGACAGCTGCACCGTCCGCTGGCGGGTCATCTCCGTCCGGAAATAGATGGACGGCGTGTCGCCGGTGAAGTCAATGAACACCATCTCGTCGTCGGCAGGCTCCATATGCAGCCGGTGGAGCAGATGGTCCACCGTTTCGCTGCGGGTCTGTACGGTGCGGGATTCCTCCCCGCTGGTGACGGTAATATCATGACCGTGCTGCAGCAGCAGCTGGGCCTCCCGTGCGTTATAATCCACCCGGGTCTCCAGAATACCGAAGCTCTTGTCCCGGCTGGGGCGGCCGGAGATGATCTCCGTCCTGCCGTCCTCGGTGAGCACCACATACACCCGGCGCGGCTGCACCGTATCGCCCATGCTCTTCACCGTCACCATGCTCAGCGCGGTCACGGCCACCATGACCAGCAGCAGCACCCGGCGGACCCGCCAGTGCTCCCGCATGGCCACGGCGGAAATGGCCCGCCAAACCCTGTTTTTCATGTCTTTCATATACCCTCCCAAGAGGTAGATTTCCGGTTCGTTTACCGGTTTGTAACTTTTGTTACTATTTCAAAATATGGTAGGAGTATATCACTTATACCCACTTTTGTCAAGTTTTATGCTATTTCCTGAATTCTTAGCACCACCGGCACCGGATTTGAGCGGGTTCTGACACGCCCGGATCAGGGGATTACTGGTAAAAAAGTTACAGAAAGTTACGAATGGAAACAAAAATCGCACCGTTGAAAACAGGGCACAAATGTGGTATGATGGAGTCACTTGTACAGCAAAGGAGAACGACTATGCGGCCTGCATTCATCCCCGTGGGGCAGATCGTCAACGCCCACGGCATCCGGGGAGAGGTTAAGGTAAACCCCCATGGCTTTGACCCGGAGTTTCTCACGGAGTTTGACACCATTTATATAGACAATCAGCCGGTGAAGGTCCGCAGCGCCCGGGTCCATAAGTCCACGGTGCTGATGACCCTGCCCGGCGTGGACGACATGGACGCGGCCCTGGCTCTGAAGGGAAAGACCGTATCCATTCGCCGCACCGACGCCCACCTGCCCCAGGGGCAGTTTTTCGACCAGGAGCTGCTGGGGCTGCGGGTGATAGACTGCGCCACCGACCAGGAGATCGGCATCATTGATCGGGTCCTCACCTATCCCGCCCATAAAATTTACCAGGTCCGCGGCCAGCGGGAGTATCTCATCCCGGCGGTGCCCGGCGTATTTATCGAGAGCACGGACCCTGACGCCGGAGAAATGCGGGTCCACATGATGAAAGGATTGGCCACCGATGAGGATTGACATCATGACCCTGTTCCCCGACGCCATTGATGCCATGATGGGCCAGTCCATTATGGGCCGGGCCCAGGACCGGGGCTATATCAAAATCGTCGCCCACCAGATCCGGGAGTACACCACCAACAAGCAGATGCAGGTGGACGACTACCCCTACGGCGGGGGCCGGGGTGCTGTCATGCAGGCGGACCCTCTGTACCGCTGCTGGGAGCATATCTGCCAGGAGGCAGGCCATCGGGTCCACACCGTCTACATGTCGCCCTGCGGCCGGGTGTTTGACCAGCAGGTGGCCAAGGAACTGAAGGCAAATTACGACCATCTGATTCTGGTCTGCGGCCACTATGAGGGCGTGGACCAGCGGTTCCTGGACGAGTGCGTGGATGAGGAAATTTCCATCGGCGACTTCGTCCTCACCGGCGGCGAGATCCCCGCCATGGCTGTGGCGGACTGTCTGTGCCGCATGGTTCCCGGCGTTCTGCCGGAGGAGATCTGCTACACCGATGAGAGCCACTGGAACGGACTGCTGGAATATCCCCAGTATTCCCGCCCTGAGGTGTGGCACGACCGGGCCGTCCCTCCGGTGCTGCTGTCCGGCCACCACGGCAACGTGGACGACTGGCGGAAGAAGGAAAGCTACAAACGCACCATGCGCCGCCGTCCGGACATGTTCGCCAAATTCGACGAGAGCCAGCTCACCACCAAGCACGACCGCAGGATCCTGCAGCAGGCCAAGGAGGAGCTGCGGCAGGAGCAGGAATCCGCAGAGGAGGCCTGAACATCTTACTGCACAGCATAACAATGCGGCTATAAAATGCACCCCGCTGTCAGACAGCGGGGTGCATTTTATTTCTTCCTACGGAAGCTTATGCTGAATAAAACGGGGCAGAACAGGCTTACTTGCCCATATTCATCTGAGCAGCAACCTCGGCGGCGAAGTCCTCCTGCTTCTTCTCGATGCCCTCGCCGGTCTGGAAGCGAACAGCGTTGACGAACTTCACGGAACCGCCCAGCTTCTTGCCGGCGTCGGCAATGTAGTGCTCCACGGTACCCTGGAAGATGTCGCTGCGGACGAACTCCATCTGCAGCAGGCAGTTCTCCTCATAGAACTTGTTCATCTTGCCCATGACGATCTTTTCCTTGACCTGAGCGGGCTTGGCGGCCATCTTGGGATCGCTGTCCATCAGGGCCAGAGCGATCTTCTTCTCCTCGGCCAGGACGTCCTCGGTGACCTGAGACTTATCCCAGAAGCGGGGATTCAGCGCAGCGATCTGCATGGCAACGTTCTTGCCGATCTCGGTGACGTCCACGTCGGCAGCCAGATTCACCAGCACGCCGATCTTGCCGCCGGCATGGACATAACCCACGCTGGTGTTGTCGGCGAAGCGGACGAAGCGGCGGATCTGCAGGTTCTCACCGATGGACATGACCTTCTCGGGCATGGTCTCGGAAACGGTCAGGTCGGAGCCGACATACTTGCAGTTCATCAGGGCGTCCACATCGGCGGGATCCTGCTCGGCGATGACCTTGGCGATATCCTTCACGAAGGCCACGAACAGGTCGCTCTTGGCGCAGAAGTCGGTCTCGCAGTTGACCTCCACCAGGGCGCCCACGCCGTTCTCCACCAGAGCATAGGACATACCCTCGGCAGCGATGCGGCCGGCCTTCTTGGCAGCCTTGGCCAGGCCCTTTTCCCGCAGGTACTCAACAGCCTTGTCCATGTCGCCGTCGCACTCGGTCAGGGCCTTCTTGCAGTCCATCATGCCCACGCTGGTCATCTCGCGCAGGGTCTTCACATCAGCAGCAGTAAAAGACATTGTAATATCCTCCAATTTCTTAATAGTACGGTAAAAGGGGCAGGGCATACACCCTGCCCCGTGGTTACGCGGTGATACAGCCAGAAAATATACGCTTACTCAGCGGTCTCGGCAGCGGCTTCCTCGGTCTGCTCGCCCTGGCGGCCCTCGATCATGGCGTTGGCCATGACGGAGGAGATCAGGCGGATGGCGCGAATGGCGTCATCGTTGCCGGGAATGGGATAGTCGATCTCGTCGGGATCGCAGTTGGTGTCGGCGATAGCCACAACGGGAATGCCCAGACGATGGGCCTCGGCGATGGCGTTGCGCTCCTTGCGGGTGTCCACGATGA
>ERZ779890.1154-NODE-1154-length-27683-cov-9.771970_pt1 | contig 27683 bp, 44 predicted proteins | sample MGYA00511553_ERZ779890 | MGnify/ENA primary metagenome ERZ779890 (study PRJEB29588, sample SAMEA2152064) | human gut metagenome | biome: human gut; feature: human-associated habitat; material: faeces | place: Denmark | collected 2008/2010 ... | reverse complement strand
ACTGGGTTTCTTTTCCACATATTTCGCATCTGCCCCATTCTATTGAATTACACATAATTTATTCCTCCTTTTCTGTTTTCTGCACCCGGCTTTGCTCCTCTACTGAATCCCATAATTAATCTCCTTTCTCTTTAATCCGTTCAAGCACATCTCTGTTGGCTTCGAGTATCTCATCGAAAGACGGAATAGGCATCCACATGTCACACTCGTAGTCGTTCCAATCCTCAAATTCAAATCCTCCGTCTGTCGCAACGTATGGCGATCTCCCAGGTGAAACAACGATATAGCCACTAACAATCGATCCATTTGATACCATTCTGCAAAGGACAATCTTGTTTGGCTCCGGCAACCGTTCCTTAACGCTTATCCACGGTGATTGCTTTGACTGCCATTCGGCACCTTGAACGAAATTAATCTCTCCAAACTTTGCCAAATCTTTACCAAACAAAGTTCTATCAACTGTCCTATGATTAAATAGGATATTTTCCTTCGCTGCTTCTTTTACTGTCTGTTTCATATCAAAATACTATTTTAAAATCTTTACTTTTCAATGTAGGAAGCCTGTCGGTGACAAACTTCTCCAGTTCCTGTTCGTCTATCGGGAATAACGGGCAGTATTGGTATCTGAATGTATGTACAAATCGCCCGTCAAGCATTACATCAAAAACCAGTGTTTTCATAATTTATTAACTTTTGTCCATAAACTAAATTCGGTATATAGATATTTCCATATATCCCTGTAACGATATTTGTCGTTAGGGTATTGGCAACGAACACAATAATCCGTTTTGTATAAGACCTCATATATCACACCCCTGTGTTCAAACAGTTCGCCCATGTCAAGGGTTCCTACTTCCACCTTATTCATAACCGTAAAACAAAAAATGTGTAAATAATTACAAATATAAAGTAGGATGATGTTATAATTGCCCACTTCCCAAACTTATATTCATCCCTTTTCAAACCATATATGAATGTGGTCAATACAAGGGTGATAAATATAAAGTATATTACAAAGCTGATTCCGTAAAATGTGTTCACTTCCTCTTTCTCCTATGTGTTTTATGATTCTTGTTTCTTTTTCTACGTTTCGCAATCTGCTTGTTGATACACCTATCATCCTTGACGCGGAATTTTGTTATTGATTCATGAATATAAAGACAGTCACTTCCGATAATAGGCTTATCGAAATTCATCAAAATATGCGTTTTATCACCATAATCAATACTATCCTTATCCGTTACTATAACAGCATCACAATCACTGTTTCTAGCTTCCTCAACACAATCATAACGTTCAAGGGAATATCCTGTTTCCAAATTTTTGAATAGAAGGTATTCGGATGAATTTATCATTGAACCTACAACAGCAATCTTCTTAGTCATATTTTATTCTTTTTATAATGATTACAATACTTAGGAGTTTTCCTAGCCGTTATTCTCTTCTGTAAAGCCATGCGATCCTAAATTCATTACCTTTGCCATAACAATTACTCCTTTACCAGTTCTATCGTAGTATTCGTAAGATTAACATACAAGTTCACATCCGACATGGTACCATCTTTCTTGACCTTGCTAAACAATGGGTCAATGGTATCATAAAAACCAATATTATAACCCTTAATATAGGCGTATTGTTTTTTTTCAGGAATAACAACACTTTCATGGTTATCTAATCTTATATATGTGGATGCAGGAGTAGTAATACAAACCTTGCTTCCGATAGGATACTTCGCATTGGATTCAATGTACTCCTTTTCCAACTTAATTTTCTGACTTTTCAATTCCCTTATTTTTGAATTGATATCATTTTTCTTTGTCTGAAATTCTTCTTTGTTCATAGCTTTTATATTGTTTTTATGAATGAAACATCCCTATTATCATTTTTTTCTTTAAATTATAATATAACTGAATAATGCCTTTTAAAGGTATCCCAAGGGGTTCGGTCTACATAAGGAGTACCGTTCCATGTATATTTGGCATAAAACATGGAACTCCATTTAATAAACTTAAAATCCCATATAAACGAGATGATATTGAACGCCAAAAATACTGCAATCTCGAATAGTGTATATATTATACAAGGCAAACACCATATAATCAAATGTATTCTTAAATATTTCATAATTAACATTCAGACAAGACCTGTAACACAATAAGCCATGCAATGACAATCATCAATCGCCCAACATATTTCCACATATAGCCTTCATTAACATAGCAAAAACAATTCCAAAAAGCATAAATTCACTCCTTTCTAACATTATTGTCCACCCACCTCATTGCGCCCTTTAACGCATCAGTTGTAGACCTGTAAAACATATCAACAAATAGATCCATCCGTTCACCTTTTGAACCTCTCTTGATTATCCGGTACATGAAGTCTTTTTCTCCTGTGACCTCTATTGTACATCCCTTATAATATGCCACGTACTTCTTTCTCATACGGCAAAGATATAGTTTATTGGTTTACCAACAACTTTTTATTAACTTTTATTAAGCGTTTTTCCCAGTCGTTCAGATCTACACCCGTCTTAATCTTCTCCATAACCGAAGCTATATCAAAAGATTTACATTTTTCATACAGATCACTCATTGTCGTTCCTTGTATGATAACTCCGTTTTTTTCCCCGGAAAAATATCCGTCAACACTCTCTATCACATCCCATTTCCGTCCTTCCAGGATGGATTGTTTATTGTTCGTTCCCATTATTTCAAATCGTTAAAATTATTAATCAATGTAATAGGATATTTTTTTCGTATTGTATCAAATCGTTCTTTATCCTCATCCGTCATATCTTCGGAAGCATCCCATTCGTCCAACATGAAAATATCAATATCTCCTTCATATCCATCATTGTCATTCAGTTCAATACAAATATGTGGATAATAATTCATATCAAAACCTCTATCTTCTGGAAGTTCAAAACCGAGATCATAGTAGAACTCATAAAACACACACGTTTCGTCTATCGCATGATTTTCGTTATAGAAATAAAGATCATTCGCCTCAGAATGCAGCAATAAATTCCACAAAGCACTATAAGTTATTGGCTTTAAATCGCAAACATTATTAGAACAATGTTGTCTAACATAAGCGTATCTATCCTGGTTTTCTCTGATAATATCTCCCCACCAGCCAAGTTCGTTTTCTATTTCTTTACGTACCATAATTTAAATTAAATTAAAATTCTTTTCGGTAATGGTTCGCCAATATTATACAGTTCTATGCTTGTAACATCTTGTGTTTCTTTAAGTAAGTTAATTCCATCACTAAAGAAGTTTAGTAATCTTACAGCCTTGAATACGTTACATGGCTCAAGCATTATACTACGATTTTTTTTGTTAATTTGAATGAAATAATTTGCTTTCATATTCTTTTGTTGTTTTTAAGTTAGTATTTGTTCCCAGCGGCGGTGGCGATCCGCTTGTTGTTCTCCACGCCGGGATAGTTGGTTATTTAAATACATGATCAATGAATACCGTATTCGTTTGCCATTCTCCTTTTGATTTAAAAGCAAAATATCCGCGTATGGTGCCGTTTCTTTCATTATCGCTCTGTTCGTTGTTCTCCATACCGGGCAATCCTATTTATCTTAATTCCCTAAATGAAACCGTTTCAAAATCGCTCTTAATGATCTCTATCTGTACAGGCTTAACAAATCGGTCCAATTCCTTGCGTATCTCTCTCATTTGTTCAAACGGTACGGTTACAATGTTTCCAGCAACTAACAAATTGCGTAAAATGCTATCTAAATTATTGTATATTTTTATAAAAATCACAATACATACCGTACAGATCTATTATATCTGAATCGGTTAGCATTCTCTTTAAAACTCTAATTACTTTCATTACTCGTTCAAATATGCTTTTGGTAATAATGGGAGAACTCTTAACACTTCATCAAAACGCACGTTCCCAAACTTTTCGATATATACGGAAAAATAACGTTCACTCCGCCTACGATCAATAGTTATGCAGCTAGGTACGTCCTTTCGATTTAACGTTTTATAGTCGTTTGCGTGCTCTCTTACAAACTTAATCAATTCGGGTGTATTTATGTACATTTTGATTATGTTTTGTGTCCTGGTGCCGTTATAATACGCTCGTTTAACCTGTTTTTCGGGTAACTTGTGCCCGTCATAGCTTTTCCAAAACTTGATATTTTCCCTGATAAAATCCAATGTATTAATACTTCTACTAGCTTTAAACGTTCCTATCTTAATACTTTCGTTTTCAAGGATAGGATATAATTCTTTTTGTAAATTTTGTTTTCTCATTGTAATAATATTTATTTATGTTTATAATCTCCTGCATAATCGTGCCATATTCTATAATCGTAATTATATTTGGTTACTTTACGTTTTATAGAACGACTGTAAGCGGGAGAACCTTCAAGTATAAATGGAAAACTGTATCATGATTATGATTAATAGGTGAGTTCTGCCAATACGTCCGTATTATATAAAGGTAACTGTTTTGCGTACCTAGTACGTCCGTCTAGGGGTGTTTCCGTGATAGTTAGCCCTAGTAGCTTGTATAGTGGTGCACCTATAACGGCTTTTTCGAGTTCCTGTATTTCCTTGTATCTTTCCGATCCTGTTTGCATTCCGTTCGGACCGTGGTAAAACTGTTTAAAAAACGGGTGATCCTTATGCCTTAATATACAACTGTATGTTATATGATAGTAAGTTATATCTTTGGTTGTTTCGCTATACGATTTACATGTATAGCTTTTACCTGTTTTCGGATTTTCAATAATTACCTGTATCATAATGTTTTTGTTTTTATTGGTGATAATTTTTCCACACACCCAAGAATATATTTTGCATGTTCTTTAGCCGCTTCCTGTTTTTCCTGTTTTGTGGGTGTTATCCCATCATACTTATATAACAGTTTGGCGGCTTCTCTGATTATAGTTTTCATTGTGCTACAATTTGCAAGGTGTTCCATTTGTGGTTGTACTCCATTGTTTGCTTTTTTGAGCACACAGTTTTGCAGCCATGATGAAATATTGTATATCTCACTTGTATTATGTATATACATTGCAAGCAAGTTGGGTACGTCGTTTCTTCTTTCCATAATGTTATTTTTTAATTGTTATTGTTTTGTTTCTGTTTTTCGATATAATCAGTTACCCGCATTGATAGATACAGGCAACCTAATAGTATTAATGTTTCGATCATAGTTATTTACCTCAAAAAAACGTTCTCATTCCACTTCGTCCAACACTTCAGAAATTACTTGTCCTAACAGATAACAGCGTATTGTAACGTCGCACGCTTCTGCACCGCGTTCCAAATAATTCATATTACACCCGAATCCCGTTAACGCTTCTGCAAGCAATTCCCAATTGTGACATAGGTATTCTTCAGCCTCCCACGCATTAAATGTATAAGATCCTGAAGCGTTCCCGGTTACGCTGTCACATGTAAACAGTGTATCATTAAGTTCTTGTTCCACTTCGTCCCGGTTTTTGGAGGTTACCACTATTCCGTTCTCATTGATATAATTTAAAACATCCTCTTTAACCGCTGCAAAATAATTGTATTTTTCCATAATTGTAATATTTAATTGTTAATTTTCAATTGTCCATTGTATAGCATGCTGTGCAGCCTGTAAGGTAGGATATATAATACATTCGTATTCTGGAGTTTTCCACATACAAAAACCGTACTTCTTAAAACTTTCCTTAACGGGCTTTTCTAAAAATTTGGGCAAATTTTCCTTATTCGCTTCGTAGCTTGTAATTTGCCCGCCAATCGTTTCTACTGTATAAACTATCATAATATATAATGTTTAAATTGTACTCTGTATCTATACGGGCTTGTAACCGTTACCAATGTACACCAATGTACACCAATGTACACCAATGTACACCAATGGCAGCTACATTACAATATGTGCGTATCGTATATATACCGACCAATATTAAGGCTTATGTATAGGATACATACGCACATACATTATATTATATTAGGGATGTTAATCGCATATCGCACTAAGTTACTATCTCCATTATCAAGTAAAACTCGTGCCTCTGCATCGTGGCTAACAATACCGCTGTTTATATTCCGCTTATTCCCTGGTTTGCGGATCTGTACTATACTGTCACTATAGCAAGCTGTTTCAATACGTCATATAGCGCTTTGTCCTTCCGACACTGCAAACATACAGCGTTTTTGATTAGTTTGTATATTTTGTTAACATTCATTATAAATTAAGCCCGTTTTTTCCAAAATCAATACAGTTTATATACATATTTTAAATTAATATTGCATAATATTAATAGATCCGACCATGCAAGACCTATTTTAGCTTAATATTATGTTTAATTTCAAGATTTTTCAATGTTAATTTTTGTTAAATTTGTTTGTAAGTGTCTGATAATGAGGGAATTACGAAATCTTCGTAGATGTCATTTGTAAAGATTTTTTACTTGTAAATATTTCTGAATTCGATTGTCGTAGAAAAAAATTTATTTTTATTTACAAACGGTATATATCCGGGATGATTTCAGCTTGTAACTACCTGTAAATCAGCGGCATACCCCCTTTACTGGACTTTTATTCGTGGGTGTGTCGCTTCCGATAAATTTTTTTCTGAAAATTTTTTTTTCCCAAATTTTGCCTGTATGGCTGATTTTGCGGTTTGGAGGTGTATTTTCGGTAGTTTTCAACAAAATCGGATAAATCTTTACATAAAAAGTTACGAAAATCGTAGGTTTTTTGGTGTGTTTCGTAGGTGTGGTTGCATTTTTTATGTCTTTTTTTGCAGTATAAGTTATTGGTTTACAGTATTCTTCGTTGATTTCGTCGTTTTGATATGTATCTATACTAAATTACGTATGCAGTTTCGGTGTATGATGTGTATGTGTTATGTATTTATTGTGTATGTATATGTATTGTAATAGAGCATGTAAGGTGTACGTGTATGTATATTTTGTATATATATATTACTTTTAACATTTAATATGCAAATTAATAGAGAGTAAATTTTCAAAGATTTACGATTCAATTTTTTTTGACACGACTAAATAGCTTGTTTTCAGCCATTTAACCACTAATTTGCGCGAGTTTTTTGACAAGTGTTGAAAAACGAAGAGTTTACGAAGTCTACGAAAAAACAACGAATTTCGTAGGTTTTTTACGAATTTTCCCGAATCAATTAGTTGCATATGCAACTATCGGTGTTGAGATTTTTTATTTTATGTTAAATTAAGTCAATTTTACATTTCTTAACGTAGAAAATAGCAAGTAAATAAAAAATTATAGTTAAATTATTTTAACTAAAATGAGAAAAATCATAACAAAAATAAAAAATAACAACAATCAACATTTTTTACTTTTCCTTTTCAAAACGTACTGTGGGCGTGAAAGTAAAAAATCTTGTGTAAAGAAAGATAAACTATCTTCCTTGACACGCATTTGTTAATCACGTAAACATTTGCAGTTAATTAATTTAACTATGTGTTTTCGTATTGTTTTTTTGCGCTATATTTGCAGGTGAAATCAAGTAAAATGTGTGTGTAAAGATGGAAGAAGAAATAGAGATTAAACTTAGGTTGCCCGAATCAAGGCGTGTCATATGCCTGTCCGATGCAATGCCCGACAGGGAGCGTTGGTACAAGGGCATGAGGGTTCAGACACGGCTGTTCGGGTGGGTTACGCTCGTCAGCTTCCGGGACCGTCACTGCTGTCTTAAACTTGACGAGCCTCTGGAGGACGGAACAAAGGCTGTGTTCGTGTCGGAAAAGTCATTCATCAGGCGCGTGCCCGTACCTTTAACTGCAAAGTCTATGGCTGCACAGGTCGCTGGTGTCAGCGTGGAGGGTGAGGTGTTGGAGTACGAGAGGAAGATGAAGAGAAAATGGGAGAAGGAGAGAAAGCATATAGCGGATGTATGTGCAAGGTACGGGTATGTGCTTCCTTCCGAGTGGAAACGGTCGTTAAGGAGATTTGCTTCGTGGTGTGAGGGCCAGGTAAGGCAGTACGGGCATATCGTGGATGCCGACTATCTCATGCGGCATGACACGTCCGTTGTGGGCGGAAGGAGCGTGGATGATCTAAGGTTCGTGCCCGATGTGGATATGGTGGATGGGACCGGGGCGAACGGGAAGCCTTCCGCCGCTCGCGTTTCACGGTGCGCGCTCATGCCGGGAAGCATCGTCACCGCCATACGCAATGCAGGGAGCGAGATGGACAAGTCGGTGTCGTTGTGGCGGAACAGCTACTTCGTGAAGATGAGGCGTTTCGGGTACACGTTCAATACCTGCTGTGACGGTGCAAAGACACGTGACGATGCGTTCACATGGTTCAAGGACATTACCATACAGTACATGGCTGACCTTATAGAGTATTACGGGATAAGACGTGATTCCATCGTGTGCAGGAAACTGGAGCACATCGCGGACGTGTACTCTTCTCTTGATGATATGGACGCACGCCCGGACATATCAACGGACGATTATGACCTGTATCCCGTTGTAAGGTTCGGGAAGGTTGTGGACCGGGCTGACCGGGAATCGGTAGAATCGGTAGAATCGGTAGAATCGGTAGAATCGGTAGAATCGGTAGAGAAAGGAGGGGAAGATGACTGTCGCTGAATCTGCAAAGGCTTCTTATGAATACATCCTTGATTCCGTTATGGGCAAGCTGGCGGACAAGGGTGGTGGTCGAGGTTTCCGTAAAGCCAGGGATGAAGGCGAGTGGAAGCGTTCCATATCCGCTATGGTCGAGATGGACATAGCCGATGCGTGCAGGGAGTGCAATTTCAGGCGGCACAGGAGCGGTTCCATCATGGCTTTTGACGGTAAGATATTCGTTCCCATGATGAAGGACGATCTGATGCGCCTGTGTATGGATTTGTGCCGGATAAACGGTCTTAGCGAACTGTACATGACCGATACGAGCGAGCGTTTCTACCGTACCATCGTAAAGAACGTGACGCATGAGATATTCAATCCCAAGCGTAACTTCATCACGTTTGACAATTGTGTCCTTGACACGGAAACGATGGAAACGTTCGATTTCTCGCCCATGATAGAATCGTGCATACGTATCAATATCAATTATGACCCGTTGGCGCGCAGCCCGTTGTGGGAGAAGTTTTTGGACGATGTGATCCCTGTAAAGGATACACAGGATGCCTTACAGGAGTTTGTGGGGTGTGCTTTTGTTGACAGGAAGAAGATCAAGATGGAGAAGATGTGTTACCTTCTCGGTTGTGGTAGTAACGGTAAGTCGGTGTTCTTTGACGCTGTTGTCAATGCCCTGGGGAAAGACAATGTGTCATATATGGAGATGGCTGACCTGTCGGGTGACAAGTCTACGTGCGAGTACAATATAGCTATGATAAACGGCAAGCTGCTCAACTATGCTTCCGAGATGGGTGGGAAGGATGTGAGCGGTGGAAAGTATAAGAAGTTCATATCCGGTGAGCCTACTATGGCACGCCTTCCGTTCGGTGAGCCTTTCCTTGCCGACATGATGCCGCCTTTCATGGCCAACCTTAACAAGATGCCTTCCGTTTCGGACCAGACTTATGGTCATTTCAGACGTTCTCTTGTCATCCCGTTCTATCGTGTGTTCAAGGAATCGGAACAGGACAGATCTCTTCCGATGAAGCTGTCAAAGGAATCGGCTGCCATTATCAACTGGATAATAGAGGGTGCAAGACGGTTTGTGAAGAACAAGGGTGAGTTTACGAGAAGTTATACGATAGAATCCGTTACGGAGAACGCAAGACGTGATTCCAACAGTGTCCTGTCCTATCTTTACGATTCGGGGTATGATGCTGATGGGGGAATTGAACTTGAGGCTATCCGTGACCGTGACCTGTATGTGAAATACAGTGCATATTGTATTGACTGTGGTGTAAGACCTTACAGCAAGAGAAAGATGGTTGACATGATACGCCAGGAAGGCTATTCCGTCACTTCCGCGTGGGATGAAAATAGGAACAGAATGTTCCAGATTGTCCTAAGACGGAAATATAATCCTGACGAATACCTTCTGCAACAGGCTGATGATATAATGAAGGAGGATTTGCCGTTTTAAATTTTGCAGTTTCAAAAAAAATACTTAGTTTTGTAGCGTCAAATCAATCATGGGAGAGGCAAACTCCTGTGACTTCAATCATTGGAGTTATTTTTTTTGCCATGACATATTGTAGTAGTAAAGATTAAGATATTGCGCCTACCGAGTGGAGATACGGAAACGCCTCCGAAATAAACCCTATGGTTGATTTGACAGCTCGTAGTAGGCGCACTTTTTTATTATTATGAATGAACTAGTTTTTAAAGGTCAGAATGACCAAGTTTTAACTAACAGCCTATTGGTGGCTGAAAAGTTTGGAACTTAACACAAGAATGTGTTAAGTTCTATCCGTGAGTTAATAAAGGGGTGTGCTGAAAATGCAGCCAACCTTATGTTTGAGGAAACAACGTATATTAATGATCAAAATGGACAGGAGTATCCTATATTTATTATGAACCGAGATGGATTTACCCTTTTGGCGATGGGATTTACAGGGAAAAAGGCTCTTAAATTCAAGTTGGATTATATTGCTGCATTTAATGCGATGGAGAAGGCACTGAAAGAACAGAAAAAACCATTGTCACAACTTGAAATACTTGTTCAATCCGCACAGGCTCTTCTTGAACAAAGTATGAGAATTGATAATGTAGAGAAGCGTCTTGATGCAATTGAGCAGGAAAGGGATGAGAATGGTAAACTTTTACTGTCTGTGTCAATGTCCTCTGATGTTCTTCCTGAAATGTCTATGAGAAACAACATTCGTCAATTGGTAAACAAATATTCTTCCGCTACAAATACCAACCAACGGGATATATGGCATAAGATTTACGATCAGCTTTATTATCTTTATGGTATTTCCGTGAAGGCTTATAAAAAAGATAAGCGTGAAACATATTTGGATGTAGCTGAAAGGAATAATTTTCTTGATAAGATATATAATATCATCTCCAATATTGTCCGAGAATATAATAAAGATTAAAGATTATTTAACCGTTATTATTTTTACCATATTACTTTAATATGTATTTTTGCTGAAAAATTTTATTGTGTATGGATAATAAAGAGATTGTTTTATTTGATAGAAGTATTCGTGTTACTTCTGATTGGTATGTATGTGTGTCTGATGCCCAGTGTGCGATAAATGAATCTCGTAACAGGGTTGGTTTGAAAAGGTATAATTTCAGCCAGTGGTTAAAGACGCTTTACGTAAGTGACATGGTTTGCAGTATTAATGAGAGTGGGCGTGATGCCTTTAAGGTTGAGTTTGACAATGATTCGGGTAAGATAGAGAAGTATTGTCATTTTGGTGTGTTTGTTAATATGATTTTGTCGGCAAGTCCTGTTAGTGGTGTGCTTGACAATGAGGATTGGTTTAATGATTACGTTTGTGATGTATATTCCATTGACGGTCATGTTTATGAACACGCCAAGATACTTGCCATAGGCGGTTTGTGGCGTTATACGACAAAGAATGCCAGGTTCAGTGATGATATCCGTATGATGGATGATATCATGTATTCCGTTCCCGATGGAGACAAGGATGCCGTGTATAGTCTGTTCTTTGATTTGCTAGGTACGTTTTATTACAATTGGGAGTTTGCGTTGCGTTATGCAAAGAAACTTCTTTTAGGGGATGTGGAGGAATGATTATGAGGTGTTTTGTTCGTTTTGTCATGTTTCTCATATACGTTGACATTTTATTTGTTCTTCTTGTGTTTATGGTTCCTGCCGAAATGGTGTACAGGTGGACGAGTGGTCGTAAGCCTGTAGGATATGTTTCATGCCTTTCTGAATTTCTAGGATATCCTGACGGTTATCGTTATACGTTGAAGGATTTCTTTAGGGATATAAAACAGGGATGGCGTAATTTTAAGTAGCATGGGTTCTATTGATTATGAGTATATATTTGCCAATCTTGATACTGTGCTTGGGCTTCCTTTAAGGCGTAGGGGAAAGCGGTGGACGTTGCCTGCCAGGATAAATCTTGAGAGCCATAGCAGGAAGGATAAGCTGGTTTTCTATATGAACAAGTCGGGCAGTATTACCGTTACCGAGCAGGGCGGTGATTCTGTCAACCTGTTTGACTTTCTCGTGTCTTATCTTCCCGGTTGCAGTAGTGCTTCTGATGCTTTTAGGATTCTGTCAAGCCCGGACGGTTGCAGGATGAGTTTGAAGGATTTCTACGAGAGAGAGTATGATTCGGGTAGACAGGAATCAAGGTTTGTTGATATGAAGTATGTTGACAGGCTTAGCGATGCCGGGCATTGGAAGGGTAATAACCTGTACGAGTACCTTTCAGGCGTTTTCGGTGTTTATTCCGTGAATGATGTGTTTTCAAGGTACAAGGTAGGATGTCTTGGAAAGGAATCCGCTGTGTTCTGGTATTCCGACAAGGATGGTAACGTGTGCCATGACAACAGGATAAGATATGGGGTGAACGGGCACAGAAATAAGGAAACCCATGCTTTCAGGAAGTTTACTACGGGCGAAGGATTTACCTATCGCGGTTATTTTAAGCCGTTTTTAGGGGAGTATTGCAGCGATGCGATAACTTGTATGGTTGAATCGGAGAAAACCGCTCTAATAGCTTCTATGGCTTTTGGTAAAGGTTTTATATGGACAGCTTGTGGCGGAATGAACCAGATTGGAAATAAATTGCCAAAAAATGTTATTTTGTTCCCCGACTTTGATAATAAAGCTATATCTTTGTGGGGTGACAAAGGACGTGTGGCGAAATGGTGGGAATACCCTAGCCTGTCTTTTGGATTGAAGCATAACGATGATATCGGAGATGCTGTTATTAATAATTTGAAGAGTATTAACATTAAAGAATTTAGGAAATGGATATTGGAATAGGAATTGATTTTAAGGAAAATCTTCTTTCATTGCGTAATTATATCTCTTTGGGATTTAGTTGTGATGATATTGATTTCAAGAACGCAGCTATTGCTTCCATTGATAGAATGATGGAAGAAGTATTGGATGAGCATGATGTGAATTTCTTTGACGCATTGCAGAATGTGATTGACAACCTTGATGAGATTAATACAGTGGATAATGTTCACGGTATTTGCTGTGAATTTTATCATGTGATGGATGAGAACGAGCGTGTAATGCACCGTGAGTTCTTTGAAAAACTGAAAAAATATCGTGAAAGCAAGATTGAACGTATTGTTCCTTTGAAGGAAAAAGACTGCATTGTCATGGGTAATAAGTATGTTGAATTAGGTAGCGGCAAAGAGTGTGTAGTTGACAGTATTATCCACATGCTTAGTGAGAATGACCGAATGATTAAAGATGCTGTTTTGTATGTAGACCATCTTGGTCAGCGAATAGCGTGTTCTGCTGATGAGTTTAGGAAAAAGTTTGGGGTGAGGAAATAAGGCATGTTATGGCTAATAAAGGAGAAATAAGGATTGACGGTAAGGTGATGGGAAAGGATTACGGTAGGTATTTCTATTCTCCGCGTGGTAATATGTGGGCTGTCACCTTGTGTACGTATGACTGTGATGATGGTCGTATGTTTGAAAAAATAGAGTTGTATAGAACGAAGGATCAGGCTAGGGAGGCTGCATTCAGATTGAATACGGAGGAACGAAATGGATTTGACTATCCGCAATCATCCCCAAAGGGTGATTGATGGGTAAGCAGATTAGCCTAAGCACAGGTACAATCTGTGCTACGTTAGAAATGAATGTATAGGAACGTTGGGATGTTTATCCAAGTCCCAACCTCTTCGGTCAGTGATTAAACAGAACCTAAAGGAACGGTGTTGCTGACAACTGAAACCATTTCATAACCTTGGCGATGGGTAACTTACGGGAGAAGTCCTGGGCAGCTCTATTTTAGCTGCCGTAATACTTAAAAATTAGAGATATACAATGGAATAACTTAACTGAAGAAAAACTAATAAACTTATGGTATATGTCCTTAATAAAAATAATGAACCAGTAATGCCATGTTCAGAGAGAAAAGCAAGACTTCTCTTGAAACAGGGAAGGGCTGTCATATACAGAAGGACGTGTTTACCATTAAACTGATAAATGGAAGCTATGGATATAAACAGCACATAACATTAGGTGTTGACTGTGGAAGCAAACATATTGGTGTTTCTGCAACAACTGATAAGCAAGAACTTTTTTCAGCGAATGCCGAACTAAGGAATGATGTTGTTAAGCTACTTTCTGATAGAAGAATGTTGAGAAGGAGCAGAAGGTTTAGGAAAACAAGATACAGGAAACCAAGGTTTGACAATAGAAGGATTAAAGAAGGGTGGCTCGCACCCTCAATCAGACAAAAGATCGACTCACATGTAAGGATTGTCAGTTTAATCCACAAATTGTTACCTGTGAAACAGGTTAATGTGGAGGTGGCTGCATTTGACATGCAGAAGATTAAAAATCCAGACATTAAAAGCTCTGAATATCAGATGGGGGGAACAACTTGATTCTTATAATGTAAGGGAATATGTATTGTTTAGGGACAATCACATTTGTCAACATTGCAAGGGAAAAAGCAAGGATGATGTATTGCAGGTTCATCATATTGAGAGCAGGAAAACAGGTGGCAATGCTCCTAACAACTTGGTTACACTTTGCAAGACTTGTCATGAAAAGTACCATTCAGGTGAAATAACATTGAATGTTAATCGTGGAAAGTCATTTAGGGATGCGAGTGCAATGAGTACGATGAGGTGGTTCTTGTATGAAGAACTGAAGAGTAGGTTCAGCAATGTGAATATTACTTATGGTTATATTACTAAGTACAAGAGGATTAAGTTAGGCTTGTCTAAGGAGCATTACAACGATGCTTATTGCATAGCTGGTAATCTTAATACAAGTAGGCTTTGCAATCATCATTTAATAAGGTTCATACCTAGGCATAGTAGGATATTGCATATGCAGAAATTCAGTAAAGGCGGTGTAAGACGAAGTGCTAGTGCTTCTTATTGGCTTAACGGTGGTAAACCTTCAAAAAGCGGAGCAATGTTTACCATGTTTGACAAGGTTAAGTTCAATAGTGTTGTTTGTTTCATTAGTGGAAGCAGTAATGGTTTTGCTTCATTAAGAGATATAAATTGGAATAAGGTTCACGGTTGTAAGACAACTGTAACTGTTAATAAATTAGCATTAGTTTCTCGAAGGCGTGGCAGCATGTTGTTTGGGGAATTATGCGGATAGTCATATTCTTCAATAGTGTTATTGGGGTTGTGTAGTTGTTCCGATGATGATGATAGTGAATACAAAGATGCTATTATTGGCACATGGGAATTGACCCAAATAGAATTTGGCGGAGGATGGACGTCTATACTAAGACGGACTTATGCAACATTTAATTCTGACGGTACTTATAATGGAAGAGGGTATTTTGGAAACGGATCTGGTACTTATAAAATTTCTGGGAACACTATCATTTGCTATATTGAAGGTGAAGAGTATGTACGATATGATATTATCGAACTTAATTCAAATTCATGTACACTAAATATGAAAATTGGCAGTGAAGAATTTAAGATTAAATGTATAAAGCATTAATGAAATATACTCGGTTCTCATAATTTTAGAGAACCGAGTATTTACAATTTATAACTAAATATTTAATGTAGTATGGCATTTTATTCTTACCTTAGCACCAAAATAATTATAGCGTTTATAACTAAAAGTTATCAAAATTTATTTGGTGTAAGATCGTATATTAATGCCAAAAATAAACAAAAAATGAATCAAGTAAAATTTGTAAAATTAAGACGGGATGCAGTTCTTCCCGAAAAAAAAACTGATGGTGCTGCCGGGTATGATTTGTATGTTCCTGACAACACGTTGATAAGAAAAGGTCGTAATCTGATTAAACTTGGTATAGCCATTCAGATGCCATCAAATATGAAGGCTATTATCAAGCCTCGAAGTGGATTTTCTCTGAAAGGTATTATTGGCGTTGATGGAAAGTACCATGACGCTGATGTGCTGGATGGTGTTATTGATTGTGACTATACTGGTTGTATCGGTGTTATAGTGAAGAGTTTTGAGAAAGAGCCTTTCTATATTGCTGCCAAGGAGCGAATTGCTCAGCTTCTTTTCAGTAATTATATTGAGGTTGAATTTGTTGAGGTTGAAAGCCTTGATTCAACGGATAGGGGTGATGGAGGTTTTGGTTCCACAAATAATTTAGGCAAATGAGAAAGAAATTTTTATTATTTTTTGCTATTTCTTCAATAGTATTATTGGGGTTGTGTAGCTGTTCTGATGATAAGGATGATGAATATAAGGATGCTATTATCGGTACATGGGAACTTGTTCAGGTAAAAGTGGATGGTAGATGGTATCCTATGATAAGACCTACTTACGCTAAGTTTAATCAGGATGGTACTTATGTAGGAAGGGGCTATTTTGGTAATGGTTACGGTACTTATGATATTTCTGGTAAAACCATTACATGTTATGTTGATGGACATGAGTACGTAAGATACGATATTGTTGAACTTATGTCCAATACATGTACGTTGAAGATGATGATGGGTGGTGACAGTATGGACATTAAATGTGAAAAACGATGAAAACAAAAAAGATAAACAAAATTTACGACAAGGGTTATGATAGTGTACTGAACAAGTATTTTATCTTAGCCATGTTTGTTGAGTTTGGTGAAACTAAGTATGACCGTATCTTCTTTTCTGATAAGAAGGATGCGGATAACATAAAGGTAGGTGATTTGTTATGATTGGAGTTACATTGAACAGCAAGGTGAAAATTATAAACCGTGATAAATACATTTCACTTCACGGTGAAGATTCTGTAAGCAAGTCAAATGTGTTCGGTAAATTTGTCACTGTTAAATACTGTTTTGAGAATGGTGAAAAGTTTCTTTGTGCGGATGACCAGGGTAAAGAGTATATTCTTTTCTCGGATTGTATTGCTTATGTTGATCATGTTAAAGAGAGAAGTATCCTTGATGAAGCAAAGGATATACGTAGTAACAGCAGGCAGTCTGATTATGGTGATGCTGTAGTCAATTTTGAAAATATTTCCAAGATTGCTTCTTTGATTACGGGAAAGGAATTATCTCCTTATGACTGTGTTGCTGTACAGATAGCTGTAAAGCTATGCAGACAGGGATTTCATAAAAAGCGTGACAATATGGTTGATTTGGCTGGTTACGCTGATATAATGCAATTGATAGTGGACAAGGAGAATGTGAAAAATGGGGAAAAAGGCTGATAACGCTTTGGTTTTTAGGAGAGTTCTAGCGGCAAGCGGACTCTCCGATACTGATGTTAACAGGAAAAGCAGGAAGCATGATATTGTGATGAACCGTGCTCTTGTGTGCTGTGTCATGCGTGACATGGGTTTAAGTATATCTGAAATTTCTGATTTCCTATGTATTGACAGGAGTAGCATATACAATCTTTTTAAATATTCTTCTGAACTTGACGAGAGGGTAAGGGAGATAAAATCTAGGATAAAGGAGGAAAGATAATGGGTTTGAATAAAGGATGGGGTAAACTTCCCCTTAGTAACAATCTTCTTATTGACGATGAAAAACAGAAGAAGATTGATATAGCAAAGCATATTGATGATGCGAATGAGATGGAGTTATGGGCTGCGTCCGCTTATGTCATAGATACCAATCCTGTCTTGTTTTACAGGGCTACACACGTTGTTGACGAGGGTATGTCAGAGCGTTCTTTGCTTATGAAAGCCAAGCAATGGGTTAATTCTCCAAGGATAACACAGATTGTCAATTATGCCAAATCTTCCATGCTTGCTTCCGATTATGTGACACCATCCATGAGGCGTGTGTTGGAAGGTGAGAATAAGGAAAAGACAAAGACTTTGATAAACAAGGATAACCTTGAATTTGAAGATGCGATAAGTCTTATAGAAAGTTTCCTAAAGCGTTCTGATATAGATACTGCTGATTTTAAGGATGTGAAAGGTGCACTTGATATGCTTGCAAAGTTCAAAGGTTGGCTTTCTGATGATGATGCTGGTGAGGATTTCTATGACAAGACTACCATAGCGTTTTTCCCATACGATTGCGACAAGTGTGTACGTGCCAAGGCAGGGTTATGCAACAAGTGTGTATATCATCGTGAATCAACAGGTGATCTTAGTGATGATGAACGTAAATGGATAAAGGAAAACGATACATGGAAAGGATAGTCTATGTTTGTAAGGAAAACTACTAATTTGACGGTAAGAAATAAGGAAAGGGAAAGGCGTATAAAGGAAATAGAGGAAGAGGGAGTATTTGATTATTTCCATAAATTTACTCCTGTCCAGTTGTACAAGTACCTTTCGCCTCTATGTAGTATTGATGCGTTACGGGTGTTACGTTTGTGTGTATTATCCGCACAGAGGGGAGATAATATGATAACGTTGAAGTTTATAAGGAGGCAACTGAAATACAAGCCTAGGCGTTCTGTTTTTGATTCATTGATAAATGCCGGATTGATAATAGAACCAGTTCCTAATGTTTTTTCCTGTACGGTGAAGGTGAACGAGTATTCTCATATATTGAGCATGATGCGTATTGATGATAATGCTCCCGATGTCGTAGATGTGGATGATTTAAATTGTTACAAAGTTGTAGCAGAGGATAATATTAGTTACCGTGTCGTTAGCAAACGGGGGAGTGTTATAAAGAGTTTCACTGACAAGAGTGAAGCAAGCAATTATCTTGACGAACTGTATTTCCCTAAAGGTGAAGATGGTGATGTAGAGGCATTGTCGAAAGAGGAAGAGGAAGAATTAACCATTTAGTTAACTATTTTTAGTATTGTTTTCTGTGTTAGTTTATTTTTTAATATTACTTTTGTCGCATGAGATATTGCTATGATAAAGAACGGTATGATTATCTTGTCAACGAGATTTTTAAATGTGGCAAGATACTTAAAGAGAACACCACTAACGGTAAGGAAGTTAGCTGGAAGGTTTTCTGGATAAGAGTGGACGTTCACAAAAGAAGGCTGTCCGCAATGAGAGAATTGGACAAAATAAAGGAAGAAAAATATAAAAAATAAAAAAATGGATTTAGTATTAAATTGTAAAGTAAAGAAAGTAGGTCAGTTACAGACTGGTACAAGTAAGGCAGGTAATCCTTGGCAAAAGAGAAATCTTCTCGTTGAGGAAATTGGTGCTACCTATACCAAAGAGGTGTATTTCTATGTAATGGGAAACCTGTGTGATCTTCAATTGAAAGAGGGTGATACTATTACTGCCCATCTTGAAATCAGAGCAAGAGAATACCAGGGTAAATATTACAATGAAGTTGGGTGCTTTAAGATAGATATGCCGCAACCAGCACAAGCACCATCACCTGCACCTGTTCAGCCTGAAAGACGAGATGATTTACCCTTTTAGCATTGCAATGCTGTCCGAAATGTGTGATTTTTGCTTGTATTGATCAAATTCTTGTTTTTGTTTGCGGATGGAGGTTTATCTTTTTTGCCATATTTGAGGTTTCCTCCATCCGATTTTATTTTGGCATTTATAACCAATTAAACACTAGATATATGAAAAAGTACATTGGAACAAAACAGATTGAAGCAGAACCCATGACAAGAGGTGATGCGTGGGGGAAACATCTTCTTAGAGAAAAACCGTCAACGGAAAATTTCGATGATGAGGGCTATCATGTCCGTTATGAAGATGAGTACGAAAGTTGGAGCCCGAAAGATGTGTTTGAAAAGGCATATAAGATTGCAGAAACACCAGTTGACCGTATGCAGATAGAAGCCGAAGAACTCAATGGAAGATATGTAAAGTTAGCCGCTTTCATAGATTCAGGGAAAATGGATGAAGTCGTTAATGATATGTACAACAAGTGTTTACTGGAAATGCAGTGTTGTACAATGTTCGACTATATACGGCTTCTTGATACTCGCATACAGCGTATGCAAGGTTCTGATGGTGCAAAAGTAATAAAGATGAATTTTGGTATGGCTATTATGGCTCTCAAAGCAGGTTTTCCAATTCGTAGAAGCGGTTGGGACGGTAAAGGTTTGATGGTATTCAAACAAGTGCCAGCTCATATCGAAAGCGACATTATCCCTAAGATGCAATCTCTTCCCCAATCGGCAAAAGACCTTATTCTGAAAGGTAAGGGATTTATTGACTATACAAGCCAGTGTCTTATCTACAACGAGAATACCGGACGCGCTGATTCATGGGTTCCGTCTATCAGTGATGTATTTGCAGAAGATTGGGAGATTGTGGAATGATAGTAACTACCGACATAGGAAACATCCTCTACCGGGACTGCAAGGCTTTCGGAATAGATCTAGTGCCTGATGGTGAAACGCTGACGGGTGAATTGAAGTCCGAAAGGATTGTCATCCACACGAAGAAACAACAGCCGGGAAAGTATTGGAAGAAATCTTTCGCAGAAGTGAATCTATGTGTACCCAATTTAAGCGAGAATGAAGCGAACACAATCCGGCTTAACGAACTCGAAAGAAAGGCTGGCAAGCTGCTTGATGATGTAGTAAGCACCTATGACGGTACAACCTATCGTTATTCTATCGAATCAATTGGCACGGAAGCGGATACAGCTTTGAAATGCCATTACGTGAATGTGAGAATTTTATTTGAAGTAATAAATGTAAAACTATAAGATTATGATTTCAGCAGTAGGAATAAAAAGAATCTTGTTTGCCGACATTGATAAGGTAACGGCAGACATTACCCCCGAAATCGCAAAGACTTTGATTCAAGCCGCTATCAAAGCGAAAGATGAGGTTTTGAATGTACACGGGGAAACGTGGCAGATTGAGGAAACGGAAGCCTCTGTCACCGGGTACAAGAACCAATTAACGGGAAAGAATTACCGTTACGATGATGTGCCGGGAGAAGTATCGCCCGCTTTCTCTATCGGACAATATGACTGGAAGACCAAGAAAGCGTTCATGGGTGGCGATGTTATTCAGGCAACATCTAAAGATGTAGGTTGGAAGCGTGCTTTGGATAAAGTTATTATCAACAAAGCATTGTTCTGTCTGACCGATGATGATGTCTGGTTCATCTTCCCAAAATGCCGTATTGTTTCCCGTGAAGCCAATACGGATAAGGCAATTGCAATCGCTGTAAAAGGCTTGGTGCAGGAACCGGGAATCGAAGGTGTTTCTTCTGAGTATAACTATGAAGAGGGGCAGATTAAAGCTTTGCAGGCATGAACTACAGTAACCATTGTACCTACTCCTTCCGATGCGACCGTAAAGCTGGACGGTGCAACGGTCAAGTCAAAGCAGGTGAATGCTGGGGCTACCGTTCACTATGAAGTGTCGAAAGTGGGGTACGTCACTCAGTCAGGAGATATTAAAACCACTCCTTCTGAAGTTGATACCACTCTTAAAAAAGAGATAACATTGGTAAAAGCACAAGAGTGATAACCGGGGGATGGATATATACCATTCCCCCTTTTAGTTTAAGAATATGAATCAAGCAGCAAAAACGGTTTCTGATGCTTTGTTAGGGCTGGATTTCATGAATGTGGAGATAGGAGGGATGGTTTATACCATTAAACCTCCTACAATTAAAATTATCTGTCGTGCCATTCATCATTTTTCCAATATCGGCATGACTGGAGATAATGTCATGGAAGCTATTAAAGAGCTTCCTGAAGCTACTGAAGATATGCTGAAAGGTATTTCATGCTTTATCTGCGGGAATGATAGTTTGGTCAAAGAATTGGAGAACGGCACTTTTGAAGAAGTCAAAGATGCCTTGGAAGTCTGTTTCTCTATGATGGATATTTCGGCTTTTCAGTGTGTCAGCTCGATGAGGAACGTGTCGATGCTGGCAGCAAGACCGAAACAGTAGGAAACACAACGTTCTTCGGGCAGATAGCCCATTTGATTGACACGCTGCATCTGAGTTATACAGAAGTGTTTGAGATTATCCCTTATCGGAATCTGCTGATGATGCAACGGGATAAATTACGCGCAGTATATGGTGGTCAGAAGGTGAATAGAATCAGTGGTAAGGAATTGGCTAATCGTAGGAAAAAGAAATAGATATGTCAAAATTATATTTTAAGATAGGTAGTGACTGGGAAGAAGTTGTAAGACTTCGTAATGAAATTGCAAAATTAAAGCAGGAGTTAATGAGCATGGATGGCACGCAGACTCCTGCTGCTTTCAAGGCTTTGAATGCCCAACTTGCTGCATCCAACCAAAGATTGGATGAGTTGGTGACTAATGCAGCCAAAGCTGGAGCGGAGATGGAAACGGGATTCAAAAGGAAAATCTTCGATGCTTCCCAGGCCGTGAATGGATTCACAGAGAAGATTCTTGCTCAAAAAGCGGTAGTTAAGGATATTGAAGCGGATGTAAAACGACTTGGGGATGCTTATCGTATAGCATTGAAAAGGAATCCGTTATCAGCAAATAGCAAGTTAGAAGAATACAATGCTGCCCGCAAAGCTCTTGATGAAGAAAAGGCAGCTTTATTTGGATTAACCCAACAACAAGCCGAAGCGCGTCTTTCCGTAAAGAAACTTCGGGATGAATACGCCCTTTACAATGATAATGCTAAGGAAATCGTAGAGAGTAACAACGGTATCGCTATTTCTTGGAAGAAAGCATTGGCGGTTATTGGTGGTGCTGGAGTATTAAAGGCATTAGGTTCTGAAATGATTCGTGTTCGTGGAGAATTTCAATCCATGCAGACCGCTATTGAGACTATGGTTGGAAAGGATATGGCAGGACAACTGATTCCGCAAATCAAGGAGCTGGCTAAGATTTCTCCACTTACTATGTCAGATATGGTTGGAGCAGAAAAGATGATGCTTGGATTTAACATACAAGCAGAAGACACTATCAAATACTTGAAAGCCATTAGTGATATTTCTATGGGGGAATCCAGTAAGTTCAATTCGCTAACTTTGGCATTTTCACAGATGTCAGCAGCGGGTAAACTTATGGGGCAGGATTTGAATCAAATGATAAACGCTGGATTCAACCCGTTACAGATTATCTCCGAAAAGACCGGAAAATCTATCGCAACTTTGAAAGATGAAATGTCCAAAGGTGCTGTTTCCGCTGAAATGGTTCAACAGGCATTCATTGATGCAACTTCCGCAGGTGGTAAGTTCTATAATATGTCTGAGAATGCTTCAAAGACTATCAATGGTCAGTTGTCTATGATGCAGGATGCTTTGGATTCCGTGTTTAACGAATTGGGAACAAAGTCGGAAAGTGTTATCATGGACGGTATTCAAATGACAACTTCGTTGATTCAGAATTATGAAACAGTAGGTAGAATCTTGGCTGGATTAGTGGTTACTTATGGTACATACCGGACCGCAGTGATGCTTGTTACTGCTGCCGAAAGTAAACATACTCTTGTGGAGATTGGACTTACCAATGCCCGTTTATTGGCACGAAAAGCGCAGTTAGCTTTAAACGCTGCAATGCTTACCAATCCTTATGTGTTGTTGGCTACTGCTGTAGTAGGACTTGGAGTTGCAATGTTGGCTTTCCGCGATTCGGCAACAGAAGCAGAAAAGGCACAGAGAAGGTTTAATGAACAGCAAGAAGAAGCTAAAAAGCAAGAAGAAGAACACAAACAGAAGATTGATTCCCTCGTACAAAGTTCTCGTGATATAGCGTTGTCGGATTTACAAAGAGGTCGAAGTTTAGCGGAGTTAAGAAAAGAATACCCTAAGATATTCGCTCAATATGACATCGAAACCATTAAGTTGGCTGATATACTTAAACTAAAGCAACAGATAACGGAAGAAGATGCGAAACGTGCCGGAGAAAAGCAAACCAAGGAACTTTCTAACATTGAATCTGAAATCAAATATTACGAGAATCTGCTGAAAACTCTTTCCGGTCAGCAAGGCGTTGATGGATATGTGAAGAAACTAAAAGAATTGCGTGCTATGCGTGATGTTATGTTACAAGACAAGGGGAAAGGCATTTCAGAGCAATTCATATCCAATTTGAACAATGTTGATGTAAAGGAATTTGACCGATATATTTCCGAACTTGAAAGGAGAATCAAAGGAAAGGGTGATAATGGAACCATCAAACTCCGTTTGCCTATTGATGTAGAGGGAACTTTGTCAGATGAAGCAATCTATAATGTCAAAGACATAAAAACACTCATAGATACTGCAAAATCTGCCAAGCAAACCCGTATTGATTCAGAGAAAAACAAAACTACTTACAAACAAGACTACGATAAAGCCAAGAAAGAGTGGGAAGATGCCAAAAAGAAACTCTCTGAAATAGAAAAGGACAAATCCAAGTTTACCTCAAAGCAGTATGAAGAGGCTAAGAAACGGGTAGAAACAACTGAAAAATCCTATAAAAATTTAGGTGGTATCACTGGTAGTTCTTTAACCAAGCAGGAAAATCTAGCAAAAAAGCAAAAAGAAAATCAGGAAAAGCTGGACGGGCAACTTCTTTCACTTCACCGTCAGAACCAACAGGATGAAATCAACCTGATGAGAGAAGGCACGGAAAAGAAGTTGAAACAGATTGACCTTGATTATCAGAAACAGATTGATGCGATAAGAAAACAGGAGGAAGAATGGAGCAAAGCCGGTAACGGTAAGCTGACCGACAAGCAGGCACAGAAAATTTCAGAAGCTTATACCAATGCCGAAAGTATGAGAGATAAAGATATTTCCGATGTAACTGAAGGACAGCTGAAAGCCGAACAACAGGCTTTGAACGACTACTTGAAAGAATATGGCACGTTCCAGCAGCAGAAATTGGCTATCGCCCAAGAGTATGCGGAAAAAATAAGGAAAGCACAGGAAGAAAACGGTGTTAATAGTGCACAAGTAAAGTTACTGGAGAAACAACGTGATGTTGCCATACAGAACAAGGAAACAGAAGCCATAAAAGCCAATATAGATTGGGTTACTGTGTTCGGTGAGTTTGGTTCCATGTTTTCCGACATGATAAAGCCCGCCTTGGACGAAGCGAAAAAATATGTACGGACTGACAAGTTCAAGAACTCCGATCAGGCAAGCCAGAAATCATTGATTGACGCCATCAGCCAGATGGAAAAGTCTTTGGGTGGTACAAGTGGAGTCAACTTCAAGAAACTTGGAGAGGATGTAAAAGCCTATCAAATAGCAGAACAGAATCGTATCAGTGCCATAGGGATTGAAACAGCTGCTTTGGAAAGACTAAAGAAATCACAGGATGATTACACCAAAGCGCAGAAGGGCGGAACGGAAAGTGAGAAACAAGCCGCAGCAAACGCTCTTGAAACAGCACGGCAGAATGCTGACATTGCATCCGCCAATGTGAAGACACAGACTGATATCGCCAATCAGGCCCAGCGTAATGTGACTGATACTGCCACCATACTGAAAGCAAGCATGGAAAATTTATTGGGAGGCTTGCAGCAGATTTCATCCGGTGGATTGTATAACGCATATAGCGGAATTATCAAAACCGTGAACGGATTCAAGGATGTCATAGGAAAAACGTCAGAATCTCTTAAGGAGGTCCCCATTGTCGGATGGATTCTGTCCATCATTGACGTACTCAAAGACGGATTAAGTGATCTTGTCGGTGGTCTGCTTGATGCTGTTCTGAACGCTGTCAGTGGAATTATCGGTGATGTCTTGTCAGGGGATTTGTTTGTCACAATCGGCAAGTCATTGAGGAACGGCATAGGAAACATCCTGAACGCAATCTCATTCGGAGGCTTCAACTCCTTGTTTGGAATAGGTGGAAACGCCAAGGAAGTACAGGAAACGATAGACAGGCTGACGGACAGGAATGGAACTTTGCAAACGGCCATCGAGGATCTGACTGACGAGATGAAGGCAAGCAAGGGAATGAAATCGGTTGAATCTTACAGGGAAGCTGTAAAGTATCAGGAGGAAGTCAATAAAAACTATCTGCAAATAGCAAAGGAGCAAGCCGGATATCATAAGAGCCACGGCAGCTGGCAGCATTATCTGAAATGGACGGATGAAATGCTGGAACACGCAAGAAAAGCTACCGGCATGCAGGATTTCTCCGGCACCGATTCCTTGTGGAATCTGACCCCCGAACAGATGAAGGCTCTACGGTCGGACGTATGGTTATGGGATATCATGGAATCTTCCGGTAAGGGAGGTTACGGTGAGCGTGTTACCGACAAGCTGGATGATTATATAGAGCAGGCAGGAAAACTGGAAGAACTGACCGACAGTCTTTATGAGGGCCTGATCGGAATGTCATTCGATTCCATGTATGACAGTTTTATAAGCAGTCTGATGGATATGGAGAAGAGTGCGGAGGATTTTGCTGATGACATATCCAAATATTTCATGCAGGCGATGCTGTCAAATGCCATCGGTGAACAGTTTAGTGACAAACTGAGGACATGGTATGATAAATTCGGTGAAGCCATGAAGGATGATGGTACGCTTGATAATAATGAGCGTAAGGAGCTGATGGATGAATACATGGGTTATGTGGACGAAGCCATGAAGCTCCGTGACGAGCTTGCCGCAGCAACCGGATATGACAAGATTTCACAGGAAGCAGCTTCCCAGTCTGCAAGCAGCAAAGGTTTCCAAACCATGTCTCAAGATACCGGCGAAGAGTTGAACGGGCGGTTTACAGCATTGCAGATTGCAGGAGAAGAGATAAAGAATCAGAATATTATTCAATCTCAATCACTTAATCTACTGACAGTAAAAGCAGATGCTCTACTTTCCATAAATACGGAAACAAGGAATATCGCTGATGATACGCGAGATTTGATAGCACAATCTTATCTTGAATTGGTACAGATTTCAGAAAATACAGGGGCAATCGTCAAACCTATTCAACAGATGCAAAGAGATATAGCAGAAGTTAAAAAGAATACAGCAAAATTATAGTCTATGGATGAATTATTAATTAATGGCGAAAACGCTTATACAACATGGGGTGTGAGAATGGGAGAGGGGTTTCTTGATGTTATTGGGGCATCCGCTTCCATGAAGGATTTTATTGAGAACAAAAGCCGACTTGAACATGGGAAACGGGTAATAATCAATAATCCTAAAGTCGATGAGAGGGAAATAACTCTTTCGTTCACTATCGAGAGTAATTCTCAGTCTGATTATCAAGCAAAGAAGAAAGCTTTCTTTGATGAGCTGTATAAAGGTGTGGTTGATATTCAGATTCCTGCTAATAGTAGCGAGGTTTACCATCTTATTTATACTGGCAAGAGTGTCACTTACGCACAGAGTTTAGACCGAACTTTCGGAAAAATTTCAGCCAAGTTTAACGAGCCAAATCCGGCAAACAGAAGCTAATTCACGACATTGGTTTTATTGTCGTGTATGTGAGTGCTCAAAATTGGGCACTCTTTTTTTTATCCCCGAACTTTGAAGACATGGAACAAATCGACATCAAAGACATATCCGGTGCTATCCAGCTTACAACTTTGATCAATGAAGGCTGCAAGCGTAAGTTCACTCTGATGAAGGAGGACTACATCATGTTAAAGTTCTCCTTAGAGAATCCCATATATTTCAAACTTGGCTCATACGTGGAATGTAACTTCGGATTGTTCGAGGTGTGCGACTTGCAGAAGCCCGCATTCAACACCAATACCGCCGGCTACGATTACGAATTAAGACTTGACGCCTACTACTGGAAATGGAAAAACAAAATCTTCAAATATACCCCGGAGACGACCGGAC
>ERZ779890.1109-NODE-1109-length-28267-cov-9.048880_pt1 | contig 28267 bp, 40 predicted proteins | sample MGYA00511553_ERZ779890 | MGnify/ENA primary metagenome ERZ779890 (study PRJEB29588, sample SAMEA2152064) | human gut metagenome | biome: human gut; feature: human-associated habitat; material: faeces | place: Denmark | collected 2008/2010 ... | reverse complement strand
ATTTTTACAAATTAAGCTGTGACAGCAATTATATCAGAAGACAGCGTATCAAAAAGGATATGAAATGGACCACAGACACAGAGTATGGCACACTTGATGTGACAATCAATCTCTCAAAGCCTGAGAAGGATCCAAAGGCAATTGCTGCCGCTAAAAATGCTAAGCAGAGCGCATATCCAAAGTGCCAGCTTTGTAAGGAAAATGAGGGCTATGCAGGCCGCGTAAATCATCCTGCAAGAGAAAACCACAGAATTATCCCTGTTACAATAAACAACAGCCAGTGGTTTTTCCAGTACTCACCATATGTATACTACAATGAGCACTGTATTGTGTTCAATTCAAAGCATACACCGATGAAAATCGAGCGTGCCACATTTGGAAAGCTGCTTGATTTTGTGACACAGTTTCCACACTATTTTGTAGGCTCAAATGCAGATCTGCCAATCGTTGGAGGCTCTATCTTAAGTCACGACCATTTCCAGGGCGGACACTATACCTTCGCTATGGCAAAGGCTCCGATAGAGAAAGAAATTACATTCAAGGGCTACGAGGATGTCGAGGCAGGTATCGTAAAATGGCCTATGTCTGTTATCAGAATCAAGTCAGCAGACAGGGCTAAGCTTATTGACCTTGCAGATAAGATTCTTCTTGCATGGAGAGGCTATACGGATGAAGAAGTATTTATTTTTGCAGAGACAGATGGAGAGCCACACAACACTATCACACCTATAGCAAGACGTCGTGACGGAGACTATGAGCTTGACCTTGTGCTCAGAAACAACATCACCACAGAGGAGCATCCGCTTGGCGTATATCATCCGCATGCCCACCTTCATCACATAAAGAAGGAGAATATCGGACTTATCGAGGTAATGGGACTTGCAGTGCTTCCGGCCAGATTAAAAGGTGAGATGGCAGAGCTTAGGGATGCAATCCTTACAGGAAAGGATCTGCATGCGACTGAGACTCTTGCATCACATGCTGACTGGGCTCTTAAGTTTATGTCCAAGTATGATAAGATTGATGAGTCTAATATTGATGGTATCATCCATGAGGAGATTGGACTTGTATTTAAAGAAGTGCTTGAGTGTGCAGGAGTGTACAAGTGCACTGATGAGGGACGTGCAGCGTTCCAAAAATTTATAGATGCGGTAAATGCATAAGATTTTCAATTATCTTTTTATAATGAGGAAAGCACCGGCGAACCATACTATATATTTCGCAAGTACTACGCAGCTAAGAAGCAGTAAGAATTATGATTTAGTGTGTTTAGACCATGACACAACCGGCTTTTATGTGCCGTCCATGGCGCATAACGCCTTGCCCCAGCGTCCATGCTGGGGCATTGTTGTATATGGACATAATTCTAACTGCTTATAAGCTGCTTCGTAAAGCTCAATATATAGTATGGTTCGCCGGTGCTTTCCGCAGCTGTGAGATAAATTTACTGTTTTTGCAGCTCATGCAGGCAGTGAATGAATGCAGGCACCAGGAAGGCATCTGCGAGAATCCATGCGAGTGGGCTTGCAAAGCAGGCGGCAGAAAAGCCGAATATCGGTACAAATACAAGTCCGATGAGCGAACGCGCAATCATTTCTGCTACTCCTGCAAACATTGCAAAACCTGAAAAGCCCATGCCCTGTATGGTGAAACGGACTGTGTTTACCAGAACGAGCGGGATGTAGAAAAATGCATTTATCAGCAGAAACTGATGAGCCTGTGCGACAACCTCTGTTTCGCTTGGTGATACAAACAGGTAAATCAGATAGTTGGCTATAAACAGCAGTGCCACAAAAATCAAAACCGAATAGATCGATCCTATCACTGAGGCTGAAATAAGCCCCTTCTTTACACGTTCAAATTTGGCTGCGCCGACATTTTGTCCACTGTAGGTGGCCATTGTGGAGCCGAGTGCGTCAAATGGACACATCATAAACATTGAAATACGGCTTGCAGCGGTCATTGAGGCAACTGCGATGGAGCCTAAGCCGTTTACGGCAGTCTGCAGTATGACGCTGCCTATAGCGGTTATCGAATACTGAAAGCCCATAGGAAGTCCCATGACCATCAGATTCCTGACATATGAAGAGTCAAGCTCCAAATCGTCTCTGCTTACATGCAGCAGAGGCACCTTTTTGGCTATGTAAATGATGCACAGCACTCCTGATATACCCTGTGACAGTACGGTTGCAAAAGCCGCTCCAAACACGCCCATGTTAAATACCAGAATGAAAAGTAAATCAAGACCGATATTTAGAACAGCCGCGATTATAAGGAAAATAACAGGTATGACCGAGTTGCCGAGAGATCTCAGATATCCTGACAGCAGATTGTACAGTATTGTGACAGGAATACCTGCAAATATGACGATCAGATACTGGTAGGCGAGGTCGTAAATGTCGCTTGGCGTATTCATCCAGGTCAGAATGTGACCGCAGAGAAGCACAGTGAGTGCCGTCATGATTATTGCGATAATTACAGACACAATCCCTGCATTTCCTACATATTTTTTAAGTCCTTTTTCATCCTTGGCACCAAAGCGCTGGGCTATTGGAAGCGAAAAGCCGGCACACACACCCTGGCAGAAGCCGATGATGAGAAAGCAGATGCTTCCGGTAGAGCCGACTGCGGCTAAGGCCGAAACACTTAGAAAACGGCCGACGATTATAGTATCCATAAGACTGTAAACCTGCTGGAAAAGCATTCCGAGAAGCAACGGAAGGGAAAAGCCCAGAATGAGCCCGGTAGGAGAACCTACAGTGAGATCCTTTGAATTATTTTTAGTCATTATTTATAATCCCCCTTAATTAAAAATAGATAAAAATGTATATAAAAAATAGTGATTAAGTGTAATATACAACCTTTACAAACATAAGTAAATGAGGTAAAGTTAAATTGTTAGCATTTTTTTGGGTGCATATTTTAAAGTGAACAAAAACGCTGATTTTATGTTTGATATCATCTCTTTTTGAGAAGAAAATTGAATAATCAGTAAATATGTATGGGCTGACATATAATTAAATTTGGAGGAAAAGAATGAGAGACTGGGAAAATAACATTCGAAGGGTTGTACCTTATACACCGGGAGAACAGCCAAAGAATACCTGTGTTATTAAGTTAAATACAAATGAGAATCCATATCCGCCAGCACCGGGAGTGAAGGAGGTTTTAAGTAATTTCAATACAGATGATTTAAGACTGTATCCTGACCCAAGGGTTGATAAGCTGGTAAATGCAATCGCGGATTTCTATAAGATAGACAGCTCGAAGGTGTTTGTCGGAGTTGGCTCTGATGATGTACTTGCCATGATTTTTATGACATTTTTCAATTCGAAAAAACCTATACTGTTTCCTGATATTACATATTCATTTTATGATGTGTGGGCAGATATGCTTCGAATCCCTTATGAGCAGCTTCCACTGTCAGATGATTTTTCAATAGTACCGTCAGATTACTATAAGGCAAACGGCGGAGTAGTATTTCCAAACCCTAATGCTCCGACAGGAAAGCTCATGCCGCTTGATGAGATAGAGGACATAATAGAGCACAATCAGGATGTAATTGTCGTGGTAGATGAGGCATATGTGGATTTTGGCGGGGAGAGTGCGCTGCCGCTCATTGACAAATATGATAATGTCATCGTGGTACAGACATTCTCGAAATCACGCTCGCTGGCAGGCTCAAGAGTTGGTTTTGCCATGGCAAGTCCTGTGCTTATCAAGTATCTGAATGATGTGAAATATTCGTTCAATTCATATACCATGGACAGAATCACAATCGAAGCAGCTACAGCAGCGGTAAAAGACAGAGCATACTTTGAAGAGACCACAGCAAAGGTCATAAAGACACGTGAGTGGACAAAGAAAGAGCTTAAGAGACTTGGCTTTACATTCTGTGACTCAAAGAGCAACTTTATATTTGCAAAGCCTGCAAATGTTTCTGCAACAAAGCTTTTTGAGGACCTTAAGGCAGACAATATATTTGTCAGGCATTTCAGCACACCTGAGCGAATCAACGACTATCTGCGCATATCCATAGGAACTGATGAGCAGATGCATACACTAATTAAATTTTTGGAGAATTATTCATGTTAAAAAAATATATTTACATCTTTTTAATTTCAATGGTACCACTTATTGAACTCAGAGGAGCGGTTCCGGTTTCACAGGTGATGGGGCTGCCGATAGTGCCATCATTTATCGTTTGTATCATTGCAAATATGCTTCCGGTACCAATTATTTATCTTTTTGCAAGAAAGGTGCTCATCTGGGGAGCAGACAAACCAATCATTGGAAGGTTCTTCAGCTTCTGCCTTGAAAAAGGAGAGAAGGGCGGCAAGAAGCTTCAGGCAAAGGCCGGAAGAGGTCTGTTTGTTGCACTTTTACTTTTCGTAGGTATCCCACTTCCGGGAACAGGTGCATGGACAGGAACACTTGCTGCAAGTATCCTTGATATGGATTTCAAGTCAACAGTTGTCGCTGTCATGCTTGGAGTACTGCTTGCCGGCATGATTATGATGTTAGTAAGTCTGGCGGGCGTGTCTATATTCCTGTAGAATTTATGGGATGCTCAGGCAATGATTGATTAACAATGCGTTTTCTTCGACCCTTATTAAACAGTACAAATCCGGTCACCAGTGAAACAATTGTAACAGCAATCACAATCACAAAGACCACTACACTATTACCGGGATCAGGGAAAAATCCTGAAAGTGTGCCCCAAAGGTTGAAAAGCAGATGAAGCCCCATAGAGTAGTAAATAGAGCCACCGCGTTCGCACACATATCCGAGCACTATGCCAAGTGCAAAGGCATATATGCCCTGAATCCAGTTGAGATGGAACAGTCCGAAAAGTGCAGCCTGCATCAGATTGGCAAGAGCAAATGGCAAAGCCTTTCTGGCACAGCGCATGGTCACACCGCGGAATATAAGCTCCTCACAAATTGGCGCCAGTATTACAGAATAAAGTACTGTTACAAAGGTGGTATCTGTGATGCCGGATGTTTCAAAAAGCTTGTTGTACTGCTGCAGCCAGTCGGGACGGATGTAGCCGGTTAAGCTTGCGATGAAATTGGCAGCAAACTGTGTACCCGGCACGAGTATGACGATTGCCACAATCATCATGGGATTGAAGGTTTTCTTAGGGGATGGAAGAAAATTACCTTCGTATCTGGCATAGTACCACATGCCAAAAATCGCAATGGTAATGAGGGCATAGATGACCATAATCATCATATTAAAATTCACAGAGGTAAATGTCTTTTCAAGGCGGTCCGATACGTTTGCAGACGGAAAAGCAAGCTTTCCGACAAAACCCTGTCCAAACACTCCCATGCCCATCATAAAGAATAAGGCGATAGTCTGAATTGCCTCAACTGCAAGCAGTGGGACAAATGTGTAAAAGAAATATCCTACTTTTTTCATTTTCAATTTACTCCATTCTGATTTATTAGGCGATAGTAACACTAGTATAACATATCATAATTTAATTGCAAGAAAGCTGTTTACTTTAAAACTTTAATATGTTAAAATTAAATGTAAATAAATCGCATGAAAAAGGAGAACACGATGAGCAAGAATCTTAAAACAGAAGCAGTAGACCATTTGTTTGATGCTATTTTGTGTCTCAAGGATAGAGCAGAGTGTTATACATTTTTTGAGGATGTTTGTACTGTAAATGAGCTTTTTTCTCTATCACAGAGATTTGAAGTGGCAAAGATGCTTAGAGAGCAGAAGACATATCTTGATATAGCAGAAAAGACCGGGGCTTCCACAGCCACAATCAGCCGTGTGAACAGATCCTTAAACTACGGCAACGATGGATATGATATGGTTTTTTCACGCATGGAGGATGGCTCTGACAAAGAGGATTAGTTTATTATAGGGGGAAAGAAAAACAGGCTCGTTAATTTGAGCCTGTTTTTTTAGAAGCCTCTTTTTCTTCATTTAGATCGTCAATCATGCGCTCAATCAGCATTTTCTTGATGTAGACATCAAAGCTCAGCATACAGATAAAGCTGAATGTGTGAAGAAATTTCTGATCCTCATCAGGAAAATCCTCAAATGTCTCACCGGCAATCTTGTATTTCTTGCCGAGATCCTTTAAGAGCTTCTGCGATTCCTCCGCCTCTAAGCTGAAAACCTCAGTATAGACATCCTGCATCGTAAATCCGTCATCATTGCCGAAATACTTCTCGGTAAGCGGATTAAGAATCGAGCGGATATCGTTGATGCTCAATATATTTTTGAAATAATATATAAAAAGCAGTGTGAGCACATGCTCCTTAGAATACTTTTTCTTGTCCGGAGAAGGGAGCAGATTGTTTTTGGCATAGTTGTTTATCATTGTCTTGGTAAGGATTTTGTCGCTTTCATAGCGCTTTGATGCAGCGAGCTGCTCGTCCATGAAGGTTGTGACCTGATCCATGTACAAATCAATATTTGGTATATCCTCCGGCTTTATGTAATCTATTGATTTAAGCTGCTTTAATAATTCTGATAAAAATTCTTTAACGTCATTCTCCATATCATCACCTCAGGCTTTTATTATATAGTATTGAAAACTATATGACAAGTTTTTTTTGAATTTTCTCATATTGGGTTGTACAAAACATATGTTTGTGGTATGCTGTAGATAAATTATTTTTGTATTTATGGTTTGTGTGCCTGTAATAAGACTGGAGAATTGAGAGGAAAACAGATGAACTTGGATATGTTGAATGAACAGCAAAGGGAGGCCGTTTTGACCACAGAGGGACCGCTTCTTATTTTAGCGGGGGCAGGCAGTGGCAAGACCAGGGTTCTTACATACAGGACTGCCTACCTGATAGATGAGTGTGGCGTCAATCCTTACAATATCATGGCAATCACCTTTACAAACAAGGCTGCGGGAGAGATGCGTGAGCGAATTGATGATATGGTGGGCTATGGTTCGGAAAGCATATGGGTTTCTACATTCCATTCGACATGTGTGCGTATACTGCGCAGGTATATTGACAGGCTGGGATATGACACGAATTTTACCATATATGATGCTGACGACCAGAAGGCTCTGATGAAGGACATCTGCAAGCGTCTTGAGATAGATACCAAGATGTATAAGGAAAAGATGTTTTTAAATGTCATTTCATCTGCAAAGGATGAGATGATTGATCCGATAGAGTTTGAAAACCGCTTCACAGGTGACTTCGTGAAGCGCAAGCAGGCACTTGTATACAAGGAGTATCAGAATGCCCTAAAGCAGAATAACGCACTCGATTTTGATGATCTGCTTGTGAAGACAGTAGAGCTTTTTAAGCTGGATAAAGAGGTGCTGGATTACTATCAGGAGCGCTTCAGGTATATCATGGTGGATGAGTATCAGGACACAAACACCGTGCAGTTTGAGCTTATCAGGCTTCTTGCCATGAAGTATAAGAATCTGTGTGTGGTGGGTGATGATGATCAGTCCATTTACAAGTTCAGAGGTGCCAATATCTACAATATCTTAAACTTTGAGAAGCATTTTGAAGATGCAAAGGTCATAAAGCTTGAGCAGAATTACAGGTCTACCCAGAATATCCTGGATGCCGCCAACAGCGTCATTTCCAACAACGTGGGTAGAAAGGACAAGCGCCTTTGGACTGACAACGGAGCCGGAGACAGGATTACCTTTGAACAGCTTGAGAGTGGCTTCGAGGAAGCGGATTATGTGGCGCGTTCGATAGCGAGACTCGTGAGAAAGGGTGAGGCGCGCTATAAGGACTGTGCTGTGCTTTACCGAACCAACGCACAGTCGCGTCTTTTCGAGGAGAAATTTATTGCTTCCAACATCCCATACAAGATTGTCGGCGGCGTGAATTTCTATGCCAGAAAAGAGATAAAGGATATCCTTGCATATTTAAAGACTATTGACAATGGCCATGATGACCTTGCGGTAAAGCGAATAATAAATGTGCCAAAGCGCGGCATCGGAGCCACAAGCATCAATAAGGTGACGGACTATGCTCTTGAGAAGGGGATAGATTTCTATACGGCACTGCGCTATGTCGATGAGGTGCCGGGCATGGCGAGGTCAGCAGGCAAGATAAAGCCTTTTGTGATGTTTATACAGTCACTTCGTGCGAGAGCCGAGATGGATTCGGTTTCGCAGCTCATACAGGCAATAATCGATGAGACCGGCTATGTCGATGAGCTGAAGGCTGAGGGCACGGATGAAGCAGAGCAGCGTATTGAGAATATTGATGAGCTTATAAACAAGGCTGTTGATTACGAGCAGGGTGAGGAGAGTCCTACTCTCAGTGGCTTTTTGGAGGAGGTAGCGCTTGTAGCCGATATAGACGGTCTTGACGAAAACAGCGACTATGTTGTTCTTATGACTCTGCACAGTGCTAAGGGACTTGAGTTTCCGAATGTGTATCTGGCAGGTATGGAGGATGGTCTTTTCCCAAGCTATATGTCAATCACAAGTGATGATGCGACAAGCGAGATAGAAGAGGAAAGGCGTCTTGCTTATGTTGGTATCACGAGAGCCAAGGAGCATCTGACCATCACATCTGCACGTATGCGCATGGTGCGTGGAGAGACACAGTTCAACAAGGTATCGCGATTTGTGAAAGAGATTCCGCGTGAGCTTATGGCAGGCGAGGTCTATGAGCCAAAGCGCCGTGATGATGACCTTGAAAGAAATTCGCAGAGCACGTACAGAAAGGCTAAGGAGGCCTTCAAAAAGACACCTACATACGGCATAGAGTATGCGACCACCTTTAATACACAGCGTACAAGGACACCTGTCTACACGCCTGTGAGCAATCAGAAGTCATTTGCCAGTGCCAATACCACCGGCGGCCTTTCATATAAGGTAGGAGACAGAGTATCACACATCAAGTTTGGCGCGGGAGAGGTCATGGCAATCGTAGAAGGCGGCAGAGATTATGAGGTCACTGTGGACTTTGACAAGGCCGGTACCAAAAAGATGTTTGCTTCATTTGCCAAATTGAAAAAAATTGACTAAAATTATTGTAATTTTTATAGGAAAATTGGATATAATATGCTATAATGGATTTAACAAATAGCATTTGACAATTACTTTTGGAAAAGGAGCGGATTGAATTATGAGTAAAGTTGAAGAATTATTAAAGGACAACAAGCTTGCAGAGAAGCTCAGCATGGCAAAGCTTAATGACCTTCTCAAAAAAGAAGAGGAAGACAAGAAGCCTTCCAAGGCTGTTATCATATTTGCCATCATTGGTGTATTAGTTGCAGTTGCAGCAGCGGCATATGGTATCTACAGATTTTTCACACCGGATTATTTAGATGATTTCGATGATGAGTATGATGATGAATTCGATGATGATTTCTTCGAGGATGAAGACGATGATGATGCTGAAGAGGAAAAAGAGGCACCAAAGACTAAAGAAGAGAAATAATCGTTTTTAGATAATGGGGGCTACATATGTAGTCCTCATTTTTCTTTATGTGTGAAGCAAGGCATTTGCAGTCAGGCATACAAAGGAATAATAAAGTATAAAGAGAGATAAGAATTACATGAAAAAAGGATTTAGAGGAACAGGAACCGTAGAAAGAGTAGACTTCCCAAACAAGGGAATAGCCGTTACAGATGACGGCGACAGAGTAATTGTGAAAAATACAATTCCGGGACAGAAGGTGGAATTTGTTGTAAATAAAGTAAAGCATCAAAGGGCAGAGGGCAGACTCATGGAGGTAATTGAGAAATCGCCTCTGGAGACAGAAGAGCCATGTCCTCACTTTGGAATGTGCGGGGGCTGTACATACCAGACAGTGCCTTACGAAAAGCAGCTTGATATGAAGCTTACCCAGGTGAAAAAGCTCATTTCGGATGCTATCGGCACTGAGGAAGAGTCAGGATATGAGTTTATAGGGATACATGGAAGTCCGAAAAAGAGTGAATACAGAAACAAGATGGAATTTTCCTTCGGTGATGAGTATAAGGATGGCCCTCTTGCGCTTGGCATGCACAAAAGAGGAAGCTTTTATGACCTTGTGACCGTATCGGACTGTCAGATAGTGGATGAGGATTTCAGGACAATATTAAAGGTAACACTTGATTATTTTTCAAAAAACAATATCCCATATTTCCACAGAGCAACACACAAGGGCTATCTGCGGCATCTGCTTGTCAGAAAGGCAACAAAAACCGGTGAAATCATAGTCGACCTTGTTACTAGCACACAGACAGAGGGCTTCAACGAGGAGGAGCTGCTAGCAGGTTTTAGATATGCACTTTTGACCAGGCACTATGACGGCAGATTTAAGGGCGTTTTACACACTCAAAATGACAGCGTGGCAGATGTGGTCAAAAACGAGGGCACAGAGGTGCTCTACGGAGATTCATATTTCTACGAGGAGCTCTTAGGTCTGAAATTCAAAATCACACCATTCTCATTTTTCCAGACCAACTCACTCGGAGCGGAGGTACTCTATGAGACAGCGAGAGAGTTTATCCTGGGAGATGACAAGGATTCTCTAAACGGTAAAACAGTCTACGACCTCTACAGCGGAACCGGCACCATCGCGCAGCTTATGGCACCGGTGTGTAAGGAAGTAGTAGGTGTCGAAATAGTTGAGGAGGCAGTTTGCGCAGCAAAGGAAAATGCAGCTCTTAATGGTCTTGATAACTGTAAATTTATCGCAGGTGATGTCCTCAAGGTGCTTGATGAGATAGAGGAAAAACCGGATTATATAATTCTTGATCCACCACGAGACGGTATCCATCCGAAGGCTATCGGGAAAATCATAGAGTATGGTGTTGAGAATATGGTTTATATTTCATGTAAACCGACAAGCCTGGCAAGGGATTTGCAGATATTTATGGCCAGAGGGTATAGAGTGGAGAAGATATGCTGCGTGGATATGTTTCCGAATACTTATCATATAGAGACAATAGTTGCACTACATCGGACAGATTTGTAAGAACCCTTGATTTTAGGCACTTTGAGAGGTTTTTCAGGTTTGACCAGAGTGACCGAAAAACATACAAAAAGGCAATTTCTGATGGAGTAAATGTGTCTGTGGTATTGGACTGCGGCTTCGGAAACACATCAAAGGAAAAGTAATATTTTTATCATTCAACAGAATAAAAGAAACGTGAAAGACCGTTCATTTTCAAGAAAAATTGAAAGTGAGTGGTCTTTCTTTGTATCTGAAATTCATCATATCAAATGGATTTCATGTGAGATTAATTCGATGTATTCGAGAACAGTTAAAAATATTTGTATTGTAAAAAGCAATACATGGTGGTACACTATAAGAAACAGGAGGTGCATACTATGGCAACAAAAACTGCAAATGTAACAGCACGAATTCAACCGAATATAAAAGAGCAGGCAGAGGCAATTCTTGACAGACTTGGAATTCCTGTATCTGTATTCATAGATATGACTTACAGACAGGTTATTATGCGTGATGGAGTACCATTTTCACTTGATATTCCGGATAAACTTGTTACAAGAGATTCTATAACACAAGCTGAATTTGATACGATGATGCAGACCGGGCTTGCACAGGCAAAAAAGAACGATTCTGTATCTGTTGATGAGGCTTTTAATCAATTAAAGTCGGAGATATAGTGCATGAATGAATATGAGGTAAGGGTAACAAGGCAGGCATTAGAGCAGATGAAAGAGATAGTGCATTATATTTCAAATGATCTAATGGCACCGGATGCAGCAGATAATCTTCTTGACAAGATGAAAGCAGAGATTACTAAGTTGTCGAGTTTTCCGAAAAAACATGCCTTGATTGATGAAGAGCCATGGAGGACTGAGGGAGTACGCAAGATTGTTGTTAAAAACTTCCTGATTTATTATTGGGTTGATGATGAAAATAACAGAGTTCAGGTAACAGCAGTTATTTATAGCAGGAGAGACCAGATCAGGCAGCTAAGTAATATGGATATGGAGTAGTGGCTTAATCCATAAGGATTGCTATAAAAGTATATAGTTGCAAATATATAAAACTGAATACACGCAATGAAAAAAGCAGATATGTGGAAATATTCCATGTGTCTGCTTTTTTCATGCAGTTATATATCCCACACCGCAGGTGTGTACCGGCAGGGTATTAGGGGCAGCCGCCACTACTGGAAACAGATTCATGAAGCTGCTGGGAAACCGGATTTTTCATTTATTGTCGGTGATTTTAATGTTAATGATTTTTTATATCCGACAAATAATGAGTTACATAAACTAGAGATAAATTATGATCGTTTGATTGATAAAGATGTTATAACACAAAATCAGGCATTGACATCTATAGATAATATTTTTGTAAAGAAGGGAATCAGTTCTAATGCAAAGATCACTGTCTGGGATTATTGTTATATTCCGGAAACAAAAGGATATGCGGTACGTAACACAAGATATTCGGATCATAATATATGCATATGTGAAATAGAAATATAGGAGAATTAAGGAGAGCCAGTCGGCTCTTCTTTTTAAAAAATCTGAAACCTCATATTTGTGCGGATTTATGCACAGTCATATCGTGTATAAATAATAGCGAGATGTGAGTGCACAAGAAACATAGCCGTTTGCGTGTAATACATTTCCAAAATACATTGAATGGAGAAAACAGGTATGAAAAATGCAGATTTTGTAGTGTTCCTAGACGTTGATGGTGTGCTGAATTCCAGAACAACTGTTCAAAGAACGCCGGAGGGATATCAGGGAATCGATGATGCCCGCGTGGAATTATTATCCAACGTGATTCGCAGGATGGGTGGCGGAGACATTGTTTTGACATCAGATTGGAAAGAGATGAAAGCAACACAGGAGGATTATCTTTATCTGATCTCAAAATTAGAAAAATATGGGATGCATATTAGCGCGAAGACAGAAGATCAGAAACATAACCGGGCAGAGGGAATTATTCATTACCTGGAGGCGCATCCGGAGATCAGAGAGTATGTGATTCTGGATGATTGCAGATTTGATTTTGCAGATTACAAAAAGATATGGGAAAGATTGCTACTTACAAATGGAATTGAACATGCAGAACCGGCATCGAAAACACCGGCAGTCGAGGCACTTTTGTTTATGGACTATCTCAATGAAGGCTGAAATGAAAGATGCAGAGGTTTTTAGGGAGGAGAGAGGTGAATGAAACAAATGATTGCAAAGAGAAGCACATTTTGAACTGGATATGCTGGAGATGGAAGATTTTATTACTGCAGCGCTTCCCGATTTGTTAGACCGTTTAAGTATGCCAGTGTTTCTTTTGCTTGAAGGTAGGATAAACGCAGAAGAAGCTATAGATATGGTGAGGGTAGATATTATCGGAGAAAGAGGTAGGATGTGAAATATATTAAGAATAAAAATATACAGATAACTTTTACAATAAAGGAAGAATTGTACTTCCGATTTAAGACATTATGTAAGGGAGAAAAGAAAAATCCAGCAACTGTTTTAAAGGAATTTGTTAAAAAGTATGTAGATGAAAGAGGACACGAAAATGATGAATAAGAAAAAAAGAATTATGTCGATCAATATGAATGATTTTGGCGGTAAGAGTGAGCATTTAATGACTCACCGCTATTTTAATAATAGAGATAGAAATTACCATATTGATTGGGAGTATTGGGCGAAACAGGTGAAGAAAGATGAAGTATGGAATGGTCTGAAAGAATATATCCTAGATAAGCAGCCGGATTTATTGCTTGTTGAAGAAATGTTGATTTGCTGTTATGAAAGCATAGACTTTATAGGTGAACTGAAAAAAATAGGATATTATTATATTGAAGAATGTTTACCAGAGAGAGGGAATTATTCGTTAACCATGATGTTCTTTCGAGATGGAAACCCAAAGTACATTCATTCGCCTGGAAAATATCGGGAAAATAGAACTGTAGTTTGTAAAGAAAATGATTTGATGATATGTGGAAGTCACTTTCCATATGAGTCTGATGAGGTGTTTTTAAATCATATGGAAAATTTTGTAGTATCTTATTTAAAGGATGATTTTCTGTTAGTGGGAGATTTGAATGCTAATGATCAAACTAAGGGAAATAAAAAAATGATAAACAGATTGTTAGACAAAGGTGCGGTGGATCTTTGGATAGCAGCAGGCAATGATGAAAACACACCAACAGAGGCACAATATCAGGGAAGATTAGATTATGCCATTGCATCTCCGTCTCTTGCAAGTAAGGTAGAAAATATTGAGATTGATCCGTTTTTGATGAATGCTGGTATTACAGATCATGCAGCTGTTATTGTAGATATAAATGAATAGTCTGCTGTCAGACAATTTGAAGTGCAGACTCTGATACAGGAGAACCCAATCAGCATCTCATTGATTATTTGAAAATACATAAAAAGGCAGAGCCCACAGAGTATAAGGCTTATCGACGGATAAGACAAAAGGGATACCTCGACAAGATATTCTGTGCTGACATTTGTAGCAGCAAAGTTATTTTTGAGGTGCTCGGGTGACCGAGGGTATTAAGAGGAAGGTGGAAGACTTGAAACAAAAATTTAGTGCAGATCTAGAAATACCTAAATATCTCAAACAGAAAGAAAGTGATATATCTAAAGCCAATAAGAAGTCAAAACACAGGCATCAATATGAAGAATGTCTAATTAGATATAAATGGGATTGGGAAGACAACAAAATTCATACATCACTTAATAGCTATTGTATTATCTGTGGGAAAATCAATGAGAAAATGAAAAATTCTATTGTAATAGATTATATGCAAAAAGTAGATACACCGGTGGGAAAATGTTATAGACTGATCTTAGAAGATGTATTATATGAAGCATATCATGACAGGTTACCAGTATTTTTTGTGGAAAACATATGTAAAGACAAATATGTGAATTTAATATGATTTGTCCCATTACTAATCTGGTTGCTGAAAAAGCTATCAAAATGGTAGATTCACAATTTTGCCGAAGTGGGATGAGCAGGGATAAAAAGAAGAAGGGATTAAGTGATGGCTAGAAGTGCAGAAGTATTTGCAATTATCAAATCGGATTTATCAAGGAAAGACAGAGATTATATAAATAAAATCATAAATGAATATATGGAAGTATTTAAAATAAGCAGAGATAAAGATACTTTTTATGCAGAAAAATCAAGCGGTGGTAAAAATCCAATTTTTTACTGCATAAATTTTTATTTCAAGTTGGAAAAATATAGAGAATATTTTGATGTTTTGGGCTGTAATAATTATTTATTCGGAGGCATTGAGGTCACAGAGGAAATATCAGGTTCAGAATATAATAAGATAAGAGAAATACGCTGGATTCCTGTCAACGAAGGATATCCAGATGATACGAGACTGGTTTTGGTAACGTTGCAGTATGAAAATGGAAAGTATGAAATTGATGTTGCAGAATATAGGGAATTGAATGATTATGGAATAGAAAGGTATCCAGAACAATATGGCTTTGGAAGACGACACAAAAATGTGGTTGCATGGGCAGATTTGCCTTCTCCATATATTAAAGTTAGCAAGGATTAATCATAAACTTGGCAGCTAATTGGATTTACTTCTTTGGGAGTTTGGTGTCGTGGGGTCGAATCCCATAGGAATTTGAGTGGCAAGATTAGTCGGCATCATCATCATTCAACTAAATAACAGAAGCGTGAAAGGCCGTTCATTTTCAAGAAAAATTGAAAGTGAGCGGTCTTTCTTTGTATGTGAAAGTCATCATATGTTATGATATTTAAAACACAAATGGAGAAAGGGATTACATGGATAAACTGGATATAGTAACAGATGAGACAGGAGGGATGTGCATGGGCAGACCAAAGAGCAGGCAGGCACCAAGAACGACAATGAGCATCCGGGTATCGGAGCGTGAGCGTAGAGAGATAGATGAGAAAGCGGCGGCTACAGGAATGGCACCATCTGCATATATCCGCACAATGGCATTGGGTGGTGGGAATATGGACACAACCATTCACGAGGACAGGCAGAAGCTGATGCATGAGATATCTGCAATAGGCAATAACATTAACCAGATAGCACGAATGGCAAAAAATTAAAAATTGAGTAGTGACTTTTATGTAAAAATGCAGATGACCATGGTTTTTTTAGGTTATCTGCATTTTTTGTGTCTTGACTCATTGCAATCAAGCCAGTTCTCGGTCGATAGGACACTAATTATATGTCTTGTAAGGAAAAGTATTAGCAACATGGATATAGCCTTTGGCTACGGCTAATCCAAGTACCCCTCTAGCTGCTTCAAAATTGTAGCCAAGTTTGCCTTGAAGATAATTCATGCACTCTGCAGATGTTCTTTGCATGGGGTGCCGCCTATCTCCATAAAGCGATGTATAAAGTCGTTCACGCTACACAACCTCCTTTCTGTAAGATGACTATATCATAAGATGAAACAGAATTTGACAAAATATCAATAACTAGTTATATTAAATTTATTATTTACATTGCGGTTAGATTGCTGTATAACGGTTTTAAGATTAAAAACACATTATAGTATTCAAATTAGTGTTTTTAGAAAAGGATTTTATTTAAACATGGAAAATTATATATTTGTTCTTACACCAGCTAACCGCAAAGTAACTCCTAATTATTGTAAATTAGAAGAAAAGTACCATATTTTTACTATTGCAGCACAAAACTGTAATAACGGTATTACGTTTTCACGTTCTGGGAAAAAGATAACAATCCAGAAAATAGAGTCAAATCAAATTGAATTAATTCTATCTTCTGATTCCACATTACCTTCTCCTAGCAGGAGTTTATCTGCTTTTAGCCGAGAATTAATTAAGCTTAATGAAGAAAGTCATTGCTTAACGGACGCTATTTACAACCATACTTTATTTCAAACTCAGTTAATAAATATGAAAAAGGATATAAATTCTACAAAGGAAATTACCGAAGCGGAATTAATAGTTGCGATTACAAATCTTATATTTAAACCATCAAACTATAATTCTATTCACAGAAGTAATACTATCAATAAGCTAAAAGAATTGATGCTTCCATTTATTCGACAATAATGAGCTTTACTAAAGCGCATTCGGATGTTAGTTTGCTATAGAATGATTGAGGAGAAGCGGATTTTATTATTAAAGAAGGAGGTGCGAGTTTATGGCACAACGAGAAAAAGAATTTGGAGAACGTAGTAATGATGATATTATTCGTGAGATTTTGAGAGAACATGCAAGTAGAGAAAATCCAATAGGAACAAAAGAGATTATCAAACATGTAATAGCGATGGGACATGTAAAGGGAAAAGATAAATCGGGAAAAGATAAATCTAAAATAGAGCGTAAGGCAATTGAGGGTTTTATGGATAGAATGGGTGCAAGAGTCTATGAAACGGAAGAAGAATGCGACGAAATTATAAGAGAATGTCGAGTGACTGAGCGAGAAATTATATTTATTAAAAAAGGTCAGGAAGGAAGGACGATCGGATACTGGATGATGGAAACATTATCTGACACGGAATGGATGTTTCTGATGGATTCAGTACTTAATAGCAAAATCTTGACCAAGAAAGAGGCAGATAATCTTGCAAATAGGATTACATTTCTGGCTGGCAAGAGATTTTCTGATTTGACGAATTATCGTCATCGTATGGGGAATCAGCCGTATTTTATTGGAGATGATGATATAGATGAAAAAGTTGGTTATATAGAAAGTCGCGTCTTACAGCAAGTCCGGCTAATCAGACAGGCGATTAAGCAGGGGAAAAAGATAAAATTTAATCTGTGTGTGTATGATTATGGAAACCAGAAGGTAAGGCTGGTATCATATGGAAGACATGGAAAGGTGCTGCCAGAGACACCGGAGAAGTATAAAGAGGATGTACATAGGATTTGTTCACCATTTGATATTATGTTTTCTAATGGACGCTACTATATGTTGGGAGCTGATCTAGAAACGGAAAGACGTACAGACTTGAAATATAAGCTGTATCGAATTGATTTGATGACAGACGTTACAATTAATCGAGCGAAAGCTATTACAAAAGAGGAGGTTGGACTTTTAGAATTAAATGATTTATTTGAATATAGAATGGAAAATCCGTATATGTTCACAGGTAAGGTCGAGAGAGTAAGAATACGTATAGATGCAGATCAATTCACACAGGTTGTGGACTGGTTCTCAGATCGCTTTAAGGTTGTAGGATACGATGCAGACGAAAATAAGTATTATGATATAGAACTCAAAGTAAATCTCAATAGTTTTACTTTTTGGATATTGCAATACAGTGGATGTGTGGAAGTCCTTGACGACAGAGGGAAAAAAGGCGAGAAATCCTATAGAAACAGGATTAAAGAAACACTGAAAAAAGCATTGGAAAAGTATGAGGAGGATGACCAATGAAGATAATAACATGGAATATAAATAGATTTGATGGGGTATGGGACTGGTATGAAAAAAAGAAAGATAAAGATACCAAATATCGAGAAAAAATGGCAAAAGCAATCATTGGATATTTGGTTAAATTAATATCAAATGAAGATGATGTGGCAGTATTGCAGGAGTTTCCCTATTATGAGTATAATGGTAGTATTCAATGGGGGTGTGATGAGTATAGTAACTGGACATCTTTATTTGAGAAGAATAATCTAACAGTTATAGAACCGTACAAAAAGGGACTAAATGTAACAGTAGCTGTGGTTCCTAAGCAGAAAAGTGTATGGAAAAAGACAGATGGTGATGATTGTAAAACATCATTTAAAGATGGGTATTTAAATAAGTATATTGAATTGTTAAAAGAATTTAGAATACTTGGAATTCATTTACCTAGTTCATCTGTATTATTGCCTTTATTGCACGGAATGGGAGAAGCCGATAGACCGGACTTAATTTTGGGAGACTTTAATTCAGGAGATTACGTAATCAAGAATAGATGGGATGAAGAACGTGAGTGTGAAAGACAACAGTATCGAAAGCTGATTAATGTATATGGCTACACGGATATTTCTGGAGGTGGTGTAACAAATCATATAACAGGATCTTCAATAGATCATTTTTTAATAAAAAATACAGTGCTTTTTAGATTGGATATAAAAAACGTTTTTATTGATGATAATAAAACATTGTCAACATTGTCTGATCATTATCCGATTATAGTGGAATTGGAAAAGAAGTTTTAGAGAGCCAAATGGCTCTCTTTTTTCTGAAAATAGGAAGTTGTGGAGGTTTATATACAATGCAATCATGTATAAATATAGCATAGCAGATGGGAGTCACCCAACTTGAGAGGTTGATATCAAAGAGGAGAATTTGCTCTCCGCTTTCTCCGCTGTCGAAAACTTATAATCTCAACATAAAAAGTAGAAAGGAACAGTCGCTTTGGAATTTACGATAAAGAAACCCAGTATCTGAATGATGTCGAAAATTACCTCGTATTTAAAACAGCATAATTTGTATTTCAAAACAGATTTGATGGAAGGTATACCGAGAATAACGATGTTTTTTAAGAATTGTGACAGATGCCCGGATTATATCACAGAGGGTTGCATTTGGTTCTACGAGGATTCTATGGAAGTAAGAGTATATTATTCGAAATTGGGTGCAGAGATTTGCCAGTTGACAGTATTATTTGGAGGTCTAGAATGGAAAAGGATTTTATTGATGAGTTTATTTCATCGAAAGATACAAGAACTTATCTGCATAGCATTCACCACGAATTTACAGATTTGGAGAAAGCTACTATAGTTGCAAACCACATTATGATTTCATATGAGAAAAAGGTAAAGTGGTTAGAACAGTTTATGGATGAAATAACTGATAATTCACTAAGGAATAGGATATTAAAGGCTATATCACAGATTAGGGAAGACAAGCAATATTACAATGAGAGAAATATTGCATCAGGAAATATACCTTATAGTAAATCATTGTCTGACTTCGTATTTATACCACATAATTTCCGACATGGTGACATTGTAAGAAGTCTCTATGGTGATTGGGATACAACTGTGTTCAATGAAAAAGTTGGAATAATTCTTAATTATTTTGATGAGAATTATGAGTTCTATAAAAATCTCATCAGAGGAGATTATTCTGATGTTCAGGTTTGCGTAGATATTAAGTTTGATGGAGCAGCATATCAGGGAGAATATGCACATGAGCATATTAATCCGATATATATTGAGCGGATGTCCTTGAACGAAAAAGATGAGAGAATTGCATATCTTAAATATCTCACGAATTTATACAGTAAAAATAGTCATAGGATTAATGCTGATAACAAACCTGAATATGCAGGTGGTTCAGATGATTTATTAGAGCAGAGATATCTTAGTGAATATATCCCGGTTTATGATGATACTTTTGGTATTTGGTGTGTGCAGATGGGATATGGTTTTGAAAGAGGAGCTGTTGATTATATTGCGGCGGAGTTCTCTGGAACAGGGTTAATATATCATTTCGTGCGTAATGGTCAGTTGGATCATGCCCATGGATTTGATAGTGTGTTGGAAGAAGTTTTGCAGGATCCAGAAAATGTAGATATTGTCACAGACTATGGTGAATATTCACAGCAGGAAATAAATATGGTTAGTGGGATAAAGAGAGCTGTGATGTTTGTACAATCACACCGCAGACCTATGACAAGTGCGGAACTGCGTGAAAATAGGTCAGATATAAAAAACAAAGGAGAAGATAATTATGGATATAAATGAGGCATTTGCTATATCAAATAAGCCAGGAGAAATAACATTAACAGGATTTCATTTCATAAAAGATATGCTCCCCCAGGATTTTGAGGTTTGCTTAATTATAGAGAAGAATGGCCACCTATCTGCTGGTTGTTGGGACACTGGATTATGGAGCACTGAAAATGGAAAGGCGGGAAGCTTCAGGCAAAGCCGAGGAGGAGTAATTGAACTTGATGATGTACTGGCATGGTTACCTATAGAAGAAACAACAATAAACATAAAAGAATTATGGTGGAATCCTGAGTATCGTCTCATAGCTATTCTTTTGAATTGTGTTATGGTGTTTGCAAAAGATGCTGATAAATATCTAACTATCGAATATTACGGTGGAAATGAAAAGAAAATCGTCTTTCACATGGATGTAACGACGGGCAACATATTAGAGATTGATGAAAATGGCAGAGGCGAAATATACTATCTCCAATCTACAATGAGAGCATGGTATGATGATTTGAAGGAAAAACTTTTGGAAGGCTATTATAGTGGCAGATATACTGTTTTGCCAAAGTGGGAGGAATAGTACTTATGAATTATTACATTAGCGATTTGCATTTATTTCATAAGAATGTAACAAGAGAAGGAAAAGATTTTGATGACCGTCCATTTGATAATTTGGACGAAATGCATTCAACAATTAAGGAAAAATGGAACAAAAAAGTGACGAATGGAGATACAGTATATATTCTTGGAGATATGGCTATGCGTGGCACGCAGGAAGACTTGATTGCATTTGTTTCCACACTTAAAGGACACAAGATTATGGTCAGAGGCAATCATGATGATATTCGAGATCTGCGATATAAGCAGATGTATGATGAGATTTGTGACTATAAGGAAATCCGAGATACATTTAACGGAGAAAATGTGAAACTAATTCTCTGCCATTATCCGATTTTGATGTGGAAGGAGCAGCATTATGGTTCTATCCTTTTATATGGACATGTTCATAATTCTGTTGAAGAATATTATTTTAAGAAATGTTTATATGAAATGAATACGGAAACTTTCTTTGATAGAAGAAAGGGAGGTAAGCTGCTTCGTGCATATAATGTGGGCTGTATGATGCCATATATGAATTATGAACCAAGGACATTAGAAGAGATTGTCGTTGGGAGTGAAAGATTTAACAATGAGCAGAAGTTATAAGCATACACCAGTATACAAAGTCGGTGGCAAAACGAAATTTGCCAAGAGAGTAGCGAATAAGAAAATACGTCGTTCGGGAAAAGATAATCCTGAAAATGCATATTTGGGTAAATCCAATGATTATTGCAAAGAAAATGAATCATGGCATATTTGGGATTATAGATTTTGGGGAGAACCAATATGGAGAGCGGAATCTTGGCGGAACATAGAGGGGGAATTATGGGAAAAACTTTATAAGAGAAAGTGAGGCAATAGATTATGGCAATTCAGTTTAAAGAACTTAGAAAGTATTTGGCAAGAAATATCAGGTTATCCATATGTTTTGAAGATGGTCATTATCACGATTATCTGATGATTTCGGACATACCGGCTGAAAAATACAATGACTTATATCTTTATGGTGTGGGAATGGCAGATGTTGAATTTTCTAAGGATATATACATATCTCAAAAGGATTTAGACGGAGTAATTGTTTCAATAAACGATGATACGATAGAACCTGCGATTGAGATTGTTCTTCATGAAAATTCACGTGAGATAGAAAGAAAGGCAGAAGATGTTCTTTTGTTCAAAGATATAAAGCCTTATTTACAGATAGGGCGAAATTTTGCTGTTGTTAATAGAGAAGACTGGTCATACAGATTATACGAATATCGAAATGAAATTCCAGCTAGTTATGACGACATGTTTGTGTATGGTATAGGCATGGAGGATAATTTAGAAGAAAGCGATAAAAATATCGCAAAAGTGTTGGAAAAAAGAAAATTTGATTCATGCTTGAATAAGCGGATGGTAATTGTGTTGTCAAATACAGCGAGGACGGATATTGAAATATGAAAAATAGGGAAATGATTCATTATTGGATTGGAACTGAGCCTAAAAGAGAACTTATCAAACAATTGGAGACTGATGGTAGGCGTATTTTTTACGTGATTGATGAATTGCCATTGCTGTCAACATGCGAAAAAAGAAAATCAAGAATAGAGGAAAACTGCGTTGTTTTAAAAGGACTCAAGGAATTTAGTCAGAAATATGGAGTTGAATAAATGGAAAAACTATATATGGAATATTTTAGAGCGAAGGATGGTTATTATTATGAATTTGTCTGAGTTTTTGGAAAATTGGGATGGTAATACACAAATTGTGGTAAAGACTGATACAGAGGAAGTATTTTGCGGGAAGGTTGCGGATGTATCCGTGGATATAGCATGCAGATATAGTATTCCTAAAGCTGGTGTAAAGCATAATAGAGAAATAATGCATATAATTGTAGAGCATAACGGCAAAGAAAAAAGCAATTGATTTCAGTAAGCGGATTAAAAATAGAGTACAAAAATGGAAGGGGGATTTGTTATGGAGAATAGATTATTTTTATTATATTTTCCGGGTTATTATGATGGAGATGAAATCATTGGAATATATGATGATATATCGAAGTTGAAAGCTTCATATGAACGCGTGATTAGTAATCCTGCAGATGAGCATGGATTTCAACAATATGATTTTTATCTCAATAATCCTTGTACAAAACTTACGATAGAAGAATTCAATCAGGACAATGAAATATTTGTAGAAGTAGAACCTGAATTGTTATGGGCAGAGTTTCATAAGGAACATATCTGTGGAGCAAAAAGAGCTAGACTTAATGGGTAAGGAGATTCTAAGCAATGGCAACTTATGTTATTGGAGATATTCATAATTCACTAAAAAAATTTGATGAAATGATTAAGCTGATATCACCTACAACGCAAGACCAGATTATTCTTTTAGGGGATATATTTGACCGTGGAGGTGCCGAGCCAGATCCTGTTGGTGTTTATTTTAGAATTTGTGGGTTAAATACAAATGTAAAATGGATTCGTGGTAATCACGATCATCTTTTGGCAAAATATATCTATAGTTATTACGGAACTGTCCCAAAGAAGCGAAGCAGCTTGCAACCATACAGGTATAATTCATTCGATTTGATGAAGGACAGACTTACTGAGGCAGATATGCTGAATTTGGCGGATCAGATTATGGATCTGCCTTTGCATATTGAAATCGATATTGGTTCAGAGAAATATCTTCTTGCACATGCAATGACATTTGCTCCACTGTATAGAGAACAGGAAGAAACTATGTATCTTGAAGGAATTGCAGAAATGCAAAAGTATTGGCAGTATGGTATAAAGGGTTATGTTTCGTTAATAGGACATCATGATTCTGGTTATCAATATAATAATCTTTATGGCAGTTACCTTGACGATAAATTAAATTCAATTTGGGTGAATGAACCGGAAAATGTATACATGGTGGATTGTGGATGTGGTCTTCCAAATGGAAGGCTTGCTTGTATTTGTTTGGAAACCGGAGAGAGATTTTATTCATGAATTGTGCTTGTGGGACTAATATGCAGGAGGTGATTTTTATGGCGACATATGTTATTTCAGACATACATGGTCAATATGATATGTTTATAGAGCTGCTTGATAAGATTCAGTTTCAGAATACCGACACACTTTATATTTTAGGGGACATACTTGACCGGGGACAACATCCAATAAAGACCCTTATGAAACTTATGGAAATGCCCAATGTTATATGTATAGTTGGCAACCATGAGTATATGGCATTAAAATGTCTGGAATTTTTGATGAAGGAAATTACAGATATGTCCATAGAGGAATTGGATGAAAAAATGCTGGATAATCTTGTGACCTGGCAATATAACGGAAGCAAATCAACAATTGATGAGTTCAGACAATTAGATTCAGAGACCAGGCGAGATGTGATAGATTTTATAAAGGATTTTCTGATATATGAAGAGATAGTGGTAAATGGCAAAAACTATCTTTTGGTTCATGCAGGATTAGGAAACTATTCGTCGGATAAGGACATAGAGGACTATTCTATTCACGAGTTAATCTGGACAAGGGCGGACTATGATGTGCAGTATTTTAAGAATACTTATGTTGTAACAGGACATACACCTACGCAGATGATAGAGGATAATCCACATCCGGGTTATATTTATCGCAGAAACAATCATATAGCAATTGATTGTGGAGCATCCTATCCTGGAGGAAGGCTGGCAGCCTTATGTTTGGACACTGGAAAAGAATATTATTCATCATCAAATGAAATGGAGGTGATTGATGTATGATATATGCCATGAGTGACATTCATGGATGCATTTATGAACTAAAAGAGATGATGAAAAAGGTTGACATTGCCGAAAATAATCGCATTGTTTTTCTGGGAGACTATATGGATTATGGGGATAATTCATATCAGGTTTTAAAGTATCTCAAGGATTTGCAGGGAAGATATGGAGTAGAAAAGGTTATAGTTCTCAAGGGGAATCATGAGCAGATGTTTTTGGAATGGATTAATGACTACAGGAATCTATATCCCGATGGATCGGAAGAAAATATGGTTTTCAATGATTGGCTTCGCACGGATTTGGAGTGTGGAGGAAATACTATAAGTACATTTCTATCACAGTGGCAGATGGATTTTCTGAATCAGATATCGAGAACCGGTTCTATGGAAACAATCAACAGGGAAGCAGTTCAGATGATACTTTCAAATCATGATGAACTGATTGAGTGGATTCAGAGGCTTCCTTCATATTTTGAAACAGAAAACCAGATATTTGTGCATGCAGGAGTAGATGAAGAGGCAGGAGAGTACTGGATGTGGGGAACATCTGACAGCATCCTTCTTGGTAAATTTCCTGCGACAAAAGGAAAATTTTATAAAACAATAGTAGCAGGGCATGTTGGCACAGGTTCGTGGAGTCTTGCTGATAATAGAAATTATCATGATGTTTTTTACGATGGAGAAAGTCATTACTATATTGATGGCTCGGTTTATATAGGTGGAAAATTATTGCTGTTGGCATACAATGAAGAGAATGGGAAATATTATCAAGTAGAAAATGGTAAGATGATTCCAGTCCTCTCTTTTGATAAGTATAAATGATTGGAGGTAGGATAATCTATGAGTTTTATTATATCTGGAGATATTCATGAGACGCTGGTTATCAGCAAAATTGTCAAATTCTTTAATGAACATTAAGGTGAATACACAATGGAAGATTATCTAATTATATGCGGTGATGTAGGGGTATGTGGATTTTCTGCATCTTGATGAGAGGGCAGATTTTCAGGTGGATTATATTCTGACCCATTCGGGACCAAGAGAAGTCGTTGCAGCTATGGGATACGGAGAAATGTCAGATGATGAAGTAGAACTAAGGCAGTATTTACAGAGAGTAGCTGATAACACGGATTTTACGGCATGGTATTTTGGACATTTTCACGAGGATACGGAAGTCGAGAAAATGTTCTATTGTTTATATGATGATATTGTAGTGTTGTAAAATGTTGAAAAGAAGATATAAGTATAAAAATAAAAAAGAGATAGAGGAAATGTCGATTCTGCTATCTCTTTTTTATATTGTAATGGCATATTTTGTAGGACATTACTTAAGCAAAGAATTGTCAGGTCTGGACAGAAGCTTGTTACGATAGTTATCTGCCAGCTCCGTTTTATGCCATCTTGCATACAGGTTATACAGATACTTATAAACTGACTTCGTATATTTGTTATCAGTCCCCATAACATCTGTGATTATTGTTTCAGCAGAAAGCAGATAAGTCTCTGCCTTTGCAGGGATTCCCTCTGATAAAGCAAGTACACCATTCATAAACTGGCAGATACCATAGTCAAAGGTCTGTGAGCCTTCATGCTCTAATACAGTATTCTCATAAAGTGTGAGAACCTGAGCAACCATGTCATAATCCTTGGCAAGAATGAGCATATTTGTAAGGTTTATGAGTTGCTGCAACAGGTCGTGGGACTCCATAAGTCCAAGTTTATTATGCACTAAAAAGGAACCTGCATAAAAACAGATTCCTTAAATGAGGGAAAATCCCTGTCGAAGAATGGAAGTCCAGTTACTTTTCTGATAGAGAAATCGGACTATGATTACAGTCTGCTTTTCTTCATCAATCGTATAAAAGGCAAGGTAATTATTGATTATTACAAAACGAATGCCCCAGCTTGCCAGTACCGGATCATCTACCAGACGAAACTTCTGTGGCAGGTCGGCTAGTGAGCCTATCTGCTCAGTCGCAGCATCTAACAGATTATCTGCGGCATCAGGATTTTTGAGGGTAAATTCGATGTAATCCGCAGCACGCATAATATCGTGTTCTGCGGTGGAAGTGATATGAACCTGATAGCTCATCGACTGCGGCGGCTCCTGATATCAGCCATAGCTTCGGAAAATGGTCTGGTGTTGCCTGTGGCAATATCGTCCATTCCTTCCTTGATCTGGCTGTAAAGTTCAAAGCGGCTGGTCAGTTCTTCGTAGGCTTCAATGCTCATAACAGCAAGATCGCCTTTTCCATTCTTCGTAATGAAAACTGGTTCAGGATAATTATGACAAAATGTAGAAATTTCATTGTAATTATTCCTTAAATCAGCACTTGATTTGATTGCTGGCATAAAAACACCTCCTTATTTGATAACAAAATTATACACAAATTTTGTTATGGAGTCAATGGATATACCATTAGTGTTAGCAGGATAAACACAACTATTCATATGTATCTGACCGTGAGGTCGGGAACAAGCCCGTTGGGTGATGTTCCCGGCGGGCTTTCACAGATAAGAAAGCGAGGTTAGAGACAATGGGTTTATTTACGGACGGATTTAAGCTCTTGAAAAAGGCAAGTGAGCCTTTGTATAAGACACCGAAATCCATTCAGGAAACCATAGAGATTATGGCGGTGGCTGAAAACGGTATTTTTGAAGTAAGCAGGAATAAGTATTCCAAGTGTTACCGCTTTCAGGACATCAATTACACAACGGCAACGGAGGATGAGCAGATCGGCATTTTTGAAAGATACTGCAAATTCTTAAATTCGCTGGACTGTAATTATAAGATTACGATTAACAATAAGAACAAAAATATGGAGGATCTCCGTGATAAGGTTCTTATTACAGAAAAAAACGATGGCTTCAATAATTACCGAAGAATTTACAATGACATTATTGAGGAGAAGATTATTGAGGGCAGACAGGGGATTGAACAGGAAAGATACCTGACGATCACGATTGAGAGAAAGAACTTTGAGGAGGCAAAGGCACAGTTTGCCACACTTGAGGCAACAATACACAAGGCTTTCATTGAACTGGGGGCGGAGATTGTGCCGCTTAAAGGCAATGAAAGGCTGAAAGTGCTCTATGACTATTACCATCTTGGCGATGAGGGCAGTTTTGATTTTGATATCAAAAAGGCAACTCAGACACATACTTATGTGTACTCTGCTCATTTCCACCAAGATATATGAAAGTATCGCAGTTGCCGGGAATTGTCTCCCAGGTATCTTTAAAAAGTGCTTTTAACTGGGCAAAGTTCTGAATAATGATAATACTTGAAATCTCACGGCTTCGCATTGTC
>ERZ779890.1103-NODE-1103-length-28349-cov-28.165159_pt1 | contig 28349 bp, 28 predicted proteins | sample MGYA00511553_ERZ779890 | MGnify/ENA primary metagenome ERZ779890 (study PRJEB29588, sample SAMEA2152064) | human gut metagenome | biome: human gut; feature: human-associated habitat; material: faeces | place: Denmark | collected 2008/2010 ... | reverse complement strand
AGGCAATCGCCGAATTGAGCGTTGAAACCATATCTCCCCAGCAGATAAAGAAGTTGTCCTATTATCTCGACAACTGGGAGAGCATAGATTTTGACGACAAAAGAAAAGCCGCCGATGGTTTGATCTCTACGATCAAGGCCACCAGCGACCGTGTTCAGATAGAGTGGAAAATCTGACATTTCCGCTCTATCGCCCCTCATTTCTATTTTATCTTGTTTGTACCCCTTGTACACCGATGTTTATCACATTGTGGTGCATCTTGTACATCAGACAGATAAGGCTGTCAGTCATATGTATGTTCTCAACCGGTACCGTAGCCGTTACGTCCATGGGGGCAAAGTTCCATATGCCCTTTATGCCGGAGGCTACCATTCTGTCGGCAATCCCCTGAGCAACGCTTCTGCGCGCGGCGATAACGCCTATAGTGATATTGTTTTCCTGAACGTACCTTTCCATCTCGTCTATATGATACACTGGCTTCCCGTCTATCTCTGTGCCCAGCAGCTCTTCCTTTACGTCAAACAGCGCCTTTATTATGAAACCTTCCTGCTCGAACCCGTCAAAGTTGGCAAGGGCGGTACCGATGTTGCCGGCGCCCACGATTATGGCGTTGTAAGGGTGGGTTATAGCGAGTATGTTTTTTATTTCGGCAAGCAGCGTGTTTACGTTATAGCCGTAGCCCTGTTGGCCAAATCCGCCGAAGCAATTGAAATCCTGCCTTACCTGAGAAGCGTTAAGGCGCATCATCTGGGCCAGACGCCCGGATGAGATACGCTCCATGCCCTGATCCCTCAGAACAGTAAGCTGCCTGTAATACTTGGGCATGCGCCTTATGACCGCTTCGGAAACCCTACGAAACTCCATCTATTATAATCCTCCATCTTTGGAAACATAAGCTTGATCAAAGCTATTATACATTCATCATCATTAGTTTTCAAGCATAATAATTGCGCGGTATTTCGAAGGATGGCCGCCGGTATTGTTATTTTCGCTTTGTCCTTTCGGCGTCCCTATAGAGTATTGGGGCAAGGTATTGACCGGTGTAGCTTTCCTTTACCTTTGCCACCTCTTCGGGCGTGCCCTTTGCTATAACGGTACCTCCGCCTGCGCCTCCCTCAGGGCCCATGTCAATTATATAGTCCGCGCACTTTATGACGTCGAGGTTGTGCTCTATGACCACCACCGTGCTGCCGCCGTCCGCAAGCCGCTGCAGTATATCAAGAAGCCGCTGCACATCCGCAACGTGAAGTCCGGTGGTAGGCTCGTCCAGCACGTAGAGCGTCTTACCGGTATCCCTGCGGGAAAGCTCGGTAGCGAGCTTTACCCGCTGCGCCTCGCCGCCCGATAGCTGGGTGGAGGGCTGACCCAGCCTTATATAGCCCAGGCCCACGTCATACAGGGTTTGCAGCTTGCGCTTTATTTTTTCTATGGGACGGAAGAACTCAAGCGCTTCCTCCACCGTCATATCCAATACGTCGGAAATGCTCCTGCCCTTGTATTTTACCTCAAGAGTTTCACGGTTATACCGTTTGCCCTTGCATACCTCGCAGGGCACATATATGTCCGGCAGGAAGTGCATCTCTATTTTGAGCATGCCGTCGCCGTGACAGGCCTCACACCTTCCTCCCTTTACGTTGAAGCTGAAGCGGCCGTTGCTGTAGCCCCTCACCTTCGCATCGGGCGTCATGGCGAATACGTCGCGTATCATATCGAAAAGGCCGGTATATGTAGCCGGGTTGCTGCGGGGCGTGCGGCCTATGGGGGACTGGTCTATGTCTATTATCTTATCCAGCTGCTCTATTCCCTCTATGCCGTCGCACACGTCCTTTGGGATATACTTAGCCCTGTTCAGATCGTGGAGCAGTGTCTTCTTGACGACCTCATTCACCAGGCTGCTCTTGCCGCTGCCGGATACCCCTGTAACGCAGGTGAACACGCCAAGGGGTATGTCCACATCTATATTTTTAAGGTTGTTTACCCGCGCGCACTTTACCCTGAGCCACTTGTCACCGTTGCGGCGCCTGCTTTCAGGCAGGGGTATGAACCTGCGCCCGGATAGATACTGGCCGGTAATGGAGTTCTCCGACGCCATTATCTCCTCCGGCGTGCCCTGAGCGATTACCCTTCCGCCATGCTCTCCTGCGCCCGGGCCTATATCGACTATATAGTCCGCGTCCAGCATGGTCTCCTCATCGTGCTCCACTACGATAAGTGTGTTGCCCATGTCACGCATTCCCTTTAGCGTGCTTAAAAGCCTGGCGTTGTCCCGCTGGTGCAGTCCAATGCTCGGCTCGTCCAGTATGTACAGCACGCCCATAAGGCCGCTTCCTATCTGAGTGGCAAGGCGAATGCGCTGAGCCTCGCCGCCGGACAGCGTACAAGCGCCTCTTGAAAGGGTCAGATAATCGAGGCCCACGTTTTCAAGGAAGCCAAGCCGTGCGTCTATTTCCTTCTGTATCCGCTCCGCTATCATGCGCTCGGTATCCGTAAGCTTCAATGAGGTTATGAACCTTCGCGCCTCGGTGACTGTCATGTCGCTCATCTCTGCGATGGAGACGCCGTTCACCGTAACGGCAAGGCTTTCCGGCTTGAGTCGCTTTCCCCTGCACTCCGGACAGGGTATGTTGGACATATACGCCTCAATATCCTGCTTGGCAGCGTCGGAGGTTGTCTCCCTGTACCTCCGCTCCAGGTTTGTTATCACTCCCTCGAAGGTGGTCTGGAAGGTGCCGCTGCCGAACTCTCGCTGGTACTTTACCTCCAGCTTTTCCTCCCCTGTGCCGTAGAGCAATATTTCCTGTACCTTCTTTGGCAGCTCTATGAAGGGTGTATCCATGGAAAAGCCGTAGTGCTCAGCCAGGGCCGAAAAGTACATGTTGGACATGCTGCCGCCGTTTTTGCCGCTCTGCCAGCCGCTGACATTTATGGCGTTCTGATTTAGAGACAGGCTTTTGTCGGGCACTATTATGTCCGGGTCTATCTTCATCAGCATACCCAGTCCGCTGCAGCAGGGGCAGGCGCCGTAGGGATTGTTGAAGGAGAACATGCGGGGCGTGAGCTCCTCAATGGATATGCCGCAGTCCGGACAGGAGTACTTCTCGGAAAAGATAAGCTCCTCCTTGCCTATCACGTCCACCTTTGCAAGGCCGTCGCCGAAGGCGAAGGCGGTCTCCATGGATTCCGCAAGGCGTCCCTCTATGCCGGGCTTTATGATGAGCCTGTCCACTATTACGTCTATGGTATGCTTCTTTTGCTTATCGAGAGGGGGCACCTCGTTTATGTCGTACACCTCTCCGTCAACACGGACGCGGACGTAGCCGTCCTTGCGTATCTGCTCCAAGAGCTTTGCGTGCTCGCCCTTCTTCGCCCGCACGGCAGGGGCGATTATCTGTATGCGTCCATCAAGGGCCATCACCCTGTCTACTACCTGATCTATGCTCTGCCGCTCTATCACCCTGCCGCACTTGGGGCAGTGAGGTATGCCTACGCGGGCATACAGCAGGCGCATGTAGTCGTGAATCTCGGTGACAGTTCCAACAGTGGAACGCGGGTTATTGGAGGTGCTCTTCTGGTCTATGCTTATGGCAGGGGACAGGCCCTCGATGTAGTCCACATCCGGCTTTTCCATCTGGCCCAGGAACAGCCTGGCATAAGATGACAGCGACTCCACGTATCTTCTTTGTCCCTCGGCGTATATGGTATCGAAGGCCAGAGAGGACTTGCCGCTGCCGCTGAGCCCCGTAAATACTATAAGCTTGTTGCGCGGCAGTGTAAGGTCTATATTTTTCAGGTTGTGCTCTCTTGCGCCCTTTATTATAAGCTTTTCATTCATCACTTTACTTTCTCGTTCTTCCTCTTGCCTTCTTCGTGCTGCCCGGCATGCCGGGAGCTATCTTTCTGGGCTTATCCTCTCCCGTCAGGTCGAACAGCCTGTCGCGTAGCCTTGCAGCCGTTTCAAAGTCCAGCTCGGCCGCCGCTGCCCGCATCTGCTCACGCAGTATCTCTGCGCGGGCTTCCCTATCCCCCTGCGCCTCCTTGGGCCTGCCGCTTATCTCTATTATGTCGTGAACCGCCTTTGTGATTGTCCTCGGCGTAATGTTATGTTCCTTATTATATGCCTGCTGCTTTTGGCGGCGGCGGGCAGTCTCGTCTATTGCCTCCTTCATGGAAGGCGTTATGGTATCCGCGTACATTATTACCCTGCCGTCCGCGTTTCGTGCGGCGCGGCCTATAGTCTGTATCAGCGACGTTGCGGAGCGCAGGAATCCCTCCTTGTCCGCGTCCAGTATGGCAACGAGACCCACCTCCGGAAGATCCAGTCCCTCCCGCAGGAGGTTTATGCCTACCAGAACGTCAAACTCCCCCAGGCGCAGGTCGCGGATTATCTCCATTCGCTCTATTGTCTCGATTTCCGAGTGCATGTACCGCACCCGTATGCCCATGCCGTCAAGATATTCCGTCAGCATCTCCGCCATTCGCTTTGTAAGGGTAGTGACCAGCACCCTTTCCCCCTTGGCGGCGGTCTTCTTTATCTCGCCCAGCAGATCGTCCACCTGTCCCTCTACCTTGCGCACCTCAATCTCGGGATCCAACAGTCCTGTGGGGCGTATCACCTGCTCCGCCACCTGGCTGGCCCGGCTCAGTTCATACTCGCCGGGTGTAGCAGATACGCATATGAGCTGATTTACCCGCTCCTTAAACTCGTCAAACTTCAGGGGTCTGTTGTCATAGGCGCTCGGTATGCGGAAGCCGTAATCCACGAGGGCTGTCTTTCGGGATAAATCCCCGCTGTACATACCCCGTATCTGAGGCAGCGTCACATGGGACTCGTCTATTATCATCAGGAAATCCTTTGGAAAATAGTCGAGCAGCGTATACGGAGGCTGACCCGGCTTGCGGCCGTCAAAATAGCGGGAGTAGTTCTCTATACCCTGACAGTAGCCTATCTCACGCATCATCTCCATATCGTATGTAGTGCGCTGCTCTATGCGCTGTGCCTCTATCAGCTTATCCTCCGCCTTAAACTCCTCTACCCTGACCTGCATGTCATGTTCTATCTCTCCAAGGGCCTTTACCAGCTTGTCCCTGCCCGTAGCGTAATGGGAGGCGGGGAATATTGCCACATGGCTCCTGTCCAGCAGTATCTCGCCGGTAGTGCAGTTTACTTCGCTTATGCGCTCCACCTCGTCGCCGAAGAACTCGATGCGCAGCACCTTATCCGACCAGTTGGAGGGGAACACCTCCAACACGTCCCCCTTTGCCCGGAAGGTGCCCCGGACAAAGTCGTATTCGTTGCGCTGGTACTGTATATCAACCAGCCGCCGCATTACCTCATCCCGGTCTATCTCCATGCCCTTGCGCAGGGATATGGAAAGTTTAAGGTATTCTGCCGGGTCTCCCAGAGCGTATATACAGCTTACGGAAGCCACGATTATAACGTCCCTGCGTTCATTCAGGGCGCAGGTAGCGCTGTGGCGCAGCTTATCTATCTCGTCGTTTACTGTGGCTACTTTTTCTATATATGTGTCAGATGAGGCTATGTACGCCTCAGGCTGGTAGTAGTCATAGTACGAGACGAAATACTCTACCGCGCTGTCCGGGAAGAACTCCCTCAGCTCGCCGCAAAGCTGTGCCGCAAGGGTCTTGTTATGGGCGATGACAAGAGTAGGCTTTTGCACCTGCTCTATCACCTTCGCCATGGTGAAGGTCTTGCCGCTGCCGGTGACGCCCAAAAGCACCTGAAGCCTGTCCCCCCGCTTTACGCCCTCGCTCAGGGCGGCTATGGCCTCGGGCTGATCGCCCTGCGGCTCAAAGGGGGATACTACTTTGAACTCTCCCATGCTGATACCTTAAACTCCCGAAAAAAATCAATCCTCGAAATCCACGGATATGCCGTTTGCCAGCACCTTATGGATATACTGCTTTACCTTTACATGCTCCGGATGGTCGGCGTAAACCGCCAGATCCTCGCGGTTCGCAAACTTTGCGATAAGCGCCAAATCATAGCTCCTGCCGCTGCCCATGAAGTCGGCGCCGGCTTCCATGCTGATAAGGCCGGGAACCTTGCCTACCAGGCCCTTGAGCATTGGGGCTATCTTCTTTGCTTCTTCTCTGTCGGTGTACTTGTGGCAAACGATATGAGTTACCATGGTTTTATTCTCCTTCGATAATTTTGGGGTTGTTGGTCGCATTACCCACCTGTATAGCATTATAGCACAATCGCACAAATGTTTGTACTATATTATTCCCATATTGCCAAACTTCCACTATCGAATAAGCTTATACCCGGATGTTATGCTGTATATACGTGCAACACGGTTATCTATCACAATAAAGGAAGGTATCAATATGACTGTGCTTTTTCTGCTTTATGCGGGGATAATACCCGCCGTGCCGCTCATAGGCGCAGAAATATACAAGCGCCGGAATGATAACACCCGGCGCAGCGTATGCTATGTTCTGTTTTTTCTCCAGTTGATGCTCAGCGCATGTTACGTTGTTGAGTGGTTCTCCCGCTAACGGTTCATGTCGTATATGCGTGCAAGGCCTTCCAGGGTTAGGGTAGGATTGACGTAGTTTATCCTGTCTGTCTCGCTGGCTATCATGTTGGACATGCCGCCTGTAGCCACTACCGTCTGCTTTACGCCCAGCTCCTTCTCTATCTGCCGGAGTATGTAGTCCACCTGGCCCACATAGCCCCGTATGACTCCGGACTGTATGCCGTCGCGGGTGTTGGTGCCTATGACCTTCTCGGGCTTTATGTATTCCACCTTGTGCAGCATGGCAGCCCGCTCTATGAGGGCGTCTGCTGATACCATTATGCCGGGGCATATGAGGCCGCCCAGGAACTCGCCCTCAGCCGATACCACGGCGAAGTTGGTTGCAGTGCCGAAATCCACTATTGTGCAGGGGCCGCCGTAGATATGGTAAGCTTCGACCGCATTGCAGATACGGTCGGAGCCCAGCTGCGAAGGCATATCGTAGCGTATGGATATTCCCAGGTTCATCTCGCTGTTTACCACCATGACCTTCTGCTGATGGAAATACAGCTCGCACATATGCTCCATGGTGTAGTTCATGGATGGTATAACTGAGGACATTATTATACCGTCTACTTCGCGGGTATCTATATTCAAATGACCGAAAAAGCCCTCCATCTGGGTGCCGTACTCGTCCGCTGTGCGCAGAGAATCCGTACGCAGACGCCATGAGTTCTGGAGCCTGCCGTCCTTGAAAAGGCCGGTCTTTATATTGGTATTGCCTATGTCCATTACCAGAAGCATTGTTTGTAATTATCTCCGTATATTTATTTTTTGTTGATGTACGCGCTCAACGCCTTGCCTACCGCAGTACAAAGCAGCACCGCGGCCATTGCCTCAAGCACGCCGTTGAAAGCCACTATGCCCATGAGCGCCTTGAGCAGCGCGCTGCCCGCCACGCCCATTATGTTTGCGGTCTGTTCGAAGGCCAGAAGATACAGGCCGCCGAGGTAAAATACCGTGTTTGTCATACTGCCTGCGAAAGCGCTTACACCCATGGCAGCTATCTGCCTCTTGCCGGTACCGCCTATAAGCTCATACAGCGCGGAGGAAAACAGTCCGGTGAGTATACGTGGAAGAAATATGACCGCCAGAATAAGAAGCAGGTTATACGCTCCAAATCCTGTGCCTGTTCCGAGTATCACCGCCGCCGTGGCGTCCGGTGTGGTAAAGCAGCGCATGAGGCTGGTAAGGCCAAAGAAGAATCCCAGTACCGCTCCGCCCTTTTTGCCCAGCACATATCCGCCCACTATCACCGGAATATGCACCGTGGTTATGGCTGCTATGGGAAGGTTTATATAGCCAAGCGGAGTAAGTCCAAGAAGAAAAATCACGGCTATAAACAGCCCGTAAAGCACTATCGTTCTGGTTTGGATACTTCGCATGACAGTTCCTCCTGTTCTTTCCCTGCTAAAAGTTAATTTTAGCATCATAGTGCTATACTTTGCAACCAAAGCTTTATCAGGGACCCTTACCATCAGTTGACAAGAGCACACAAGCCCGAAAGGCTTGTTTTGGGGTGCTCCTGCGTTCTCGTCGCTTGTATTACATCCAGTAGTACTGCGCTCCTCGGCCTTGGATCGCCCTCAAAACAAGCTCTTTAGGGTCTTCGAGTTTTAGAAGCCAAAGAGTATGGCAGAACAAGGAGGACGAGTGCAGAAATACTGGTTGTATTTCAAATGAGGACGACACAGTTATGCCGTGCTGTTTGGCTTCTAAGACCTTGTGTGTCCTTGTCAACTGATGGTACAAATGCTCTGGCAAATATACCTGCTAAAATGTTTTACGGGGCTTTACATTATGTCCCACAATCACATATAATTAAGGATACCGTGCCAGCAGCTTTGACGACGGATACGGAAAGGCATTAGTGCAAGAGATAATTTTAAGGATAAAGCGGAGATAAAATGGAAACAAGGACACGCGAAAGGACGTCGAAGACGTCAAAGAAAAACAAGAAAAAATCCTCCGGCAAGATCGTTAGGATCCTGCTTATAGTATTGGCGGCTCTTCTCGTGGTGCTGGGCACGCTGTACTATTTTATTATTTACCGCGAGCAGCAGCGTCAGCAAATAATGAATTCCACCACCTTCCATGATGGCGTAACGGTAAACGGAGTTGATATTTCTGGCCAAACGCTTAATGAAGCAAAAGCCACGCTGGCCGGTACCGCCGAAAAGGAGATAGCCGGCAGCGTTCATCTGACGTTCACCTGCAACGGCAAGAGCTATACGGCTGATTCCTCTAAATTCACCGTAACCTGCAACACCGAGGAAATACTGAACGAGGCCATGTCCCTCGCCCGGGAGGGCGATTATCAGGCGCTTACCGCCGAGCTTAAGGACATAAAGGAAAACGGCAGGGCTTATACCATTGATTATACCGTAGAGCCTACCGGCGTCGAGAGCTTTATACATTCCTTCGCAGACGAAGTTACAACTCCTGCAACTCCTGCAAGCTTCACCGTGCATTACCCGGAGAAGAGCACCAAGACCAACGCTTATGATACTTCCAACCTTGGTCTGGTAGGCGAGGAGGCAAAAAAAGCGGGACTTGGCGCTGACAGGCAGGCCATAACCGATCCCCGGGACGTATTTTTCGATTTTACCGAGCCTGTAGACGGCTATGGAGTAGACGTTGACGCGCTTATGGCCACCGTGCGTACACGGTGCGAGAGCAAGGACTTTGGCGACATTGAGGTCGCCATGGCCCCCATACATTCAGATGTTACCGTAGAAAAGCTCAAGGAGAGCCTGTTCCTCAGAGGCACGGCCTCCACCACCTACAAGAGCAAGCGCCGCAACACCAACCGCTGCCATAATCTTGAGAAGGCCTGCGGCATGGTATACGGCACAGTGCTCCAGCCCGGCGAAGAATTCTCCGCCAACACCATACTGGGAGACCGCACCCTCAGTAATGGCTGGAAGCCTGCCCCAGCCGTAATAGCAGGCGGTGCCGACCATGAGGACCAGCCCGGCGGCGGCGTATGCCAGATAGCCAGTACCACATATATGGCGGTTCTGTACGGGGACTTTGAGGTTACAGCGCGCCGTCCTCATTCCACCCCCAGCGGCTATCCCAACGGTCTTGATGCTACCATAAACACCGTAACCGGCTATATCGACTTCAAGTGGAAAAACAATACCGAGTCCCCCTGTTACGTGTTCACTTGGATAGACACCAAGAATTACACCGTGAACTGCTCCATCTACGGCCAGCCATTCCCGGATACCTTTGACGAGATAGAGCTCAGCTCCACGCTGGTAGAGCCCCTTGAGCCCGGCGTACCCGAATACGAGGTAAAGAACAGCCTGTATTCCCCCTATTGGATGCTCAAGAACAAGGCGGTCAAGGGTTCCATATACGAATCCTTCAAGACCTACAAGCTCAAGGGCAAGGTTGTAGAGACCAAGTCCATAGGCAACACCGAGTACAAGATGCATCCCACCCGATACTATGTATGGCCCGGCTACGCCGGAGAACCCCTCGACCCTCAGTATGAGCTAAAAGCAAACGAGGACGGAACATTGAGCCTTGCAAACCCCGGCGCTGCTGCCTCAGGCACCGTCGAGGGCGCCGGAACAGGCGGAACAGGCCTCGCGCAGTAATTTCAGAACAATAAAATCCCCCGTGTATTCGGGGGATTTATTTTGTATATGTTACATTTTTGTTTTCGGGGTGAATAGCAGCGCATTGAGGTAGCCGAACACTATGGCCGCCGCAACGCCTCCCGCCGTGGCTGTTATGCCGCCGGTAAAGGCGCCTATTACGCCGCTTTCCTTTGCCGCCTCTATGGCTCCGTTGCCGAGAGCGTAACCGAATCCGGTAAGCGGCACAGTAGCTCCGGCCCCCGCAAGCTTTACCAGCGGTTCATACAGTCCCAGCGCCGTAAGCACCACGCCTGCCGTTACGAAAATCACCAGTATACGCGCCGCTGTGAGGCTTGTCAGGCTTATCAAAAGCTGACCCAGGACGCATATCCCGCCTCCTATCACAAATGCCCAGAGATAATCCATGTTTACTTCCTTTCCAGCACTATACCGTGGGCTATACCGGGTATGCTGTCGTTCTGCATGCTGCTGGTAGGGCTCAGCAGCGCCCCCGTCGCCATGAAGAATATGCGCCTCAGATCGCCCTTTTCTATGCGCTCAAGCAGGTATGCGTTAAGCACGCTTGCACAGCAGCCGCAGCCGCTGCCTCCGCAGTCCACCTTCTGCTCCCCGGAGAATATCAGGTTGCCGCAGTCAAGGTGCCTGTTGCCCACGTCTATTCCATTTTGCAGGCACAGCTCCCTGAACATCTCGCTGCCGAATCTTCCGAGGTCGCCGGTCACTATCAAATCATAGTCCATTACTCCCCTGCCGGTATCGCTAAGGTGCGCTGTCAGCGTGTCCACCGCTGCAGGCGCCATTGCAGCTCCCATATTGTTGACATCGGTGATGCCGAGATCCGTAACCTTGCCTATCGTACCCGCAGTTACAAATACATTGCCATACAGTCTGTCGCCTTCCAGAGTCGGATTTGCGGCTATGCTGCAGCCTGCGCCGGTCACTGTGCGCTGTGCCGTCGGCGTAGTCTGGCCACCCATCTCCAGAGGGTTGCGGTACTGCCTTTCGGCGGTGGAAAAATGGCTGGTAGCTATGCAGGCCACCCTGCCGGCATACCCTCCGTCTATGAGCATACTGCCTATGAGGAGTGATTCCGCCATGGTAGAGCAGGCACCATACAGGCCTAAGAACGGCAATTTCAGTTCTCTTGCCGCAAAGTTTGCGGAGATTATCTGGTTCAGAAGGTCGCCGCCCAGCAGGCAGTCCACGCCGCCGCTTTGGAGGTTCACCTTGTCCATCGCCCCCCTTACAGTGTGCTCGAACATTTTGCGTTCCGCCTTCTCCCAGCTGTCCTCGCCCCAGGTATCGTCCTTGAGCACCATATCAAAGTATGGCCCCAGCGGCCCCTTGCCCTCCATTGGGCCTACAACGGTAGCCGAGCTTATTATCGCCGGAGGGTTGGAAAACAGCACCGTCTGCCTTCCGGCGCGCTTTACGGGTATCATATTGTTCAGTATATCCGCCATGCGTCCTCCTATTTGAACAGCAGGCTCAAAAGGCCCACTATCACCGAGCTGCCCACGCCGTAAACCAGCACAGGGCCGGCTATTGTAAAAAGCTTTGCGGCGGTGCCGGTTATGAAGCCTTCGCGTTTAAACTCCATGGCGGGTGAGACGATTGAATTGGCAAAGCCGGTTATAGGCACTATGGAACCTGCGCCTGACCATTCGCCTATCTTATCGTACACGCCGATGCCGGTAAGCGTCGCCCCAAGGAATACCATCACTATGGCAGTGAACGCCGCTGTTCCCTTTTCGTCCAGTCCCATGCCCTGCTGCGCCCAGTTGCGCATAAGCTGCCCTATGCAGCATATTATGCCGCCGGATATAAACGCCCTGATACACTGAGAAAGTGTCCGGCTCTTGGGCATGCGCTCCTTTACCAGCTTCTGATACTTTACCTGCTCCGGCGTTTTCTTTTCATTGGCCATCAGCTCTCTCCTCCCTGCTCAGGTATTCCCTTGGTGCGTACTCCTTGTAACGTATCTCCGCCCCTCTCGTGCCCTCCTTGGGCAGCAGATCGCTTTGGGGCAGCATCACCCTTTGTGAAATGCCTTTCATATAAACAATACCTCTGCAACATATCTTTTTATTATGTAGTCTGCGCCGCGCCCATGCTTTTATTCTGGAGTTAAGCTGGATGTTGTTTCCTCATAGCGTTAACAAACCGTCAAATTCGCCGTTAAAAGGAAAATATAAGGTGAACTTTTGTGTTTTTGGCTTGTGCCAGGGGTACATATAAGCTACAATTATCAGGTAAGCAATAATACTTTTTTCTTCGCCACCTGCGAAAATTTGAGAAGGGACGTGTTTCTCTCCCCTGTGAAAAACATATTAAGAACCATCCTCCCCGAAAAGCTGAGCGAATCGCTCAAATCCGTGCTGCCGGTTACTGCCGTTATATTCCTGTTGTGCTTTATGGTCGTCCCCGTACCCAGCAGCGTTATGCTGGCCTTCATAGTAGGCGCGTGCCTTCTTATAATCGGCATGGGGCTGTTCTCCCTGGGCGCGGATATGGCGATGTCCAGAATAGGCGAGCACATAGGCGCGGTCGTTTCACATTCAAAAAAGCTTATCCTGATAATCGTAGTCAGCCTTGCGGTAGGCATATTCATCACGGTATCAGAACCCGACCTCAGAGTGCTTGCCCAGCAGGTTCCAAATATTCCTAATCAAGCCATAATATGGTCGGTAGCCATAGGCGTAGGCATATTCTTAGTGCTCGCAATGCTGCGTATATTTTTCCGGCTGCCGCTGAATTATCTCCTCATAGGGCTTTACGTGGCGGTATTTACACTTGCGGCGTTCGTTCCAAAGGACTTTCTCTCCACCGCCTTCGATTCCGGCGGAGTCACCACCGGGCCTATGACGGTGCCCTTTATAATGGCGCTGGGCGTGGGCGTCGCCTCTGTCCGAAGCGACAGCCATGCAGGCGAAGACAGCTTCGGCCTGGTAGCTCTCAGCTCTGTAGGCCCTATCATCGCCGTGTTGGTGCTGGGGCTGCTGTTCAGTTCGGAGGGCGGCGCGTATTCTCCCGTAGTAGTGCCCGATATAACCAATTCTCTTGAGCTGTGGAAGCTCTTTTCCGACGCCTTCCCAGGCTACTTTAAGGAAGTGGCCGAAGCCTTCCTGCCTATAGTCTGCATATTTGCCGTTTTTCAGATACCCCGCTGCCGCCTCGGCCTTAGTGAGATAATAAGAATCTGCATAGGTCTTGCATATACCTACCTTGGTCTGGTATTCTTCCTTACAGGAGCCAACGTCGGCTTTATGCCTGTAGGTAATATGTTGGGCGAACTCATAGGCCAGCTTCCCTACAATTGGATAATCGTGCCCATAGGTATGCTGCTGGGCTACTTCATAGTTGCTGCGGAGCCTGCCGTTCATGTTTTGAACCGCCAGGTGGCCGAAATGACAGAAGGAGCCATACCCCAGAAAGCCATGAGCCTCAGCCTCTCCATAGGCGTGGCCATATCCGTAGGGCTTTCCATGCTGAGGGTGCTTACGGGGCTGCCCATAATGTGGCTGCTGGGGCCGGGCTACGGCATGGCGCTGCTGCTAAGCTTCTACGTGCCCCCGGTGTTCACCGCCATAGCATTTGACTCCGGCGGAGTAGCATCCGGACCTATGACCGCCACATTCCTGCTGCCTCTCGCCATGGGGCTTTGCATATCCGTGGGTGGCAATGTAGCTCAGGACGCCTTCGGCGTGGTAGCAATGGTAGCGATGACGCCGCTCATCACCATACAGCTGTTGGGACTCTATTATAAGTTCAAGACCGCCAAGGCGTTGAAGGCGGATCAGGCAGACGAGCTTCATGAAAGCGATGAAGACGTCATCATCGTTTTCGAGGAGGAAAAAGAATGAACGGATACAGTATGATAACCGCCATAGTGCGGCGCGATCAGGATCAGGATTACATAGATTTTTTCCAGCGAAACGGCGCAGGTGTGGTATTGGGATCGCTCTGCGAGGGCTCAGCGCGTAAAAAGCTTCTCGATATGCTCGGGCTTGAGCGTAAGGAGAAGGTAATGCTGCACTGTGTGCTGCCCTCCGCCCTGCGTCCCCGCATACTCAGGCACCTGCGCACAGAGATGCACATAGATGCGCCAAACAACGGCATCGCCTATTTTATCAGTCTTGAATGCATAGGCGGTGCATCGGCGCTTAGGTACCTTTATACTGAGGACACTATCATCGGAAACGAGGTGAAATACATGAAGGAAGCCAAACATTCTCTTATAGTTGCAATTGCCGAGCAGGGACATACCGGCATGGTAATGGACGCGGCCCGCGAGGCGGGAGCCACCGGCGGTACAATAGTCCGGGCAAAGGGCGCACTGACCGAGTCCCGGGCAAAGTTTTTCGGAGTATCCATTGCCGAGGAGAAGGACGTGGTGTACATAGTGGCAAGCGCAGACAAGCGCAATGACATAATGAGTGCCATAATGAATAAGGCGGGCGTAAAGTCCCCCGCCCATACCGTAATGTTCTCGCTCCCCGTTGATGCCGTAGCCGGCATACACGTTCCGGACAGCGAGCAGGACCAGGACGAATAATCAAATAAAATATCAGGGCGTCAGGTCTTTACCCTGCGCCCTGAACTCATTTTGGATCACAAACCGTGCAGTATCCGCTGAGGGCTTCCTGTCCTTTGCAAGGGCAGCTATCATTATCACCGCAAGTCCTATTATCAGCGCGGCGCATGCTATCAGCCACGCGACGGTCTTTCTCGTCATAAGCATATCTCCTTTTTTCTTTAGTTTTCCGCGGAGATAAATAATTATTACGGTCTTTACCATCAGTTGACAAGGACACACAAGGTTTTAGGAGCCAAACAGCACGGCATAACCGCGTCGTCCTCATTTGAAATACATCCAGTATTTCTGCACTCGTCCTCCTTGTTCTGCCATACTCTTTGACTTCTAAAACTCAAAGACCCTAAAGAGCTTGTTTTGAGGGCGATCCAAGGCCGAGGAGCGCAGTACTACTGGATGTAATACAAGCGACGAGAACGCAGGAGCGTCCCAAAACAAGCCTTTAGGGCTTGTGTGCTCTTGTCAACTGATGGTATCCTTATACAAAATATTCGTGCATCTCTTCTGCTACAAGGGTATTTGGGAACTGCCTTCGGGCTTCCGCAAGTATCTCACCAGCCATGTCCCGGCCGCCCCATATATGGGTGCAGATGAGCTGCCCCACGCCCGCCTCTTTGGCTACCTTCCCCGCCTCCCCGGCGGTAAGGTGCGGGGCGTTCTCGCCCGGCTTTTCCCCGTCCAGGAAGCAGGTATCCGCAAGCAGTATATCCGCCCCCATGCACTGGCGGACCAGTTCTGTGTACATGCCCGTGTCACCGGTATAGAATATGCGCTTGCCCTTGTGTTCTATATCGAAGGCGTAGGTTTCCACCGGGTGAGCCGAGCTGTAAAGCGTCACAGTCACCTCCCCGAAGCGCAGCTTCAGCCCCGCCTTGGCGTGTACCATCTCGAAAACCCCGGAGGAAGCGAGCTGCCTGAACTCTACCTCCGGCGTTTCAGGCGCTACCACCGTCATTGGCAATTCTATCTCCGTCCCCTTGGCGCTGAGCTGCGTAAGCGCATAGCGCAATACCAGCATATCGGACATATGGTCGCTGTGGAGGTGTGAAAGCAATATGCCGTCCAGCTTCAGCCCCGGCAGTATATTCCTCAGGTTGCCAAGGGTGCCGCTGCCAAGATCTACGCAGAGCTTTGTATCTCCCGCCTCTATGAGATACCCCGAGCAGGCGCCTCCCGGCGCGGGAAATGGGCCGTACCGCCCCAATACGGTGAGTTTCATATCATTCTACCTCTATAATGTCATCGGTCAAGTATGGGCGTTTTTCAGCCCTGTTATACCCCTGCGATATCCTTTACCACTGTGCCTGCAATTATCATGCCCGCAACTGATGGCACAAAGGCTATGCTGCCCGTGGTGCGGTGCTTTCCCGGCAGTATCTTCTCGCTGCCGTCCTCAGGGAATATGGCAGGCTCCCTGGAGTATACAACCTTCACTCCGCGCACTATGCCCCGCTTTTTCAGCTCCCGCCGCACCACCCGGGCGAGGGGGCAGACTGAGGTCTCGCTTATATCTGCCACCTGAAACGCCGTAGGGTCCAGCTTATTCCCCGCGCCCATGCAGGATATTATCGGCACTCCCGCAGCCTTGGCCCGCTCAATGAGTATGAGCTTTGATGTGACGGAATCAATAGCGTCGACTATATAGTCGTATTTTGTAAAGTCAAAGCTTTCCGCAGTGGATTCGTCATACCGCATAATCCGCTCGTCGATCATTACGTCCGGGTTTATATCCCGCGCCCGCGCTGCCATAAGGCTCACCTTTGGCCGGCCAATTGTGGAAGTAAGCGCGATTATCTGCCGGTTGAGATTGCTTTCTGCTACCACGTCGTCGTCCACAAGCGTTATGCTGCCTATGCCGCTTCTTACTATGCCCTCAGCTGCAAAGCCGCCTACGCCGCCCACGCCGAATATGGCCACGGAGGCGTTTTTCAGCCTTTCCATGGCGTCAGCCCCCAGCATTATCTCTGTTCTGCAAAATCTGTTGCTCATCCTATTCTCCTTCGCCATGGCCCGCATACGCCGCGGCCGCGCAGTATATCTTACCCGCGCCGGCGTTTTTCAGCGCAATTGCGCATTCCTCCATCGTGCTGCCGGTGGTTATGACGTCGTCCACCAGCAATATATTTCTGCCCTTGCATTCCCTCGCCCGGAAGGCGCCCCGGACGTTTTCGCGCCTGTCCCTCCCGGCAGTCATGGACTGCATTTCCGTATATCTTATGCGTTTCAAAAGCCTTGGCCGCACCGGTATATCATATCGTCTGCCCAGCTCCTCGGCGAGTATCATGCTCTGGTTATAGCCTCGTTCCTTTTCCCTTTTAGGGTGCAGCGGCACAGGCACTGCAGCGTCTATATTCCAATTTTCCGGCAGATCGATCCCTCCCGCCAGGCCTCGGCCCATGTACCTCCTGTTGCCATACTTGAATCCGTGTATGAGCTGTGCCGCGGCGTCGTTATATGCCATGGCCGCCACAGCCCCGGATATCACGCCGTCAATATGTATCTCCGCCGCCGGGTCTATGCTCTCCCTGCACTTCTCGCATAAGCCGCGCCTGTCCAGCCTTGCGTTTCTGTTGCAGAGCAGGCAGGCTACACCCTCAGGGTACAACGCATTCAGGAACACGTTCAGCAGCTTCATTGCAGCCCCCTGTCCGCCCGCATGAATGCCGCAAGGGCGCTGTATCGCTGCTTTACCTGATTGTTGGCCACCATCTGCGCGGGACACTCCTCATGGCCTATTATATATACCGCCTTTCGCGCCCGCGTGACCGCCGTATAAAGAAGGTTCCTGGTCATAAGCATAGGCGGGCCTCCCGCGAGAGGCAATATCACCACCGGAAACTCGCTGCCCTGGCTCTTGTGTATGGATATGCAGTATGCAAGCTCCAATTCCTCAAGCTGGCTGAACTCGTACAGCGCCTCACGCCCGTCGTCAAAGAGCACGTCCACCGTTTGCTCATATAAGTCTATGCTCATTATGGTGCCGAGGTCGCCGTTATATACCCCCTCGCCCAGCTCGTCCGGCCTGCCCCGCCGCGCCCTCTTCCAGCTCATGCGGTAGTCGTTCTTCACCTGCATAACCTTGTCGCCCTCACGGAATACCGTCTCGCCGTATTTTCGCTCGTGCTTCTTATGTGCTGGCGGATTTAGAGCCTCCTGTAGGCGGAGATTTATATTGCGCACTCCAAGCGCGCCTTTTTTCATAGGTGACAGCACCTGTATATCTTTCAAAGGATCCGCTGCGCCCAGCCTGCTTACCTTGCCGGAGCAAAGCGCCGTAAGCCGCCGCAGTATGTCCTCCGCCGAGTCTATCTGCTCGAAGCCGAATTCCTCCTCGCCGTGAAGTATGGGAGGCTGGCCGTTATTTATCCTGTGGGCGTTGGTGACTATGGCGCTGCGGCCGCCCTGCCGGTAGATTTCCGTCAGACGAACCACGGGCACCGTCTCCGAAGCTATGATGTCCCTCAGCACGTTGCCGGCGCCTACCGATGGCAGCTGATCCGCGTCGCCTACCATAATGAGCCGCGTACCCGCCCGCGTGGCCCTGAGCAGGGCCCATAACAGCTGCACGTCCACCATGCTCATCTCATCGACGATTATCACATCCGTATCTATGGGGTTATCCTGATTTCGCGTAAAGCCGTTCTCGCCATAGCCGTACTCAAGCAGCCGGTGTATGGTCCGCGCCTCGCAGCCGGCAGCCTCGGTCATGCGCTTTGCCGCCCTTCCTGTCGGGGCACACAGCTCAAAGCTTTCCCCGAGCTTTTCCAGCATGGTTATGACGAACTGCAATATTGTGGTCTTGCCTGTGCCGGGGCCTCCGGTTATTACCAGCGCGCCGCTGGTGAGCGCAAGGCGCACCGCCCTCTTCTGCTCATCGGCAAGGGACAGCTTATACTTCGTCTCCAGCTTTTCCGTCTGGCTGTCTATATTGAAATACGGCAACGTCCTCTCCCTCGGCGCGGCCAGCAGGTTAAGCCTTGCCGCACATTCGGACTCCATTCTGTATAAATACGGCAGGAAGCAGGCGTCGGTATTGTTTACCGCCTTATATACTACGCTTTCGCTTATTATCAGCTCATCCAGCTCCCTCTCGACAGGGCCTAAATCCGAACCTAATATATCCGCCGCCACCTGAATAAGCTTTTCTCTCGGCAGATAGGTATGTCCCTCGCGGCAGGCCCATTGCAGGGTATAGCGTAGCCCCGCCCTCAGCCTGAAGGGCGAATCCGGCGCGAAGCCGCCGCTCAGGGCTATCTTGTCCGCCGTCCTGAAGCCTATTCCCTCTACGTCGTCTATGAGCCGGTAAGGATTTTCCTTAAGCCGCTCAAGACAATGTGGGCCGTATATCTTATACAGCTTCATAGCCTGGTTTACGGTTATGCCGTACTCCTGAAGGCCTATCATGACGTCCCGCATATCCTTCTGGGCCATGTAGGACGCAGCGATAGCCGCTGCCCTGACTCTGCCTATTCCGTATACCTCGGTGAGCCTTTCCGGCTGATTCTCCATCACCGAAATAGTATCCATGCCGAAAGTAGCTACGATATTCTTCGCAGTCTCCGGACCAATTCCCTTTATAAGGCCGCAGCTGAGGTATGCCGTCAGTGCGCCTATGGTGGCCGGTGCAAGGGTTACGCAGCCGGTGGCCTTAAACTGCATGCCGTAAGAGCGGTGCTCGTTCCAGTCCCCCGTCACCTCTATTCGCTCTCCAACGGCAGCAGCAAGCATAGGACCTACTGCCGTTATCTCGTCGCCCTGGTCGTCAACCAGCTCCAGCACGGTAAAGCCCGTGTCGTCACTTCTGAATATTATGTTTTTGACGGTACCCTTTATCTGCATATTGCAATTATACCATCAGTTGACAAGGACACACAAGGTTTTAGGAGCCAAACAGCACGGCATAACTGTGTCGTCCTCATTTGAAATACAACCAGTATTTCTGCACTCGTCCTCCTTGTTCTGCCATACTCTTTGACTTCTAAAACTCGAAGACCCTAAAGAGCTTGTTTTGAGGGCGATCCAAGGCCGAGGAGCGCAGTACTACTGGATGTAATACAAGCGACGAGAACGCAGGAGCGTCCCAAAACAAGCCTTTAGGGCTTGTGTGCTCTTGTCAACTGATGGTACCATAATTGCCGTATATTTGGGAAAATCGGTCGTAATAAAATGTGTGCCATAATTTGTTCACGATTTACCACAGGTTTGGCATAATGCTGATGCTGTGCCTTCAAATTCAAATATTACAATTCATCTTAGAAAATACGAAAGGAGTTCTTTTAGATATATGGAAAACAACTGGTACAGCAATAACGGCAACGAGAACGGTCAGGGAAATTATTCCTCTGACGGCTACTACACCCCCAATGAAAAGAAAAAGAAGGGCGTAACTCCCGCGCAGTTTATAGTATGCCTGCTGGCGGTAGCGCTCATATTTGGCACCGCAGGCGCATATCTCGGCGGACGAATTAATAAGGAGCAAGCTCCCACGCTTGATTCCTCCAACATGATAGTTGAAGAACCCAATAAGGACGACGTCAATAAGACCGACCCCGAAGCTTCTGATGACAGCGTGAGCAAGCCTGAAAACAGCGAACACCCCTCCGATAAGCTCAACATAGCAAATGACGGCCAGGGTAGCACAAACGCAACCGGCGTAGTCCAGAACTGCATGGCAAGCGTAGTCGGCATCTACGTTGGCAACACCACAATATCCTATGCTACAGGCGAAACCCAGGAGCAGGATACCGGATCCGGTTCCGGCGTCATAATCACTGATGACGGCTATATCGTGACCAACAACCACGTCGTGCAGGGCGCAGACACCATTCATGTTTATCTGCAGGACGGCACTAAATATGATGCGAAGCTGATCGGAACGGATACCTTCTCCGATCTGGCAATCGTAAAGATCGATGTGGCCAATCTGCCCGCCGCAACTATCGGAAGTTCCGGCAACGTCACCGTGGGTGACACGGTATACGCCATAGGCAATCCTCTGGGCGTGCTCACAAGTTCAGTCTCAAAGGGCATCATCAGCGGCCTTGACAGGACCATTACCATAGACGGCATCAGCATGACGCTTATGCAGACTGACGCCTCCATCAACCCCGGCAATTCCGGCGGCGGCCTGTTCAACGAGTCCGGCGAGCTCATCGGCATCGTCAACGCCAAGAGCGCCAGCGTTGAGGTGGAGGGCCTTGGCTTCGCTATCCCCGTAGACTCCGCGCGGCCCGTGATTACCGACCTTGTAGATCTCGGCTATGTTACCGGCCGTCCCTATATCGGCATCACTATGCAGGACGTGTCACTGCGCTACGGCAACAGCAACAACCGCAATAACCCCTTCTCCTTCTACATGGACAATTACGTGACCCGCGTACAGGTAATGAGCGTCGAGTCCGGCAGTGCGGCCGAAAAGGGCGGCCTGCTGGTAAACGATATACTGATGTCCCTCAACGGCAAAGAGATTACCGGTTCCTCCCAATTCGCCGCAATGCTTTATGAATATAAAGTCGGCGATACGGTAACAATAACAGTGCTGAGGGGCAACGAGACAAAGGATCTCACAGTCGTACTCGGCGAAAGGTCATAAGGCGGGCTCCCCCACACACCGTCTGTGACATACCCCCAACCATCTGGCAAAAGGGGCGGTATAAATGCCGCCCCTTTTTGCTAAGGCAAATTATATGCTTTTTTCTCCGGATTGCATTGCCGCGATGGTTCTTCGCTTTACTATGCCGTAGCATACATACTGGGCTATCAGCGTTACTATCCATGATATCGGGTAGCTGACCACCAGCATCTCAAATGTCCTGTATGCGGCAAATACCGTATATATCCAAACTATCCTCAGCACACATATGCCGAATATGCTTATGGCCATAGGCACAGTGGAATTGCCCATGCCCCTCATGGCGCCCACCGCCACATCTGATATGCCCATTATAAAATATGTGCCGCTGATTATCCTCAGCCGGGATACGCCCCAAGCTATGGACTCCGCGTCCCCCTTGGCGTATATGCTTATGAGCTTCTCGCTGAAGGCGCAGCCTATGACAGCCATAGACCCGGCTATGATCATTTGCAGCAGTATGCTCTTTCTGACTATATCGCCTATGCGCTGGAATTTGCGGGCTCCTATGTTCTGCCCCGTAAAGGCCATTGCGGACTGCACCACAGCGTTCATGGAGGTATAGATAAAGCCCTCGACGTTATTGGAGGCCGCGCTGCCCGCCATTACGGCGGAGCCAAAGGAGTTCACCGAGGACTGTATCACCACGTTGGAGATGGAAAATACTAAGCTTTGCAGCCCCGCCGGCAGGCCGACTTTAAGTATCGCCAGCATTTTATCCTTGTGTATACGCATGTGCCTGACGTCGAGATGCAGGCAGCTTTCTGTTTTGACGAGGCTCAGCACAACGAATATGGCGGATACATGCTGCGAAACGGACGTGGCTATGGCAACGCCCGCCACGCCCAACTTGAAATTCACCACCGTGATAACATTAAGTATCACGTTTATTATGCCCGCTATGGTCAAAAACTGCATGGGCCGCCTGGTATCCCCCACGGCGCGCAGCGCAGAAGCGCCGAAGTTGTATACCATAAACGCCGGCATTCCGGTAAAATATATTCGCATATACAGCACCGACTGATCTATTACGTCATCCGGCGAGCCCATGGCTTTCAGCATGGGCTTACAGGCCGCCATGCCTATCAGGCACACGGCCGCGCCCAGCAGCAGGCTCATTAGCATGGCGGTGGATACCGTCCGCTCCACCTCATCAGGCTCATGCGCTCCGTAATGCTGCGCCACCGCCACGCTTACGCCTATGGAGATCATCATGAATACATTTACCAGCAGATTGGTGAGCGAGGTGGTAGAGCCAACCGCCGCAAGAGCTGTACGCCCGGCAAATCGGCCCACCACTATAAGATCCGCTGCGTTGAACAGAAGCTGCAATATGCCCGTAAGCATTATGGGTATCGCATAGGCTACCAGCTTTTTGAAAAGAGGGCCTTCTGTCATATCCATTTCTGTATTTCTATCAAACATAAGCTTTATCCCTTATTCCGTCTTTTCCAGCTTTCCCTCAAGCGCAGGTGTGCAGCTTACTTTTCCGTCCGTACCTATGAATACCGCCTGAACGCCCATCTCCTCTGCAAAGCTCATTCCCATGTCCCTGCCCAGCACGAAGCAGGCGGTGGACATGGCATCTGCCATCGCAGAGCTATCGGCTATTATGGTGACAGATGCAAGGCCATTCTGCACCGGCCAGCCTGTGGCGCGGTCGAGTATATGATGATACCTTACGCCATCTTTGTCAAAGCCCCGCTGATATATGCCGCTGGTGACCACGCTTTTGTCTGCAACCATCACGCTATACCCGGACTTGCCGTTTTCCTTTTCCGGATCCTGTATGCCTATTGACCATTCCCTTCCGTCAGGCTTGCTGCCTAAAGCTACGACATTGCCCCCAAGGTTAAGTATGGCTCTCGTAACGCCCTGTTCCTTTAAATACTCCGCCGCCTTGTCCGCTATGTAGCCCTTGGCTACCGCCCCAAGGTCTATGGCCATGCCGGCCGGCATCGTAACCACATCGCCTTCGAGCTTAAGCTTAGTATAGTCCACAAGCTTCGCCGCACGCTCCAGCTGGTCCCTGTCCGGTATTTTCGGCTGCTCTGACTTAAAGTCCCACAGATCGCTTGCAGGGGCTATGGTTATATCCAGCGCACCGCCGCTTTTTTCGCATACCTCAAGGGCTATGGTCAGCAGCTCCGCCGTGTCGCCGCATACCCGGACGGGACAGCCCTCCCCGTGATTTATGCGCCACACGTCGCTGCCCTTGACAGTCCTGCTGAATACCTTCTCGTATTCGCCGCACAGGGCCACCGCATTCTCAAGGGTCGCCTTGTCCGCATATCCGGTTATCGTTATAACCGTATCCAGATAAAATCCCAGCGCAGAGTTGCTTGCCGGAGCAGTATCGCAGCCGCAAATACCGAGAACACAGGCGATCGCCAGGAAGCCACACATTTTTTTCGCAAATTTCTTCATTCCTTGATTATAACATCATTCATCCTTATTTGATATGGCTTTGATATGGCGATTTTTGCCCTGCCGGTTCAATTATTTTGTTTACATAACGCTAAACTGCGTGAAATAAATATCTATCATTTCTGCTGGAATCTCGGTATTAGCTGTGCTATAATAAAAACGCTGATTTTTGCAAAACATACATAATTCTGTTTTTCATTTGAGGAGGTTTTCTGATCATGGATAAAAAGTGGCCCGCCTGGATAGTTCTCGGACTTATCGCCCTCATTGCCGGCTGTGCGCTTGGCCTTACCAATGAAGTCACCGCGCCCGTAATCAAGGAGCAGGCTCTCGCCGCCGCCGATGAAGCGCGCCGCGCCGTCCTCCCCGATGCTATGGATTTTGAAGAGCTGGCGGTAAATAACGACAGCATCGACTATTGCTATAAGGGACTTGCAAACGGGGAAACTAAAGGCTATACCGCCCAGGTCACCGTAAAGGGTTACGGCGGAGAGATAGAAATAGTCGTCGGCGTTGACAACGACGGCGTTATCACCGGCATCAACGTTGGCGGCGCAAACTTCTCCGAGACCGCAGGCCTTGGCGCAAAGACCAAGGAGCCCGCATTCACCGAGCAGTTCAAGGGCCTATCCGCTCCTCTTACCCTCAAGGGCAACGTGGACTCCGTCAGCGGCGCTTCCGTAAGCTCCGGCGCTATCGTAAACGGCGTCAATACCATACTCGATTACGTAGCGGGTCTGGAGAAATGATTCCCTCCAATATATCGGACTGACAGAAAAAGCGGCGAAAAACGCCGCTTTTTTTGACAGTATATCCTATGGTCGCCAATGCGGCGGTCATCTGCTATAATATATATATCACCTGTCAAGGAGTGCAATTATATAATGAAGACGCTTTTTAAAAACTGCGATATAGTAACCACTACCGATTCCGGCTTTGAGGTGATACGAAACGGCTTTTGCGGCGTTGACGGCGCTTATATCCGCTATCTCGGCACGGATATGCCTGCGGAAAAGTACGATATCATCAAGGACATGACCGGCAGGGTACTCTACCCCGGCCTGATAAACGCCCACAACCATGCCGCCATGACGCTGCTTCGCGGTATTGGCAGCGACTTGCCGCTAAAGGAATGGCTGTACGATAATATGTTTCCCACCGAAGATAAGCTCAGGGCAGAGGACGTAAAGGCGGGCACAGAGCTTGCCATACTTGAAATGCTCTCAACCGGCACCGTCAGCTTTTCGGATATGTATTACTTCTGCGACACCACGGCGGACTGCGTCATAGAGTCCGGCATGAAGGCCAACCTCTGCCGTGCCCTATCCGCATTTGATCCCAATGAGGCCTATGAGGACAGCTACAGGGTAAAGGAAGCCCTTTCTCTTTACAATAACTACAACAACGCGGCAAACGGCAGGATAAAGATAGACCTGTCCATACACGCGGAGTACACCTGTCTTGAGGACATAGTCCGCCGCCACAGCGAAAAATGTAAAGAGCTGGGCGCCATAATGCATATACACCTGTCCGAGACAAAGGCCGAGCACGATGCCTGCATAGAAAAATACGGCAAGACCCCGGCCCGCTGGTTCTACGAGCTGGGTGCGTTTGACAGCCCCACCCTTGCCGCCCACTGCGTATGGGTAACGGATGAGGATATAGCGCTGATGAAGGAATGCGGCGTGTCTCCCGTACACTGCCCTACCAGCAACCTTAAGCTCGGAAGCGGCTTTGCCCGGGTGCAGCATATGCTGAAAGAGGGGCTCAACGTCGGCCTCGGCACCGATGGCGCAGCCAGCAACAACAACCTGAACATGCTGGAGGAGCTGCACCTTTGCTCCGTAGTGCACAACGGCTACAATCAGGATCCAACCATAATGAAGCCCAATGATACGGTCAGGATGGCCACCCTCAACGGTGCTAAAATTCAGGGCAGAACCGACTGCGGCGGAATCAAGGTAGGCAACAGGGCGGACATCATTGCGCTGGATTTCAACAAGCCCCATCTTCTCCCCGCCTTCGATCCTCTTGCCATGCTTTGTTACAGCGCGCAGGGCAGCGACGTATGCATGACCATGGTGGACGGCAGGATACTTTATGAAAACGGCGAATTCCTTACTATGGACAAGGAGCGCATATACCACGACGTAAAAAAGGCGCTGAAGCACCTGTACTCTTAAGCCCATAAGGAGGTATTTATGAAACGCATTATGTTTTTACTGCCCGCATTGCTGCTTTCTCTCCTGCTCACAGGCTGCGGAAGGGCTGTTTCCGAAACGCCGGACAGTTACCTTCCCTCCATCATGCTCGACGGCGTCCTCTACCATCTTTCCGATAAAGGCGAAATGTCGGGCGACGTCGATCCCTCTGCCATACAAGGTGAAATAACCTCTACCGTACCGCTGACCCAGCTCCCCAAGGAGCACGGTCAGGCGAATTTCGGCAGCACGGGCGACCCGTATGCATTTACCTCGGACGGGCTCGTGGTGCTGTTCAATAACGAATGGACGCTGTTTGTGGCGGAGGATCTCACCCTCGACGACGTAGTACGGCTCTCCAAAAAGGGCGACAAGCTGGGCTGGGAGGATTTCGCACAGTATAAAAGCAAGGACGTTGGCTTCGGGCTGTATATACTGTTATATGACATTGACGACGGCTATTCGCTGGCCATAGGTGGCGTTCCTGATGAAAAGCCCATGTATATGCGGCTCAGCTACGATACTGCATTCTCCGATGACTGTATAGACATACGCACCGGCGATGTTGAGGCCTTCATAAAGACCCGCAAATAACAAAGCATACAAAAAGGCCGGGAAACCGGCCTTTTATTGCGCCTTTTCCAGAGCCCTTTCTCTTAATTTTTCCATTATGCGGTTCTCGAGCCGCGATACCTGCACCTGGGATATGCCCAGATACGCCGCGATCTCGCTCTGCGTCTTGTCGCGGAAGTACCGCATCACCACTATCTTCTTTTCCCGGCTGTCCAGTATCTCCATGAGCTGCTGCAAAAGCACCCTGTCGAGAGCCGTGTCCGTGCCGTCCTCCTCGGCGGTTATCCTGTCCATTACCAGCGCCTCCCCCTCGTCGCCGTATACCGGCTCGTATATGGATACGTGCGGCCGGGAAGCGTCCAGCGCCAGGGCGATGTCCTCCGGCGTCTCGCCTATGTACTCCGCTATTTCCTGCACGCCGGGGTCCCTTCCCAATGCCGTACCAAGCTCCCGCTGGGCGGCGCACACCTTTGCCGCAAGCTCCTTTAAGGTGCGGCTCACCTTTATCATGCCGTCGTCACGGAGGAACCGCTTTATTTCACCTGCTATCATTGGCACAGCGTATGTAGAGAAGCGCACGCCGTATGAGCTGTCAAAGTTTTTTATAGCCTTCACAAGGCCCATGCTGCCTATCTGGTACAGATCGTCGTACTCTGTACCCCGGTTGAGGTATTTCTTCACTATGGATCGCACCAGAGCCATGTTGCGTTCCACCAGCTCGTTCATGGCCTCCCTGTCGCCGGATTGAGCCAGCTTTATGTATTTCAGCGTTTCTTCGTATGGGAACTGCGGGTTGGGCATGATCTTCTCATCATTCATCTTCCCTCACCGCCGAAATGCTCTTTTTCATTGTAACCCTCGTGCCATTCCCCGGCTCGGACTCCACCCTTACGTCATCCATAAAGGCTTCCATCACCGAAAAGCCCATACCGGAACGCTCGAGGTTTGGCTCGGTAGTGTAAAATGGCTGCATTGCAAGCGCTACGTTTTCTATTCCCTTGCCTTTATCCTCAATTTCAAATGTGAGCAGCCTGTCCTCCGCGGTACAGCGCATGTATACCTTTTGGGTTGGGTCATTGCCGTAGCCGTGTATTATGGCGTTAGTTACCGCCTCGCTTATGGCGGTGCGTATGTCCGTCAGCTCCCCTATGGTGGGATTGAGCTGGGTCGAAAATGCCGCTGCCACCGATCTGGCCAGTGATTCGTTTTGAGATATGCTGTCAAAGCTGAGCTCCATGCTGTTTTTCGTCATCGTAACTTACCCCCCTGATCTATTTTCTTTCCAGCAGCGCCAGTACGCCGGCCATTCTGAGTATCTTTTCCGCATATATGCTCATGCCGCCCATTCTGAGCTTCCCCCCGCTTTCGCTCATGCGCCGGTATCTGCCCAGCACCACGCCTATGCCCGAGCTGTCCATGAAGGTTATACCGCTCATATCCAGCGTCAGCAGCTTTACGCTGCCGTCCAGCTCACGATCTACCTCCTCGCGAATAATGGCCGCGTTGTGGTGATCCAGTTCTCCTGACAGCACAACGCGAAGCTCCCTTCCTCTTCTGTTCTTTTCAAGCTGCATAATTACCTCCGATTTACCGCTTTTGCCCTGATTATGCCTGTCCATTCAGGGCTTAACTGTGGTTATTCTTTACGCAAATTTCGCCTCCTTCAAATTATTCCCACGAACTTTGGCGAATATGCACTTCCTTTGTAAAAACCGCCAAAAACAATAATGATCCCCCGGCAAAGCCGGGGGTATTTCTTAAACGGGCAAAGCC
>ERZ779890.1092-NODE-1092-length-28475-cov-44.325123_pt1 | contig 28475 bp, 26 predicted proteins | sample MGYA00511553_ERZ779890 | MGnify/ENA primary metagenome ERZ779890 (study PRJEB29588, sample SAMEA2152064) | human gut metagenome | biome: human gut; feature: human-associated habitat; material: faeces | place: Denmark | collected 2008/2010 ... | reverse complement strand
GACGGTTCGATGTGGAGCTGCCGGGAGATGGCGTCTATGAGGTCGGCATCAAGCGTTGGAACGCAGACAAGACCTTGCTTTTGGAACGGCAGGTATACTGGCTCCTGCTGCTGGACGGCAACGAGTACACCATCCCCAAATGGCAAGTGCTGCCGCTGGTAGAGGCGCTACGCAACGGCACTCTCAGCGCCTGAAAAGCGGAATTGTTTGAAAAGCTATAGAGAGCAAAAAGAACTCACCTCATTTTTGAATGAGGTGGGTTCTTTTTCGTGATAAAAGTTAATGCTTGTGTATGGAGGTCATTTTATCGGAAAGTAGTAGCGCATCAAAGGCATCGGAAACCTTCACGGGAATGGCGTACCATTTTTTATCCCATGTTTGCATTGTTGTAGTCGTAGCACCAATCATCGTCATGTCCCAGTTTATATGTCCATCATCCAATAGCTCCTGCGTGGTAAAGTAACTACTACCATTCACTTTTATTGGAAGGTCCTCTCTGGTAATATGGAAGATTTTTTGGTGAGTCTTTCCTGTACCAACACCTGCAGTAAAATAGCTTTCCGCTGCATCCGTAATAATTACAAAATAATCTTTGCCTAAATTCTTGTCTAACGTTACGCCCATAGGACAAAAAACATCATCTATATGATTGTTTTCGTACTTCCACGGCGTTTTTACCACATGACCATTACTGCCCAACAGAACAGCATTCGTCCTTTGACATTAGGCAGCTTCGACATCTGTATGAAGCTGTGTCTTGCCATAATCCAACCTTTCTTTAAAATATACCGTTCTCATTTTGCAACCGTCTTGACGGTTGCTGCTGTTTCGGCGGCTTTGCTGACGGAACAGCGCCGTATCAAAAGCGGCAGGGATTTCCTGCAAGCGTTGATACGGTAGCTCCCCGCAGGGGCGAAATACCCTGAGTACAAATCGACAGATTTGTGCGAGGGGTGTATTTCGCTCTCAAACGCCGAGGGCTTTAAGAACGGTCAATCTACTCGGCGGACATCATTCTGATTGAGAAGATTTCTGCCTTGATTGACCGTCATAAAACGCTCCAGCGTGTCCCTTCGGATAATGGTCTTGCGCCCTACCTTTAAGACAGGCAGCTTGCCCCAGTCCACCAATTTCCGCATGGTGTTCCTGCCGATACCCGTACATTCGGCGTCTTCCTCGATGGTCATACCTATTTTAACTGCGTTCATTATCTCATCCTCCTTTTGAAATACTTGTTTTGCAACTGTACAATCCTAATTATACTTATTTTGCAATCTCGTGTCAACCTGTTTTGCAACTGTTTAGGAATTTTTTTTAATATTTATCCCGTTTCAGGGTTGCAATCTGCATTTTGATGTGCTATAATGATACTCGTCAGGAGGTGAAAACCTTGAAAAAAGAAATTGAATTCACCGCAAAACAAGTCGGTGAACGGGTAAAAGAGCGCCGAACAGAACTAAACCTTACCATGCCTGAGCTTGGAAAGCGTATCGGCGTAAACAAATCCACCATTCAGCGGTATGAAGCAGACGGCGTTGACCCGAAGCGTACTATGATTATCAACGGTCTTGCCGATGCGCTGCTTACCACTCCCGAATGGCTGACAGGGCTTTCCGAGGAAAAGGAATATGATGCCCGCACGCTCTGCCAAAAGGACATTGAGGAGCATATCAAAAAGTACCTTGATACGGTTTCCTCCACGGTCAGCGGAGAGCCGCACCAGCAGCTTCTTACCACCTTCCTCGGCAAGATGATTGACCTGTACTCGGTGCTGTGCCACTACTTTGCCAACGCTATGGCGGAGGTTGACCGTGTGGCGGAGGACGAGGGCTTGAAGCAGTCGATTATGCGGTATGCGATTGAGGTGGGCGCAATCGAAGAACGGGTCTACCGCAAAGAAATGGAAATACCTATCGAAGATATGAAGCGTTTTTTAGACGGAATTTTACATATCTACGATGAGGGACGCACCAAAGTATCTATGGGCGACCTCTTCGGGATAGTGACGGAAGCCGAAAACAGGCTTGCCGAAAAAGAAAATTCCGTGGCACCTTGACAAAAAAATATGCCGATTGAAACCAACCGGCAAAAGTGACATTCTTTACTTTACGCACACCATATGTCACAGTCCCGATTGCCACGGATAGAAAGGAGTTTTTATCTATGGCAAAAGGTTCTGTAAGAAAGAAAGGCAAAAAGTGGTACTACCGCTTCTATATCGAAGATGAAAGCGGCAATCTGGTACAGCGTGAATTCGTGGGAACAGAAAGCAAATCCGAAACGGAAGCCCTGCTCCGCAAGGCGATGGAGGACTACGAGGAAAAGAAATTCGTTGCAAAGTCTGAAAACGCCACGGTGGGAATGCTGCTGGATATGTGGGTGGAGGAAGAACTAAAGCCCGGCAGTCTCAGCAACGGTACGGTAATGGCATATCAGGGTACGGTAAACCGTATCAAGCAGCACCCTATCGGCAGCCGAAAGCTGAAAACCGTCACCGCCGACCATTTGCAGGCGTATATGGATTTTCTCAGCTTCGGCGGGACAAATCCCGACGGTACAACGGCAAAGGCACTTAGCAAAGGGTATCTGCGTTTGTTCTCGGCAGTCCTGCAAGGAGCGTTCCACTTTGCGGTATTCCCCAAACGGCTGATTACCTTCAACCCGATGCAGTATGTGGTATGGCGGGGCAAAAAAGAGGACTATGACCTGTTTTCGGACGAGGACGGCAATACCGATTCCACACCCACGCTCAGCCATGAGCAATATCTGAAGCTGGAGGAATTTCTGAAAAAGAAAGATAACCCCGCTTTACTGCCCATTCAGATTGCCTACTACACGGGGCTTCGCATCGGCGAAGTCTGCGGCTTGACTTGGCAGGATGTCAACCTTGACAAGCAGTACCTTACGGTGCGCCGCAGTATGCGCTACAACGGGGCAAGGCATAAAACCGAGATAGGAGCGACCAAACGGAAGAAAGTCCGTACCGTGGACTTCTGCGACACGCTGGCGGCGATCCTCAAAGCGGCGAAAACCGAACAGCACAAAAACCGCCTCCAGTATGGCGGGCTTTACCACCTCAACTACTACACCGAGGTGAAGGAAAAAGACCGTACTTACTACGAGGTTTACAGCCTGCCGAGGACAGATGAAATCCCAGAGGGGTACAAGGAAATATCCTTTGTCTGCCTCAGACCTGACGGCGCATACGAATCACCGAGTACGGTAGGGATTATGTGCAGGACGGCAAGCAGAAAGGTCGAGGGCTTGGAGGGCTTTCATTTCCACCAACTTCGTCACACATTCACGAGCAATCTGCTCTCAAACGGGGCAGCGCCGAAGGATGTGCAGGAGCTTCTCGGACATGCCGATGTCAGTACCACAATGAATATTTACGCTCACGCTACAAGGGAAGCGAAGCGTACTTCCGCAAGACTGCTGGATAAGGTGGTCGGCGGAGAGTAAAAAACTTTCCCTTGTTTCGGCTCGTAAGGGCAAAAACAAGGGAAAATACATAAGGTTGGAACACAAGATAGGCGAAATGCCTTGAAAATACAGCGTTTTCAGAGGGTTTAACAGATAAATCGGAATTTGCGGGAGTGAAAACATTATGCAAGGAATAAAAAATATGCTTTTTGGTATCACAATAATGATTGCTTCGATAGCGTTCTATTCGGTTTATGATAACGATACGATTGCTGTTATCATAGCGATTATTGGACTTTGTGTTTCAATATACGGTTATTCCAAAAGGGAGAAATAACTTCCAGTTTATGAAGGCGCTGACCGTGGCGCATAACAAACTAACTATTCGAGATTATGAGGGAGAGTAATGGTATGAAAGACGTTTGGCAATACATACTGACAGGTTTAGTGGTGGTTGCTGTCGAGGGGGTATTTCTTGCTCTTTTTACTAAGTTATTTAATGGCTTTACTCCGACAGAAACACTTATCATTGGTGCAGCGTTCTTCCTTGCTTTTGAAATAGTTATCTGCACAGGAGTAGTTATTTCAAAGCTCGACTTTCCTAAAGATGACTAATCAAATTTCAATTTGCGGTATCGTGGAAAGACGCGGTAAAATATACAAAAACGCCGCCCGGTGTCTTGTTGGGCGGCGTTGTTCTTGAGTTTGAGATAACCATTTGGACGAGAAAGGAGAACCACCTGTTATGTTACAAAGCAATTTTTCAACTATCCTTCTTATGCGACTTGGTTCCACAAAACGCATCGAACAGTGCTATAATACAAAGACGCTATCTTTTGGATGTGCTGCAAACTGGGTTGATTATTCAAAAACTGGCAACAAGGTAACTGGAGACCAATTAGAATGTGTTTTCGCCCACCTGAAGAGTGGTGACTCTCGAATGAATGTTAAAGACTCACACGGTATCCCTATGGGAAATCACCTTGAAACTTTATATGCCCCCGAAACTGATACATGCTATTTACGTTTCATTCCGACCCTTTTGACACCAGCTATGTGTTTCTATTCTTTTGACTCAACGAAAGTAGCTGCTATAAATGATGGGAAGATGCCTATATTCCCTCATGTGGTGTCTTTTTTGCCTGATAGGTATTTGAATGCGATGTGCTACGAAAAAGATACTGCCAGTTTTTTGTTCATAAATGACCCGAAAAAGTTTTTTGAGGAGCTGAAAGAACAGGTCTCAATAGCCATCAAGCAAAATGAGAACATTCTAACTACTGACCGATATTATCATGCCGAAGGAAATGACGACTGTGAACTTTTTGTAGATAAAGTTGATTATGCTCGACATTCGCCTACAGACATCTATTACGATGAGCCAAGTCCATCGGCAGAACTCTTTTGGAAATACCCACAATATCAGTTTCAATCAGAGGTTCGAGTCGCCATTCTAAACACAAATTTCGTTTGGGATTATGACCCGCAACACTTCAAGCACGAACAGCACAGGCTGGATGTGTATTTGCCGCACTTGCACGAATACGCAACCATTCGTGCTGCCAAAGACTTGCAGAATATTTGCTTCTTTTGCCGTAGCGAAGATGAACCTGTCATGTACGCGGTCAATTTACCTTATCAAGAAGAAAAATAATTCATGTCAAAACGTGAGCTTAGGATTACACAAAATACCCACAAAAGGTTGGAGAGAAGCTGGTGTCCACATTGGATGCCAGCTTCTTTTCTTGTGCAATCCGTTTACTCAGAAGAAATCCCACACAAAAGTTGGGAGAAGTCGCTCACCCGAAATCGGGGGTAAAAACTGAAATCCCACACAAAAGTTGGAAGGAATCGCTCGGTCGAAATTGGGCTTAAATTAAAAAATCCCACACAAAACTTTGGATAGCCAATCTGACGCTTGGTTTGACTTCTCCGGCGGACAATGCTATAATAAAGTGTTGAGTTTTTTCATAGGAGGTGCGGGATATGCGGCAGGAGGACAATCGGCAGCCCATGGGCTCGGAGTCTCTGGGGACCCTGGTCAGCAGCTGGCGGGACGGCACGTTTTCCGAGATCTGGGCCGACTGGAAGTGGATCTGGGGCTATACCAAGCGCTACCGGCGGGCGGTGTGGTTCTATACCATCCTGGGCGTGGCCAGCTCCACCCTGGGCCTAGTGTCCGCCGTGGCCAGCAAATACTCCATCGACATCATCACCGGCTACGACAGCGACCACCTGTGGTTCATCGTCACCATGATGGTGGCCTCGGCCCTGGTGGGTCTGCTGCTGCGCAGCGTCACCTCCCGCATTTCCACGAAAATCTCCCTCCGGGTGAACAATGATATCCAGGCCCAGGTGTTCGACCGCCTGCTGGGGGCCGACTGGCGGTCCCTGAACGCGTTTGCCAGCGGCGACCTGCTCAGCCGCCTGTCCACCGATGTGGGCTCCGTATCCTCCAGCGCCATCCGCTGGCTGCCGGACCTGATCGTCACGGCGTACACCTTCGCCGCCACCCTGGCGGTGATCCTGCACTATGACTGGGTCATGGCCCTGTTGGCCCTGGCCAGCGCCCCCTTCCTGCTGCTGACGTCCCGCCGCCTGATCCGGGGCATGCGCACCCACCAGCAGGAGGTCCGCCAGGTGGGCAGCCGCCTGATGTCCTACGAGACGGAGACGCTGCACAATCTGGACGCCATCAAGGGCTTCGGCATCACCGGCCGCTATGGCCGGGGCTTCCGCCGCCGGCAGGAGGAGTTCCGCCGGGCCAGCCTGGATTATAATCTGTTCAGCATCCGCACGGAAATTCTCCTGTCTCTTCTGGGCTCCGCCGTCCAGATGGCGGCCTTCGGCTACTGCCTGTATCTGCTGTGGTCCGGCAAAATTCTATACGGCACCATGACGCTGTTCCTGTCCCAGGGGGCCAAGCTCAGCTCCGCCTTCAACGCCCTGGTGCGGACGGTGCCGTCGTTCCTCAGCGCGTCGGTGTCCGCCCGCCGTATCCGGGATCTGTACGCCCTGGAGCCGGAGCCGGTGCTGCCGGACGACGGGCTGGACAGCCTGGCCTCCCAGGGCTTCACCGTGGTTGTGGAGGACGCGGGCTACGCCTATGTTCCCCATCAGCCGGTGCTGACCCATGCCGATTTCCGGGCCGCTCCCGGGGAGACCGTGGCTCTGGTGGGCCCCTCCGGCGGCGGCAAGACCACCATGATCCGCCTGCTGCTGGGCCTGATCCGCCCGGCGGAGGGCCGCGCTTACCTTCAGGCCGCCGACGGGCGGCAGGTGGAGGTGAACGCCGGACTCCGCCGCTATTTCTCCTATGTGCCCCAGGGCAACACCCTCCTCTCCGGCACCATCGCCGACAATCTGCGGATGGTGAAGCCCGACGCCTCCGACGCCCAGCTGCGGGCGGCGCTGGAGGCCGCCTGCGCCTGGGACTTCGTCTCCGCCATGGACGGCGGGCTGGACGCCTCCGTGGGGGAGCACGGCCACGGCCTGTCCGAGGGGCAGGCCCAGCGCATCGCCATTGCCCGGGCCCTGCTGCGGGACGCCCCGGTGCTGCTGCTGGACGAGGCCACCAGCGCCCTGGATGTGGCCACCGAGCGCACCATCCTGCGGAATCTGGCAGCCCGCTACCCCCACAAGACCTGCATCGTCACCACCCACCGGCCCACGGTGATCTCCCTGTGCCGCCGGGTGTACCAGGTGTCCTCCGGCTGCCTCCGCCTGCTGGACTCCGACGAGGCCCAGCGCCTGGCCATGGACTTCTGACCCTTTCCCTGGAACCTGCTGGGTTCCGGGGCATTTTTGCCTTTTTTCTTTCGTTAGGCTAAGGAAAAATTGGGAGTTTGTAACAGTTTCGTTAATAATTGCCCGGCCCTCTTGCGCGCGGCGCTTTAGAATGTTAAAATTCTTTAAAATGTTTTTTACAGTTGTGTAACAACTGGCTTATAACGCGCAAGGAGCGATACGACTATGCCAAAATTCAGCGTAAAAAAGCCGCTGACCGTGTTCGTGGCGGTGCTGGCGATTCTGGTATTGGGGGTGGTGGCCTATCTGAAGATGACCCCCGACCTGATGCCCAATATGGATTTCCCTTATGTGATCCTGGTGACCACCGACCCCGGGGCCAGCCCCGAGACCGTGGAGGCCGATATCACCAAGCCCCTGGAGCAGTCCATGGCCACCCTGGACCGCATCAAAAACGTCACCTCCAGCTCTATGGACAGCGTGTCCATGGTGGTGCTGGAGTTTGAAGACGGCGTGAATATGGACACCGTCAGCGTGGATATCCAGCAGAAGATCAACCAGCTGAAGGGCTCCTGGTCCGACACCGTGGGCGATCCCTATGTGCTGAAAATGAACCCCTCCATGCTGCCGGTGCAGGTGGCGGCCCTGTCCTACGACGGCAAGGACATCACGGAGCTGTCCGACTTTGTCACGGATACCCTGTCCCCCAAGCTGGAGGGCATCACCGGCGTGGCCAGTGTCACCGTCAGCGGTACGGTCCAGCATCAGCTCCATGTGATCCTCAGTCAAAAGAAGCTGGATGATCTGTCCCGGCGGCTGTCCGACGCCATCGCGAAGCAGCTGGACGACGCGGCAGGGCAGCTGTCCTCCGCCCGGGGCCAGGTCAACAGCGCCAAGGCCGCCATCCGCAGCGCTGAGGAATCCGCCGTCCGGGACGCCGTGACCCAGGCCCTTACCACCATTCAGGACAGTCTGAAAACCCTGCGCACCAGCCGGGACCAACTCCAGGAGAACATTCAGGAGCTGGCGGACATTCAGCGGGAGAAGGCCCGGCTGGAGGCGGAAAACGCCCCATATCAGGCGAAGATCGAGGCCATCCGCCAGAACCCCTCCATGACGGAGGAGGAAAAGCAGGCGGCCATCGCCGAAATCGAAAGTGACCCCGAATACGTCCGCATCCAGGCGGAGCTGGCGGCGCTGGACCTGCGTATGGCGGCCCTGGGCGTCAAGTGGGACGAGGCCGTCCAGCGGGCCAAGGAGTGGCAGAAGCAGCTGGAGGAGCTGGAAAAACAGCTGCGGGACCTGGAAACCGACGAGGGCGTGGCCAAGCTGGCGGACCAGGTGACCGCCGGGACTCTGACCATGGCCGACGCCGTTACCCAGATCATCTCCGCCAATATCCAGCTGGACAGCGCCCTGAATCAGATCGACCAGGGCCTCCAGACCCTGGAGGAATCCCGCTCCGCCGCCCTGAGCCAGGCGGACCTGTCCTCCAGCCTGAACCTATCCACCATCACCGCCCTGCTGACGGCCCAGAACTTCTCCATGCCCGCCGGATATCTGAAGGAGGACGGCGTCAACTATATGGTTTCCGTGGGCGACGCCATCGACACCCGGCAGGACCTGGAGGACCTGGTGCTCTTTGACCTGGGGATGGACGGCATCGACCCCATCCGCATGAAGGACGTGGCCGACGTGGCCATCACCGACAACTCCTCGGAGATCTACGACAAGCTCAACGGCAAGGACGGCGTCATCGTCTCCCTCAACAAGCAGTCCACCTACGCCACGGCGGAGGTGTCCGACAACATCAACAGCCGCTTCCGGGAGCTGGAGGCGGAGTACGAGGGCCTTTCCTTCGTACCCCTGATGGACCAGGGGGACTACATATACCTTATCATCAACTCCATTCTGTCGTCTCTGGGCTGGGGCGCGCTGTTCGCGGTGCTGATCCTGTACCTGTTCCTGCGGGACCTGCGTCCCACCGTCATCACCCTGTGCTCCATCCCCATCAGCGTGATCTTCGCCGTGGTGCTCATGTACTTCTCCGGCGTCACCATCAATATGATCTCCCTGTCCGGCCTGGCCGTGGCGGTGGGCATGCTGGTGGATAACTCGGTGGTGGTCATTGAGAACATCTATCGTCTGCGCGCCAAGGGGGCCACCGTCATCCAGGCGGCGGTGTCCGGTGCGCGGCAGGTGCTGGGCGCCATCACCGCCTCCACCCTGACCACCGTGTGCGTATTTCTGCCCATCGTGTTTGTGGAGGGCATCACCAAGCAGCTGTTCACGGACCTGGCCCTGACCATGACCTATTCCCTGCTGGCCAGCCTCATTGTGGCCCTGACCCTGGTGCCCGCCATGGCCTCCGGCATGCTCCGCAAGGAAAAGCCCCAGAAGCCGGGTCTGCTGGACCGGGTCTATCCCGCCTACCGCAAGGCTGTGTCCTGGTCCCTGAGACACAGGGCTGTGGTGCTGCTGCTGTCGCTGGTGCTGCTGCTGGGCTCCGCCGGAGCCACCCTGGCCCGCGGCTTTGCCTTCATGCCCAATATTGACATGAACACCGTGAATCTCACCGTCTCCATGCCCGAGGGCTGCACCCGGGAGCAGGCCGTATCCCTGGCGGATGAGGTGCTGCGCCGGGCTGCCCAGGTGGAAAACGTGGAGACCGTAGGCGCGATGATGTCCTCCTCCGGCAGCTCCGGCGGCATGGACATGACCAGCATGATGTCCTCCGGCGGCGGGGCGTATGACGTCACCGCCTATATCACCCTTACCGAAGGGGCCTCCGGCGCAAAGACCGGACAACAGATCGAGGCCGCCTGCACCGGTATGGACTGCACCGTCACCGCCTCCGGCGCCATGGACAGCTACATGACCTATCTTACCGGCAGCGGCGTCACGCTGAACGTCTACGGCAGCGACATGGAGCAGATGCAGTCCGCCGCCAAGACACTGGCCGCGAAGCTGGCCACCGTCCCCGGCACGGAAAACGTGTCCGACGGCCTGGAGCAGGCGGCCACCGCCCTGCACCTGTCCGTGGACCGCAACGCCGCCATGGAAAAGGGCCTCACCGTGGCCCAGGTGTATATGGCCGTTGCCTCCGCCCTGACGGACACCGACAGCTCCCTGTCCCTGACCCTGGACGGGCTGGACGTCAGCGTGTCCATCCAGTCCCCGGAGGAAAGCCGCATGACCCGGGAAAAGCTCATGGACCTGGAGATCGACCCCTCTGCCATGAGCGCCATGAGCAGCATGATGAGCGCCGCCTCCGGCAGCGGCTCCATGAGCGGTATGTCCGGCATGTCCTCCGGCAGCGGCTCCATGAGCGGCATGTCCGGCATGTCCTCCGGCAGCACCTCCGCCATCCAGGCGGCGGAGCCCGTCCGCCTGGGCGATATTGCCAAGCTGGAGGAGACCGTCAGCCTCAACACCATTCACCGCGACCAGCAGCGGCGGTACATCACTGTGTCCGCCGACGTGGCCGACGGCTGCAATGTCACCAAGGTCACCACCGCCGCCCAGGCGGCTATTGCGGAGGTAGACCTGCCCCAGGGCATCACCGCCTCCTTCCAGGGGGAAAACGAGGCCATTATGGACGCCATTGAGCAGCTGCTGCTGATGCTGCTGCTGGGCATTGTCCTGGTGTACCTGGTAATGGTGGCCCAGTTCCAGTCCCTGCGCTCGCCGTTGATCGTCATGTTCACCATTCCCCTGGCCTTCACCGGCGGCTTCCTGGCCTTGCTGCTGGCGGGCATCGAGGTCAGCGTGGTGTCTCTGGTGGGCTTTGTGATGCTGGTGGGCGTCATCGTCAACAACGGCATTGTCCTGGTGGACTACATCAACCAGCTGCGGCTGGAGGGTATGGGCCGCCGGGAGGCCATCATCGAGGCTGGCGTCACCCGCCTGCGGCCCATTCTTATGACGTCTCTGACCACGATCCTGGGCCTGGTGGTCATGGCCTTCGGCAAGGATGTGGGCACGGCCCTGATGCAGCCGGTGGCCCTGGTGTGCATCGGTGGTCTGCTGTACGCCACGCTGATGACCCTGCTGGTGGTGCCCTGCATGTATGACATTCTCAGCCGCCGGGACCTGCGGAAGGTCAACGAGGAGGAGCTGCAGCTCCTGGACCTGTAACATTGTAAAAGAGCCTCCCCGGTGGGGAGGCTCTTTTTATATCCTTTTGTACCGTTTACCCGTAGTACGCCATCAGCATATCCACCACGGTGCCGTAGCTCTGGGTGCCCCGGGGGTCGCCGCTGCTTTTCAGGAAGGAATCGTACACCTTCTGGGCCGCATCGTTGACGGGCCCCTCAAAGGCCGCCCAATAGGCGGAGTTATCCCGCAGGTCCGCCACCACCGTGTCGGGCAGCAGCACCCGCACGGCCTGCCACGCCTCCGGGTCCGCCCGGTACAGGGCGTTGGAGAGATAGGTAAAGCCCATGAGCCAGCCGGAGTAGCGATAAGCGGCGCTGTCCGCCGTGGTGGAGGCGGCGATAGCAATGAAGTTGCACTCCTGCTCCGAGGCGATACCCCGCTGATGGGCCATCTCGTGGGCAATGGTGCTGGGCAGATAGCAGGCGGGGCTGTCGATGTTCAGGTTGGCCTCGCCGGTAAAGGGAAAATAGAACCCCGTAAAGTCCATGGCGCTGAGGGCCGTGGAAAACCGCACCCCCTTGGGCACCCGGTCCTCCATCCGCAGGCAGGGAAATGCGCCGTACACGCCGTCGAACACCCGCACGCTGTCGGCAAAGATGTCGTCCCGGCTCTCGGCAAACAGGCCGTTTTCGTCCCGCCGCACCTGACCGGCGCAGTCCGCCAGCTGCCGGGCGAAGTATTCCGTCACCTGAGCCAGCTCCTCCGGGGTGGACTCCCGGGCATACACGCCGGACTGCTGCTGGAAGGACTCCGCATAGTAGTTGACGCCCCACAGCAGGCTGAACCCGGCGTACACCGTCAGCACCGCGCACACCGCCGTCAGCGCAAAGCGATACAGCACCCGGCCCCGGCGGCCCTGATCCGTGATCAGCCGCCGGACGGTGGCCCCCATCCACAGCAGGACCACTCCCGCCGCTATGGCGTACAGCAGCTCCGCCACGGAGAAGGACGCCCGGTAGCACACCGACGCCACCGCCCGCTCCAGAGGCATCACCACCTGGCGGCTGACCCAGTTCATCAGCCCCGGCACAGTCCGCAGGGCAAAATACAGACCCAGCGCCCCGCACACCGCCAGAAACCAGATGTGCAGGCCCCGGTGCCGCCTGAAAAAGGCCCTCATAGCTCCAGGGGCCGCCCGGTCAGATACATCACCGTCCGCAGGGCAGCAATGAGCCTGCCGCTCTCGTCCCGGATGTCCGTGCGGCTGAAGCCCATGTGGCCGCCCGTTTTCTCCACGGTGCCCACGGCGGTGAGCTTTCCCGTTCCCGCCGCGGCGGACAGGTACTCGATGCTGGAGGACACCGTAAACGTCACCTCCTGCCGCCGGGTCAGCAGGGCCATGCCCGCCGCCACGTCGGCCATGGTAAACAGCGCGCCGCCGTGAGGGGTGCCCCAGCAGTTCAGGCTGTCCGGGTGCAGCTCCAGCTCCACGGTGGCGGTGCCGTCGTCCACGGCGGTGACCTTCATATGATTATACTGGCTGAAGGGCTCCGCCCCGGGGCCCTCCGCCGAATGCAGCAATTTCTGTCTCAGTTCTTCGGTCATAGGTCGCTCACTCCGCCGCTGCCAGCAGCTGGCGGGTATATTCCTCCTTCGGGTGGTCAAATATGTCCTCCACCGGCCCCTGCTCCACGATGCGGCCATGGTGCATCACCAGACACCGGTCGCAGATCTCGTAGACCACGTTCAGATCGTGGGAGATAAACAGATACGATATGCCCAGCTCCCGGCGCAGCCGGGCGATGAGCTGCAAAATCTGCGCCTGAATGGTCACATCCAGGGCCGACACGGCCTCGTCGGCCACGATGAGCTGGGGGTGCACGATCAGGGCCGCCCCGATGCACACCCGCTGCCGCTGTCCGCCGGACAGCTGATGGGGCAGCCGGTCCCGGCACTCCGGGTCCAGGCCCACCAGCTCCATGGTGCGCTCCACCCGGCGGGCGATCTCCTCCTTGCCGTACTTCCCGTAAATGCGCAGAGGCTCCGCCAGGATCCAGCCCACGGTGCGGCTGGGGTTCAGGCTGCTGGCCGGGTCCTGAAATACCATCTGCGGGCGCTTGGTGTAGTGGGTGATGGTGCCGGTATAGTCCGGCACAAAGCCCAGAATTGTCCGGGCCAGGGTGGTCTTGCCGCTGCCGGATTCCCCCACCAAACCCAGGATTTCGCCCCGGTGCAGCTCAAAGCTCACATCGTGCAGCACCTGCTGCCGCTTTCTGCGGCCCACGGTGCCGGAGGGCCGGTACCACACGTTCAGGTCACGGACCTGTAAAACCAGATCATCGCTCATAGCTTCCTCCTTGTGGGGATGGCGGCAATGAGCCGCTGGGTATAGGGGGCCTGGGGGTGGAAGAATATCTGGTCCACCGGGCCGGACTCCACGATGTGCCCCTTCTCCATCACCGCCACCCGGGTGCACAGCTTCCGCACCACAGCCAGGTTGTGGGAGATAAACAGAATGGACATGCCCCGCTCCCGGTTCAGGCGGCGCAGCAGCTCCAGGATCTGGGCCTGGATGGTCACGTCCAGAGCCGTGGTAGGCTCGTCCGCCAGCAGCAGCCGGGGCTGGGGCAGAATGGCTGCCGCGATCATCACCCGCTGGAGCATGCCGCCGGACAGCTCATGGGGATACCGGCGGTACACGTCCTCCGCATCCGGCAGGTCCACGTCCCGCAGGGCCTGCAGGGCCAGCTCCCGCCGCCTTTTGGGCGGCAGATCCGTGTGCACCCGCAGGCACTCCTCCACCTGGGGGCCGATACGCATGGTGGGGTCCATGGCGCTCATGGGCTCCTGAAACACCACACAGATGTCCCGGCCCTGGATGCTGCGCAGGGTGTCGCCGCTGCTGGTCAGCAGGTCCCGCCCGTCCAGCAGGATCTGCCCCCGGAACGACGCCTGCTCCGGCCGCAGCAGGCCGGAGATCATCATGGCGGTAACGGTTTTGCCGCTGCCGGACTCGCCCACCAGCCCCACGATCTCGCCGTCGCCCACCGTCAGGTCGATGCCCCGCACCGCCTCGTGGTCCGACCCGTGGAACTGCACATGCAGATCACGGATTTCCAGCATACCGTCACCTCCCCCATTGCTTTCGCTGGAGCCCCTCGCCCAGCAGGCTGACGCCTAAGATCAGCAGCACGATGACGCCGCCCACCGTCAGCATATACCAGGGGGCCCTGGCCATATAGCTCTGGGACTCGGACAGCATATACCCCAGAGACACGTCCGGGGGCTTCACGCCGATGCCCAGATAGCTCATGCTGGCCTCCGCCAGCACGGCGTTGTTAAACCCAATGACCAGGGTAGGCAGAAGCACCTGCCGGGTATTGGGCAGAATATGCAGAAACATAATGCGCAGGTGCCCCGCTCCCATGAGCCGGGCGCTTTTCACATAATTCATCTCCCGGTGCCGGGCAAACTCGCTGCGGATGACCCGGGCATAGCTGGGCACAAAGGCAACGCCCAGCGCCAGAATGACGTTGTACTTGCCGAAGCCCAGCAGGGAGATGAACACCAGAGCCAGCAGGATGCTGGGAAACGCCGTCACCGCGTCGTTGATGCGCATCAGCGCCTCGTCCAGCCAGCCGCCGAAATATCCGGTGAAGGCCCCCACCAGCGTTCCCACCGCCGCGCCGATCACCACGGTGGCGGCACTGATGAGGAAGGTGGTGCCGGCGCCGGCCAGCACCCGGCTGAAAATATCCCGGCCGAAGTTGTCCGTGCCGAACAGGTGCCGCAGGCATGGGGCCGCGAACTTTTCACTGCCGGACATGGCCGTGGGGGGATAGGGGGTCCACACGCAGCCCAGCAGCGCCAGAGCCGCCATAAGCCCCGTCAGGACCAGACCCGCCCGCAGATAGTGATTCTTTTTTTCGTTCAGCAGCAAGGTAGGTCCCTCCCCTCTATTGCAGCCGCAGTCTCGGGTCCAGCCGCTGGTTGATCAGGTCCGCCAGCAGATTCACCAGCACCACCCAGAACGCCACGATCACCACCACCGCCTGCACCACGGGATAGTCCCGGTTGGCGATGGACGTCAGCAGCATGCGGCCCAGGCCCGGCAGGGAAAACACCTGCTCGATAACCACGGAGCCCGCCACAATATCCGCCACGGTCATGGCCAGAAATGACACCACCGGCCCCATGGCGTTGCGCAGCACATGGCGGTACAGGGTAGCCCGGTCGCTGTTGCCCCGGCTGTGAGACGTGCGGACATAGTCCTTTTCCATCTCCGACAGAATGGATGAGCGCAGCATCTTCACGGTCATGGCCACCCTGGGCAGGGCGATGGACACGGCCGGGAACAGAAAATACCACAGGCTGGCACCGAAGTTGTCGCCGGGAGAAACGTAGTTTCCCGGCACGAACAACCGCAGCATCAGACCAAACACATACGTCAGCAGGATGCCCGTTACAAAGGCCGGGATGGCCATGAGCACCTGGTTCACGCTGGTCAGGGCCTTGTCCATCCGTCCCCCGGCGTGGCGGGCGGTGAAAATGCCCAGGGGGATGGAAAAGACCAGGATCAGCACAAAGGACATCCCCGTCAGAAGCCCCGTCACCGGCAGCTTTCCGGCCAGCATGCCGGATACCGGCATTTTATAGCTGTACGATGTGCCGAAGTCCCCGTGCAGGGCCCCCAGCACCCACTGAACGTACCGCTCCAGGAACGGACGGTCCAGTCCCATTTCCGTCCGCAGGGCGGCGATGCGCTCCGGCGTGGCCTCGGTGCCCAGCAGCTTCACCGCCGGGTCCCCGGGGATCACCTGAAACGCCAGAAAAGCCAGAAAAGAGACGATGACCATGGTCAGCAGCATCAGTCCGATCTTCTTGGCCGCATATTTCATGGTCATCGCCTCTTTCAATTCAGTATAACGTTACTGCTGGGTCAGGTACACGGTGGACAGGTCCAGCACATAAATGGGATAGAACTTCAGGCCGCCCAGGTCCTGGCGCATAGCCACCAGGTCGCTGAGGTCCTGGATATACACGTTGGCGGCAGTGTCCGCCAGCATGGTCTCCATCTGCTTGTACAGATCCGTCTGGGTGGCCTCGTCCGTGGCGTTGATGGCCTGCTGGAACAGGGCGTCATAGGCGGGGCTGCTGTAGTTGATGAAGTTCTTGGCATAGTCGGAGGTGAAGCGCTCCAGCATGGCCCGGGCGGTCATGTTGGCTGCGTCCACGCCCACCACAGTGGCCTGGAACTGGCGGCCATTATAAATGGTATCCAGCCAGGTGCTCCACTCCACAGGCTGAATGGTCACCCTGATGCCCGCCTCCCGCAGCTGCTCGGCCACCACCTCGGCGGTGTCCATGTGGGGCTGATAGTTATTGGGCACGGAGATGGTCATGTCGAACCCGTTGGGATAACCGGCCTGGGCCAGGAGCTCCTTGGCCTTTTCCACGCTGTGGGGATACTTATCCACCAGCTCCGGCAGGAAATACTTGGTAAACGCGGGATAGATGCTGCTGCCCACGGCGGTGCCGTGGCCGTCGGCCACCATATCCATGATGCCCTGCCGGTCGATGGCATAGCACAGGGCCTGGCGCACCAGCTGGTTGTCAAAGGGCTTGGCCTGGTTGTTCAGATAGATGGCCTGCACCAGGTTCATGGTGCCCTCCAGCACCTTGAAATTGCTGTTGAGCTGGGCCGCCTGGGCAGAGGTCAGGTGGGCGCACAGGTCGATGGACGAGCCGTTGAGGTTCATCACCAGGGCGTCGGCGTTCTCACAGATCTTATAGGTGACCTTGTCCAGCCACGCGGGGGTGCCCCAGTAATCCTCAAAGCGCTCCATGATGAAGTTCTCCTGGGGGGTGCGGGACACGAACCTGAACGGGCCGGTGCCCACAGGGGCGGTGGCCTGGTCGGCATAGCCGGCGGGAATGATGGCCACCGTCATATAGCTGATGAACTCCAGGTCGCGCTGCGCGATGGTAACGGTGACGGTCTTTTCGTCCAGGGCCTCCACGCTCCGGACAGCAGAAAACGCCGCTACCAGAGGCTTTTCCTGACCCTCCGGCACAGCGGCGCAGCGATTGATAGAGTATACAACATCCTTTGCGGTCACTGTCTGGCCGTTGTGGAACTTCACACCGTCACGAAGGGTGAAGGTGTACGTGGTCCCATCCTCGGACAGCTCGTATTTCTCCGCCACAGCGGGGATCATTTCGCCGTCAGAATTGGGCTTTACCAAGCCCTCGAAGATGTTGAACAAGACCTCTCTGGTTCCTGCGGCCACCGTCTGGTGGGGGTCAAGACTGTCGTCCAGGTCCTGGGCGATGCCAACGGTGATCTCGCCACCTTTGACCGGTTCGCCCGTCTCGCCGTTATTTCCTTGTCCGCCGGGGTCCTTGCTGCCGTCTCCGCATCCCGGGAGTACGGCGCCGACCATTACCAGCGCCAGGAAAAGAGCCAATAGTTTCTTCTTCATAGCTTTCTCCTTTTTCCTTGCCGCGACCTTGGCGGCAAGCCAGAAATAATGGTGTCGGACAGCAGCGCGGACAAGCGCGGCTGTCCCTATTCAATTGTCGAAGTGGACTGTACCACATTTTCCCGGCAATTGCAAGGGTTTTTTCCCACTTTTTTTGCGGGAATGTGAAATATTTATCCATCACTGTCCGCCCTCGGCAGGCGGATGTATCTCTCGGGCAGTCCGGCTTCGGGGAGGAAAATCTCCGGGAGGGGCAAATTCCCCCTTATCCGGCTTGACCTTTTTCCGGGAATATGATATGATGCATTGCCAATAGCCCTCCAAAAATGCACGGATGGCTTTTGAAAACGACATCAAAGGAGTATTTACCCATGAAAAAGTTTCTCACTATGCTGCTGGCCCTGGTGATGGTCCTGTCCCTGGCGGCCTGCTCCTCCCAGAAGGGCGGCGACGTCAACGGCGGCTCCCCCGTCAGCGCCGTGGACCTGCTGACCGCCGTGTGGAACGCCTATCCCGAAAGCGAGAAGTTCCCCGTGGTGGGCGGCAGCCTGGATAAGCCCGTGGACGATGCCCCCGGCACTTTCCCGGTGGACGATGCCGACAATCTGGACTATATGCTGCACTTCCCCGCCGACAAGGCCGATCTTATTGACGACGCCGCGTCGCTGACCCACATGATGAACGCCAACAGCTTTACCTGCGGCGTGTTCCATGTGAAAAACAGCGCCGACGTCTCTGTCGTGACCGACGCTCTGCGCCAGAATGTCCAGAACACCCAGTGGATGTGCGGCTTCCCTGACAAGCTGGTGGTCCTCACCTATGGCGAGTATGTGGTGGCCCTGTTCGGCGCCGACGACCTGGTGGACGACTTTGTCAACACCATGACCGCCACCTACACCGGCGTCCAGACCGCCTGCGACGAGCCCATCCAGTAACCCGCCGCGGTCATGCTGTTTTCCAGTCTGCCGTTTCTCTTCTATTTTCTTCCCTGCGCCCTGGGGCTTTATTTTCTGGCCCCAAGGCGGCTGAAAAATGCCGCTCTGCTGCTGAGCAGCCTGGTGTTCTACGCCTGGGGCGAGCCCCGGTTCGTGCTGTTCATGGCCGCCGCCATTTTACAGGGCTATGCCGCCGCCCGGCTTATGGAGCGGTATCCCGCCCGCAGGCGGCTGCTGCTGACCCTGTCCGCCGTGCTGAGCCTGGGGCTTCTGGGCTACTGCAAATACGCCGACTTTCTGATCTCCGGCTTCAACGCCGTCACCGGCCTGTCGGTGCCCCTGCTGCGGATCACCCTGCCCATCGGCATCAGCTTCTATACCTTTCAGATCCTCAGCTATGTCATCGACGTGTACCGGGGCGACGCCCCGGCCCAGCGGGGCCTCATCGACCTGGCGGCGTATATCGCCATGTTCCCCCAGCTGGTGGCCGGGCCCATCGTCCGCTATACCGATGTGGCTCCCCAGCTGCAAAGCCGCACCCACACGGTGCAGGATGCAGCCCTGGGCGCCCGGCGGTTCGTGCTGGGCCTGGGCAAAAAGGTGCTGCTGGCCAACGTCCTGTACGAGCTGGTGACGGTGTATCAGCAGAGCGGGCAGAAAACCGTGCTGCTGACGTGGATGTACGCCGCAGCGTATATGATGCACGTTTACTTCGACTTCTCCGGCTACAGCGACATGGCCATCGGCCTGGGCCGGATCATGGGCTTCCGCTTCGCCGAGAACTTCAACTATCCCTTTATCTCCGGGAGTCTCACGGAGTTCTGGCGGCGGTGGCACATCAGTCTGGGGTCCTGGTTCCGGGACTATGTGTATATCCCCCTGGGCGGCAGCCGGGTGCGGCTGGGACGCTGGGTGCTGAACCTGCTGGTGGTATGGGGCCTGACGGGTCTGTGGCACGGGGCCGCCTGGACCTTTGTGCTGTGGGGCCTGTATTTCGCCGTATTTCTGCTGCTGGAAAAGCTGTTTCTGGGGCGGTTGCTCCGGCGGCTGCCGGTGCTGCGGCACGTTTATGTGCTGACGGCGGCGTTGTTCAGCTTTGTGCTGTTCGACGCCTCCTCCCTGTCCGCCGCCATAGGCGCCGCCGGGGCCATGCTGGGCCTGGGGCACCTGCCTGTGTGGGACGGCGGCACCCTGTACTACCTGCACAGCTACGCCCCGGTGCTGCTGGCAGCTGCCGTGGGGTCCACGCCGCTGCCTGCCGTCCTGTGCCGCCGCATGGCCGCCGGACGGGCAGGCCGTGTGCTGGACGCTCTGGAGCCCATAGCGCTGCTGGCCCTGCTGGCCGTGTGCACGGCGTTCTTGGTCAGCGGCTCTGCCAACCCCTTCCTGTATTTCCGGTTCTGAGGAGGTGCACATGAAGACCAAGCAAATCATCACCGTGTGCCTGCTGGCGGCGTTTCTGGCGGGCTTTGGCCTGTGGTCCGTTCTACGGACGCCGGATGCCGTGTCCCAGGCGGAGCGCCGCCCTCTGGCCCAGCGGCCGGCGTTCACCGCGGCGGGCTTTCTGTCCGGCAAGTTCTCCGATGCTCTGGACGATTTCGCCGCCGACCAGTTCCCTCTGCGGGAGCAGCTGCGGACCCTGCGCTCTCTGGTGTCCTATGACGTGATGGGGCAGCGGGACGTAAACGGCGTGTACCTGTCTCAGGGCTACGCCGCCAAGCTGGATTTCCCCCTGAATACCACCTCCGTGGAACGGGCGGCGGACCGGTTCCGGTATGTGTACGACACATATCTCTCCGGCACCGACACCAAGGTCTATCTGTCGGTGATCCCGGACAAGGGATATTTCATGGCCCCGTCCTCGGGACGGCCCTCCATGGACTACGACGCCCTGGTGTCACAGCTGCGGGAGAGCACGCCGTATATGACGTATATCGACCTGTTTGACCTGCTGACCATCGACGACTACTACCGCACCGACGCCCACTGGCGGCAGGAGCGGCTGGAGCCGGTGGCCCGGCGTATCGCCGCCGCCATGGGGACGGACGCCGGCGCCTCCTATCGGGAGGTAACGCTGGAGCGCCCCTTCTACGGGGTGTATTCCGGCTATGCGGCCCTGCCTCTGGCAGGCGAGCGCCTGAGCTATCTCACCAACGACACCATCGACGCCTGCCGGGTCACCAATTACGAGACCGGCAAAACCGGCCCTGTATACGACCTGGATAAGGCCACAGGCAGCGACCCCTATGAGCTGTTCCTGTCCGGGTCCGTGTCCCTGCTGACGGTGGACAACCCCAACGCCCGGACGGATCGGGAGCTGGTGATCTTCCGGGACTCCTTCGGGTCCAGCCTGGCCCCTCTGCTGCTGGAGGGCTACAGCCGGGTGACCCTGGTGGATATCCGCTATCTCTCCCCGTCCCAACTGGGAAATTTCCTGACCTTTGACCGCCAGGACGTATGGTTTCTCTACAGCACCTCCGTGCTGAACAACAGCAGCACGCTGAAATAATTTTGTATGGGAGGTCTTTGACATGTCCATCCAAACCAACCCCGATCTGCGGCGCAGCGTCATCTATGAGCTCTACGTCCGCAGCCACACCCCCCAGGGCACCTTCCGGGCCGTGGAACCGGACCTGCCCCGGATCCGCGCCCTGGGCACGGACATTCTGTGGCTGATGCCCATCCACCCCATTGGCCAGGAGAACCGCAAGGGCTCCATGGGCTGCCCCTACGCCAACCGGGACTATCGCACCGTGAACCCGGAATACGGCACCCTGGAGGATTTCCTGCATCTGGTGGATGCCATTCACGACAACGGCATGAAGTGCATCATCGATGTGGTATACAATCATACGTCCCCGGACTCCACCCTGGTCCACCGGCACCCGGAGTATTTCTACCGCAGGCCCGACGGCAAGCGCGGCAACAAGGTGGGCGACTGGACCGACGTGGTGGACCTGGACTATGATGTCCCCGGACTATGGGACTATCAGATCGAGTCCCTGTGCTACTGGGCCCAGTATGTGGACGGGTTCCGCTGCGACGTAGCCAGCACTGTTCCCGTGGCCTTCTGGAAGAAGGCCCGCCAGGCGGTGGAGCGGGTACGTCCCGGGGCTATCTGGCTGGGCGAGAGCGTTCATCTGGACCACATTCTGGCCTTCCGCCGCCAGGGGTTCTATGCCGCCACGGATAACGAGCTGTACGATGCCTTCGACGTGCTGTACCCCTACGATATCTGGCCCCTGTATGAGGGAGCCACCGGCGGTGCCCTGCCCCTGAGCCGGTATTTCTCCGCCCTGAATTTCCAGGAGCTCAGCTTCCCCACCTGGTACAACAAGCTCAGCTGCCTGGAAAACCATGACCAGCGCCGTGCGGCGGAACGCTTCCCCAATCGGGACAGCCTGTTGGCCTGGACGGCCCTGTGCTACTTCCAGAAGGGCACCACGTTGCTCTACGCCGGGCAGGAGGTCTCCGCCGCTCACACGCCCTCGCTGTTTGAGCGGGAGCCCATCGACTGGACCGCCGGGGAGGACCTGTCGCCCTTGCTGCGGCGGCTGTACGACATCAAAAAGCGCCTGCCCACGGACGCGGTGTTCCATGTGGACGCCGACGACGCCCAGGGCATAGCCGTGGCCTTCTATCAGGATGGGCAGCACCTGGCCGTGGGCGTGTTCCCCCTGGCGGGCCGTCCGGGTACTGTGTCCGTCCCCCTGGCCGACGGCAGCTATGAAAACGCCCTGACCGGCGAGGCCGTCACGGTGCAGAACGGCCGCCTGACCGTCTCCGCCTCCGTGATCGTCCTGTAAATGCATTTCCCCAACGAAAAACCCGGAACGGCCTGGCCGTCCCGGGTTTTTCGCTTATTCCTCGTCTATATACTCCATCACGTCCTCCACGCGGCATTGCAGCAGGCGGCAGAGCTGGTTGATGGTGTGGGTCGATACATTGTCGCCGTGCTTCATGGCGTAGAAGTTGGACAGAGGGAAGCCCAGCTTCCCCAGCCGGTACGAGGTCACGCCCTTTTCCTTCATGGTCCGGAACAGCGGTTCATAGCTTATCATTGGCAGACACCCCTTTCGTACCAAACAGTATAAAAACTATGTACGGATTCTGATATCTGCTATAATTCATATATACGGATAGTGACATATATCGAATTGATATGATATACTGCGAGCAGCTTATTTCACGCGATTATGAGAGAAAAGGGGGATGTTTTGTGAATGAATACATACAGGCCCTGCCGGGTATTCTTTTTTGGGTAGGGCTCTTTGTGGTCCTCAGGGTAACAAGAAAAAGCCGGGCGGAGGCTCCTAAAAATGCAGCGCAGCGGAAACTTGTAAACGATGTCATTGCCATCATTGAGCGAACGGCCCCTGACTTTGACGGGGCCGCTGTGTATCCCTCCGGCAGCATGGAAAGATCAGCAAGCGGTTCGTATGGTGGACATATTGCTTTTCAGTCCCTATGCGGAGGACGATTTGAATACAATTTTGAATCTCATGGCTATAGTGTCAGCAGGGAAATGGCGCTAACACTGGCCGCTGCAATCGCAAAGCGCTTCGGAAGCGAATACCGTCCTGTCTACAGCCGTGCTGAATCCATTAGCGGATACAGGGTCATGAGTCCCCGCCAGCTTGCCGAGGAGCGGGAACAGAAACGGCGTGAGGACAGCCTGAAACGACTTTAAGGAGAAAACGCAATGGAACTGATTCAAATAGATACTATCAAATGGACATCTACATGCTATATCACCACGCAGATTTACTCGCTTCCGGCAGCCGTTTTCGTGGACGCGGAAACCGGTGTAGTCTATTTCAACGGCATGTATCCCCGCTACGATGCCAATGGCCGGGTCATGGTCATTCCCAGGGACCAGCTTCCGGCTATCATTGCCCGTGGCAGGGCACAGGCTGCCGCCGCAGCGGCAGACAAGGAGCGAAAGCGCACCATCACCCAGCTCTGACACTCACTCCCGGCGTGCAGCACCCGGGAAAGACTTGGCTCTTTCTTTGACAGGCTGAAGCGCCGCGAAGCATTTGCTTCGCGGCGCTTTTTGCTTATTCGGATGGCCGGCGTGCTCAGGGTAGCATAAAGCCGCGCAGATACTCCAGGAAGGAGGCGTAGCCGGTGAAGAACTCATTCATGGTGCGCTTGAAGGCGCCGTACTGGTTGAACTCGGAGACCTGCAGGCCGTCCTCAAAGTAAACGGCCCGATACTCAGGCAGCTTGTCCAGCAGCTCGTCCACGATGTACTGGGGGACCTCTTCGTTGATGGTTTCGTGGATGGGCAGCCTGGCGCCGTTCATCCGCCGCCACCACAGGGGGTTGATGGTCATCAGAATATCGCCGCCCAGGAAACGGCTCCACAGGAAGTGGCTGTTGTTGTTGGCCACCAGCAGCTTCAGGCGATAGCCCCGCTGCTTGTACAGCTTGTAGACCTTCTTGAACAGGGCCTCGCCGCAGCAATCCAGATATTCCTGGGTGATGGGCACCTCCCGCTCAGCCACCAGAGCCTTCATATAGTCGTCCAGGCGGCCGGTCATGATGGTGCAGCTGCAATGCACATTGTCAATGGGCTTGCCCTCGGCCTCCCGGCGCTTCAGGCCGCGCTCCACGGCCTCGGCCACGGCCACGGCCTGGGGGATGCCGAAGCAGACGGTACCGTTGACGGAGATGCCCCGATAGGCGCACTCCTCCAGAGCGGGAATGTCGGCGGTGGACACGGGCATCTTGATGAGAATGTTCTCATTCAGCGCGGACAGCTCGGCGGCGTGGGCCACGGTCTTTTCCGTGCTGCGGTAGAAGCGGGGGTTTACCTGCATGGCCTGCCAGCCCTTGACGCCGCCGCTCTCCCGGAACATGGGCAGCAGCATGTTGGAGCCCTTCAGGGCGGCCTCCTTGGACAGGGCCCAGCAGATCTCCTCATCCGTGGCGTCGGGCATTTCCACATGGATCAGGGCATTGAGCCGATCCTTCCAATCGGCCATCTCCTTGCGCAGAACGTTGCCCACGATGACGGGGTTGGAGGTGGCGCCGGTGGCGCCGTGACGCAGGGCCAGATTCAGATCCGCCACGCCGCAGGAGTCGTTCCAAAGCAGCGTCTGGGGGAAGCGCTCCGCCGCCTCCTGCAGCGGGCTTTCATAGGTTTTCATGATGTGTGCTCTCCTTTTCCATAAAAAATGCCGGTGGCGGGGTCTGGCCGCCTTTTCTAACACAAAAATAACATCATCGCATCTTCTTTGCAAGAAGAAACAATAAATAGCTCAAAATACTGTTATATATACCAGAATATTTGATCTGTTTTTGTGATAAAGGCACAGAAAAGCAGCCGCCCCGGCACAGGGGCGGCTGCTTGATTTGATTGCATATGTGCGCTTACAGCACGGTGACACCACCCTGGCGGGCGGCGGCCATCACGTCGGGCTCCGGTTCCTGTTCGCAGATCAGCACGTCGATATCCTCCATGCGGGCGAAGGTATAGGGCAGACTGCGGCCCACCTTGTCGCTGCTCATCAGCATGATGACCTTGTGCGCCTTGCGGACGATCTCGGTTTTGATGCTGGCCTCATAGGGGTTGCCGGACGAAAAGCCATTTTCCACCGAATAGCCGGAGGTGGCCATGAACGCCACGTCGATATTGATGGAGCGCAGATATTCCAGGGTCAGATGGCCGGAACAGGAGATGGTATTGCGGGACAGACTGCCGCCCAGCAGGGACACCTGGGGCATGGTGGTGCGCATGACGATCTCCATGGCGATGTTGGGGGCGGAGGTGAACACCACCAGATCCTGATCGGGGATCCTGCGCACCAGGGTCATCAGCGTGGTGCCCGCGTCGAAAAAGATGGAGCGCTTTTCCTCCAGAAAGGGCAGCGCCTTCTCGCAGATGATGGTCTTGGCCTCTACGTTGGAGATCTCGCGCCGGCTGTAAAGGTCCTCTGCCTGGGTGGCAGGGGGGGTGCTGTTGATGTAGGCGCCGCCGCGGACGCGGACCAGGAAGCCCTCCTCCTCCAGCGCAGCCAGGTCGCGGCGCAGAGTCATCAGGGACACATCGGGATTCTGCTTGGCCAGATCCTCAATGCGGGCGCTCTTGTGTTCGGAAATATAAGCCTTGATCTGGCTTCGTCGTTCGTTTTTCATGATTGTTGCACTCCTGCCTCCGGAGAAACGGCTGCTGCGCCGGACCTCGCGGACATTCTTTCTATCCCAACAGATGCCCGTTCGGACAAGACCCGAGAAACAGGGCAAAATGTTCACTTGTTATTTTATTCCATTGACGTTATTTTGTCAAGAAAAAAAGGCAAGAAACCGTTTGATTGTTCGCCTATATGAAAATTGCATACTTTTTTCGGCAAAACACCGGGCATCCAGGGGTCGGCTCCCAAATCTGCCCGGCGGTCCCGTTCCGGCGAGTTATGCCAGGATACGCCGCTTTGTTCGAATGAAGCAAATTTCATGTTATTTTGCGTCTGAAAAATGTCCGAACATGTTATTTACAAATTTATTATGCACATTTAACAAAAGCATTTTCGTTTTTTTAGCGAATACTCCATGTTGACTCTGAGACACTTCATTGCTAAAATCAAATTATGATAAAAGAGTGTTCCAAGGCGTTTGAAAATGTTTTATAACGATGTGAAAATGTTTATTTCTTAACAAAATGAACGCGCCTGTGCTCCGGCCCGGCCGGATCGAACCAGTCATACCTTTATTCAATATAGAACCATATTTGAAAAGGAGAATTCATCATGAGTGAGTATGCAACCCTGAAGCGCCGTCCGATCCTGTTCCCTGACTCTGTCAGCAGCTTCCATGACAGCATCTTCTCTCTGAAGGAAGAACTGAAGGCCCTGGTTGCCGATGATCTTCAGAATAAGGACGCCTATGTGCAGACCGCCGTGGAGATCGCCATTGATCTGCGCTCTGCCCTGGCCGATTGGACCCTGACAAAGCTGGTGGACGACGACACCCGCGTGGCCGCCTCCGAGGACCTGCTGGCCTTTGCTGAGGGCTTTGGCTGCGGCGAGGCCGTCAAGGCTGCCCGCCAGGAGATCGAATCCATCGCCAACAGCTCCATGCGCAAGATGGGCGACCTGTACCGCCAGGGCAAGCTGAACACCGTCTGGGGCCATGACTACGCCTCCGGCCTGGATCACTCCCTGCGCCGCGGCGCCCGCTGGTGCACCAGCAACCCCTGCAAGATCCAGGGCTATAAGAAGGACTTCCCCGAGAAGTACGCCTCCCTGGTGGAGCAGATCAAGCGCGAGAATCCCGGCGCCTCCACCGCCGACATGGCATCCCAGATGTTCACCAAGGTCTGCGCCATCAGCGCCCGGGCCCTGGCTCCCATTTATGAGGCCACCAACGGCCAGTACGGCTTTGTGTGCCTGCAGGTCGACCCCCGCGAGATCCGCAACACCCAGGCCATGATCGACCAGGTCCACTTCTGGAACCGGGCCATGGCCAAGGAGCTGAACATGGACAAGCCCAACGTGGTGTACAAGCTGCCTGCCGTTGAGGCATCCCTGCCCGCCGTGAAGGTGCTGCTGGAGGAGGGCTATCGCCTGTGCATGACCCTGAACTTCTCCATCACCCAGCACATGGCCTTCGCCGAGCTGCTGAGCAAGGGCCGCGACCAGGAGTATCTGGTGCTGATGGCCGGCCAGCTGGACGACAAGATCGCCGCCGAGCTGGAGTCCAAGGGCGTGGCAGACGCCAAGGTCATCGCCCGCCACGGCTCCGAGGCCGTTATGCGCAAGTCCTATCGCATGCTGGCCCAGCGCGGCTATAAGAACCTGTCCATTATGTCCGCCGCTGTCCGCGGCCCCTGGCACATCCAGAACTCCATGGCTCCTGTGGACGGCGCGCCCTTCCTGATCACCACCGTCACCGGCAAGGTGGAGGAATTCGACGCCAACCCCACTCCGCTGGCTTCCATCATTGACCAGCCTACCGAGGAGAAGTACATGGAGGTCCTGAAGCAGAGCAAGGTGTTCAACCAGGCTTACTCCGATCCCGAGGAGGGTCTGCTGACCTGGGAGGACCTGTTCTCCTATCCCCCGTTCGTGGGCTTCTTCAACAACTTCACCGCCGCCTATCAGGAGATCGAGGACGATTTCAAGGCGTAAAAGGAGGAACGCGCTACTATGGCTTCATTGATTCGTATGCCTCAGAAGGGCCTGTCCGAGGACAGCGCCATCCTGAGCAAATGGTATGTCAAGGAAGGCGATACCGTGAAAAAGGGCGACTTTGTGTTCGCCATCGAGACCGGCAAGGCCACCTTCGACGTGGAGAGCGAGGAGGACGGCACCGTCCTCAAGTGCATCGGTGAGGAGGGGGACGAGGTCCCCGTGAAGGCGCTGGTGTGCGTGGTGGGTCAGCCCGGCGAGAGCTTCCAGACGGACGATGCCCCCGCCGCTGCCGCCCCTGCGGCGGCTGCTGCTCCTGCTGCTCCTGCGGCTCCTGCCGCCGAGACTGCGCCCTCCGGCAACGTGCTGTTCGTCCGCATGCCCCAGAAGGGCCTGTCCGAGGACAGCGCCATCCTGAGCAAGTGGTATGTCAAGGAGGGCGACGCCGTCAAGACCGGCGACTATCTGTTTGCCATCGAGACCGGCAAGGCCACCTTCGACGTGGAGAGCGAGCAGGACGGCACCGTCCTCAAGTGCATCGGCGAGGAAGGCGACGAGATCGCCGTCAAGGAGATCGTCTGCGTGGTGGGCAAGCCCGGCGAGCCCTTCTCCCTGGGCGGCAAGGCCGCTCCCGCTGCTGAGGCTGCCCCTGCGGCTGC
>ERZ779890.1087-NODE-1087-length-28573-cov-6.420296_pt1 | contig 28573 bp, 34 predicted proteins | sample MGYA00511553_ERZ779890 | MGnify/ENA primary metagenome ERZ779890 (study PRJEB29588, sample SAMEA2152064) | human gut metagenome | biome: human gut; feature: human-associated habitat; material: faeces | place: Denmark | collected 2008/2010 ... | reverse complement strand
AAGCCGACAACGTACCCTATGAGGTCGCAGAATCCCAAGAAAACGAGCGTGAGCCGATTTTTGAGGATGAGGATATAGAACAGGAAGAAGCATTTGAGATGACAATGTAAGGGAGGTTAACAATGCAGCAAAAACAATTATACATTGCTTATGGCAGTAACATAAATCTGGAGCAGATGGCGTTCAGGTGTTCCCATTCTAAAGTTGTGGGGACATCTGAAATAAAGGATTTTGAGTTGGAATTTAGGGGCGTTGCCACTATTGTTCCAAAAGAAAATGCAAGCGTTCCAATTCTTATATGGGAACTTGACGAAAGGGATTTGCCCACATTGAACCAGTACGAGGGGTGGCCTCGGCTTTACAGGCAGGAAAAGATGGAGTTTGAACTTAACGGAAAAACTTTTGAGGGTATGGCTTATCTTATGAACTACGGAAAAATCGCTCCTCCGAGTCAAGAGTACTACAACACAATTTTGCAGGGCTATAGAGAAAATGGTCTGGATGAATCTTTTCTGCAAAAGGCGTTGGAAAATTCGTTTCAAGCGGATTTTACAGAGGAAGAAATCGATGAGGATTTCGATATTGACGAGTTCGAGAATATCGATTATGATGATTTTCAACTGAAACTTTAAACAGGAGGATTGATGATATGAAATACAAAGGATTTTTTGTGAAGATCACACCGGACAATTATCTGCCAAGAGAAACCGATAATGGCGAGGTAGTTGCCGGCGAGGGATTCAGGATAGAAGTATTTGCCGACGAATCCGAAAAAGTAGAAATTGACATTTTTTCTGCTGCCGTTGATTTTGAACTGATTAAAAACAGTATCGATGAAGCGGAACAGTTTGCGAAAGACTATATCGACTGTGAGGAAAAAGAATATCAAAGGCTGTTGGAGGAGTTTAGAATATGAAAATATTATGGTAAGTACTTGATTTTACTCAGGAAAAATGGTAAACTAAGATATGAACGGAGGTGTTACATATGGGAATTTATTTGAACCAGAATAATATAATGTTTTCTAAGGACATTAATTCGGATATTTACGTAGATAAGACATTGCTTATTGAACAAACAAATAAATATATAAACACAAATAGTCAATATGTTTGCATAAGCCGACCGAGGCGTTTTGGCAAATCAATGGCAGCCAATATGCTGACAGCATATTACAGCCGGGGCTGTGATTCAAGAGAAATGTTTGAGAATCTTAAGATTTCAAAGGCAGACTCTTTTGAAAAGCATTTGAATAAATACAATGTTATAAGTTTTGATATGCAGAAGTTTCTTGTAAAAACAGAAAGTGTTAAAGAAATGCTTAGGCTTATGGAACAAAAGATATTGAAAGATATCAAAAGGGAATATTCGGACATTTTAGATGATGAGGAAGATCTGATATCAACTCTTGAAATTGTGTTTGCAGAAACAGGAGTACCATTTGTGTTCATTATAGACGAGTGGGATTGTGTTTTAAGATACTATAAGGATGATGAATCAGCTCAAAAAACATATCTGGACTATCTTTATGCATTATTTAAAGGACAGCCATATGTGGCACTTGCATATATGACGGGTATATTGCCTATCAAAAAATATGGTGTTCATTCAGCACTTAATATGTTCAATGAGTATTCAATGGAAGGAGCTTATCCATTTTCTGAATTCACAGGATTCACAGAAGAAGAAACTGAAAAGCTATGTAAGCAGTATGACATTGATATAAATGAAACAAAGAAATGGTATAACGGATATAACGTGGATGGTATTGCCATATATAACCCACGCTCAGTTGTAGAGGTGTGCAGGCGAAGGAGATTTACAAATTACTGGTCTAAGACAGAAACCTATAACGCATTAAAGATGCCTATAAACCTTAATTTCGATGGACTGAAAGAAAAAATTGAAAAAATGATAGCAGGAGAACACATTATTCTTGATACAGGTACATTTCAGAATGATATGTCAAGTTTTCATTATGCAGATGATGTGCTGACGCTCCTTATTCACCTTGGATATCTTACTTATGATTTTGATACCCAAAGCTGCTGGATACCTAACATGGAAGTACAGCAGGAATTTGTGCGCAGCATAAAAGGCGGAGGCTGGGAACCGGTTATTAATGCGATAAATCAGTCTGAGGAATGCTTAAAAGCAACCCTTTCAGGCGATGAAGAAACTGTCGCACGAATTGTTGAGCAGACACATCAGGAAAACACTTCGATTATAAAGTACAATGATGAAAATGCACTTGCCTGTGTTGTGACACTTGCGTTCTATACTGTAAGAAACCAGTATGAGATAATCAGAGAACTTCCGACGGGTAAAGGCTATGCGGACATTGCGTTTTTGCCAAGACCAAACGAAAATGTTCCTGCAATCGTTGTCGAACTCAAAAAGGAACAGGATGCAAGTATTGCACTTAAGCAGATCAGGAACAGACAGTATACTGAAAAATTGTCAGCTTACAGCGGAGAAATAATCCTTGTCGGTATTAATTATACAACAGATCCGAATACAGAATATAAGAAGCATACTTGCAGGATTGAAAAAATAGTTAAATAAATGTGAAGAACAGCAGATCTTGATATATAAAGGTCTGCTGTTTTTATAAAATTTTGAGTGTTTTATACCGTTCAGGACAAAAATATGTCATTTTTGACAAAGATATTGATAAGTGGAATGTATAAAATAAATATAAGCAAGAAAAAATTACCTTTATCATAATATTTCGACATTTCACTGCAAACAAAACCGGGTTTCACTTCAATTATCAGCATAGTAGGAAGTTTATGATATAATATACTTAAAGAAAGGTAGGGTGATTCTGATGGCAAGGGACGTAGTTTCCGCAAAACTGGACATTATTTTCAAAAAGATTTTTACGGAAAACTAGGATTTGCTTCAGGCGTTTTTAGCGGATATTCTGGATATCCCCAGTGAGAACATTCAGGATATAATTATTGTAAAACAGGAGCTGACGCCAGAAACAACAGACGGAAAATTCAGTCGTCTGGATTTGAATCTGAAAGTGGCAGATAAGCTGATAAACGTAGAAATTCAGCTAAGAGGCAATAACGATTACCTTGACAGAACGCTGTTTTATTGGGCAAAATTGTATGCATCGGAATTGAAAAGCGGTGAGGCTTATGATAAACTTAAAAAGACGATCTGCGTAAATATTATTAATTTTAATATGTTTAATGCGAATGATTACCACACTGAAATTGTAACTTCCATAAAGGATACAGGCGAGATTTTTTCGGATAAATTCAGTATTCACTTTTTTGAGCTCAGAAAAGTCGGTAAAAAAGTGAATCCAAATAACCGCAGAGAATTGTGGATGCAGTTTCTCAATGCGTCAAGTGAGGAGGAATTTGAGGTGTTGAAACAGACTAATGTGCCGATAATGAACAAGGCGGTAAACTTGATCTATGATATGAGCGAGGATTCAAAAATTCGTGAAATGGCAAGATTGCGTGAAAAGGCTCTTCATGACGAGGCTTCGGCTTTGGCGAATGCTAAGAATGAGGGCAGAGCTGAGGAAAGAAAAAAACTTATTGAAAAATGGCGTAAAAAAGGCATGTCAGATGAAGCGATCCAAGAACTTTTGAGCGAATAAGCATTATGGAAAAGATAGATAAAAGCAATACTTTTCAATTGGTGCTTGATGATGCTGTTATTTTAGCTTCCGATGAATATAAACTTGAAGATGTGTATTCTGCTTTCAAGCGTTTTTTCGTAGAAAACGGCGCTAAAGATATTTCGGAAAATCCGAAAGAACTTGTTTTTGATAATCCGGATTATGAAACACAAAAACAGCTATACAGAATACTGAATATTATACTCTATACGCCTTTCATTTACAGACCATATCTAAATTATGTGATTCAATATCATGGCAAATGTAAATTTGTAACTGATTACCGCATGACAACGCAAGCTCGTGAGATGGCAAGAATGCGTGAAAAAGCTCTGCATGACGAAGCTTCGGCTTTGGCTGATGCAGAAAGTAAGGGGCGCATGAAAGAACGCAATGCAATGATTGAAGCGCTACAAGCAAGTGGCGTGTCAGAAGAATTAATTCAGTTAACACTTAAAAATATGAAATAAACTTAGCAGAATGCGCTTTGTGTCCAAAACACAGAGCGCATTTTTGTTGCTATTGGATATAGACTTGTCAAAAATAATATGGTATTGTTGTAGTGGAGGTGACAGTGACAATGAAGAAAAACAGAACAATCCCCTTTGGCTATATGATGCATAACGGCGAGATTCAGTTGAATCCAACAGAGGCAAAAGCAGTGCAGGAAATCTTCAAAATGTACCTTGACGGCAGTTCTCTGCTGACAATTGCCGGATACATGAGTAGTACAGAAATTTCATACAATGGTATATCTCAGACCTGGAATAAAAACATGGCGAAACGCATTTTGGAAAATGAAAAATACATCGGTAAAGGTCAATTCCCTGTCATAGTTAATGAGAATATTTTCAGAAAAGCAAATAAACAAAAGCAGCTGAAATCCACACAATTCTGCGAAATATCAGAGGAAATTCATGTAATCCGCAGTTTGACTTACTGTGCAAAATGCGGACATAAACTCTCCCGAATCGGAGGAAACAGCCATTACGAAAAGTGGGACTGCCGCAATCCCGAATGCTCCCGATTTGAGCATCGAATTACAGATAATATGCTGATCGGTGTGATCATCCATGTGCTGAATACGGCAATTGCGAATCCAAATTTGCTTGATACAAATTCAAAAATGAGCGAATATATTCCTGATATGGAAATTACCCGTCAGCAAAACGAAATAAACAGGCTGCTGGATTCTCCCAACGTTGATTTTCATAAGGCGAAAGAAGAAACATTCCGACTGGCAGAATTGAAATATAACTGCTGTACCTATAATGATAAACCGCAGAAAACTGAGCATTTAAAAAGCATTCTTGCGAATAAAGAACAACTGAATACAATTGATATTGGCTTATTGAAATCCTGCATTTCACAGATTTTGGTAAGCCATTTTTGCACCATAGAGATTGCATTTATCAACGGTGTAACCATCAAAAATACTATTGAAAGGAATGACGAAAATGAACGAAGCTCCGAAAGTCAGGATAATTCCTGCGAATCCGCAAACAGCTGAAAATAGGAATCCATATCAGCAGCTCAGAGTAGCAGCCTACTGTCGAGTTTCCACAGAACAAGAAGAGCAGCAAAACAGCTATCAGGTGCAGATTTCTTACTATACCGACCTGATCAATCGTAAAAAAGAATGGACGCTTGTGAAGATTTTCGCTGACGAAGGAATTTCCGGAACTCAGGCAAAAAAACGCCCTGAATTTCTGAAAATGATTCGGATGTGCAGACAGCAAAAAATTGATTTGATTATCACAAAGTCGATTAGCCGTTTCGCCCGAAATACCGTGGATTGCCTTGAATATGTCAGACAGCTTAAAGACTTGGGAATCGGAGTTATTTTTGAAAAAGAGAACATAAACACGCTGACAATGACCTCAGAATTTATGATTGCTCTGTACGGAAGTTTTGCTCAGGCTGAGAGTGAATCGATAAGTAAAAATGTAAGCTGGGGAAAAGAAAAAGCTTATCGTGAGGGTAAGGTACAATTTCAGTACAAGCATTTGCTTGGCTACAAAAAAGGAGCGGACGGCAAGCCGGAAATAATCCCCGAAGAAGCCGAAACGGTAAAACTGATCTACACCATGTTTCTGGACGGTCATTCGATGAAAAATATCGCATTGATATTGCACGTCAAAGGCATACATACCAAAACAGGCAGCACGGAATGGCGGACCAATACAATAACGAGGATTTTACAGAACGAAAAGTATGTAGGCGACGCGCTCCTTCAAAAAACGTTTACCTCCGACTGTATCACTCACAAAGTTGTGAAAAATCACGGCGAACGTCCGATGTATCTTGTGACCAACCATCACGATCCGATAATTGACCGAGACACCTACAACCGAGTCCAGCAGGAGCTTGCAAGACGCAATTCCAAACGGAAGATTTCGGATAAAACGGTTACGGAACAAGGCAAGTACAGCAGCAAATATGCCTTGTCTGAGCTTCTTATCTGCGGACACTGCGGTACGCCTTACAGAAGAACCACTTGGGCGGCTCGAGGAAAAAAGCAAATCGTTTGGAGATGTCTGAGCCGATTGGAGCATGGCAAAAAATATTGTCCAGATTCACCCACTATAAAGGAAGAACAGCTGCATAGAGGAATACTCAGGGCGATCAACAATTACTATTCCTGCCGTAACGATATTGTGAGGATTTTGAAAGCAAATATCGGTTCGGTTTTGGAATGTCAGGGACAGGAAGAAATCCTTTCCGTAGAAAAGCGGCTGAAAGAGATCGATCAAGCAAGGACTGATTTAGTCAACTTAATAGCTTCGGGCGGCTGCGACGAGGACAAGCTTGACAGCGAGTTTGCAAAACTGTATGCTGAAGAACAAGGCTTAAGTGAGCGGCTTACAATGCTGAAATCACAGAACAAGACTTCAGAAGAAACTCAGGCAAAGCTTGATAAAATTATGGATATGATAGAGCATGAGAAATTTGAGTTGGAAACCTTTGATAATGTACTGATAAGAAAGCTGATCGAGTGCGTAAAAATACTGAGCAAGACCGAAATACTGGTTATTTTCAAAGGCGGTTACGAGGTCAGAACGGAAATTGAATAACGATTAAAATTTACGGCTTGCGGAGAAAATCTGCAAGCTGTTTTTGTTGGGAGCTGGTTATTTGGCAGGCAATTTTGAGGGGATAAAAACTCAGCGTTTCGGTGTGGAAGTAGAATGCACAGGCTTAACAAGGTCGGCAGCGGCAAAGGCGGTCGCAAAGGTTTTAGGCGGCTTGACCGAGCATTACGGCGGCAGTTATGACAGATACGATGTTTACGACGGTAAAAATAGGCGTTGGAAAATCATGTCCGACGCAAGTATCAGATGTACGAATAAAAACGGGAATCCGGCTTCCAAGCTGTATTCCGTCGAGCTTGTAACTCCTATTCTGGAATACGAGGATATGGCGACGCTTCAGGAAGTGGTTCGTTCTATTCGCCGAAGCGGAGGCGTTTGCAACGAAACAACAGGAATCCATATTCATATTGATTTTGCTCCATATAACGCGCAAAAGCTTCGTAATTTAGTAAACATTTTTGCAAGTAAAGAGGATATGCTCTATCAGGCTTTGCAAGTAAATTCGGATCGTGAGCAGCATTATTGCAGAAAAGTGGACAAGCGTTTTCTTGAAGAACTTAACCGAAGAAAACCAACTGACTTGCAGACGATAAAAAGGCTATGGTACGGCGATGACCGTGAGTATCACTCACATTACGATCCGTCACGGTATCGTTGCCTGAATTTACACCCAGTGTTTACAGATAACAATATCGAGGTAAGAGCGTTCAACGGTTGCCTGAATGCAGGAGTTCTCAGGGCATATATTTCACTGGTTCTGGCAGTCAGCAATCAGGCTCTGACTCAGAAATCAGCAAGTTCCCGTGTGACACAGAGTGAAAATCCTCGCTATACGTTCCGTACATGGCTTATCCGAATAGGTCTGAACGGGCAGGAGTTTAAAAACTGCCGCAAGCACTTGCTTTCACATCTTGAGGGTAATATTGCGTGGCTTCATCCCGAAGATGCCGTTAAACAACGTGAAAGGCTGAAAGCAGAACGACAAGCCGCCCGTGAGCAGCGTGTCGAGCCTGTAAGCGAGGTTCAGCAGTTAAACGAAAATGTACCCGATGAAAATTTCGAGCCGTCAGAGAGCGAATGTGAGGACTTTGAAGAAGATGAAGAAATGGGCATGGAAATGTCTATGTGATCGGAGGTAAAAATGAAAAATAAACAGCTATACATTGCCTATGGCAGCAACATCAATCTTAAACAAATGGCATATCGGTGTCCGCATTCAAAGGTTGTGGGAACATCGGAGATCAAGGATTATGAATTGGAGTTCAGAGGCGTTGCGACTATTGTGCCTAGCAAGGGTACAAGTGTTCCTGTTCTTATCTGGGAGCTTGATGAAAGAGATTTGCCTACCCTAAACCGTTATGAGGGCTATCCGAGGCTTTACAGACAGGAAAAAATGTCTTTTGATTTGGATGGCAAAGAAGTCTTAGGCATGGCATATCTGATGAATTATGGGGAACTTTCTCCGCCAAGTCAGCAGTACTACAATACGATTTTACAGGGTTACAGAGAGAACGGTCTGGATGAAAAATATCTTCAAACAGCTTTGGAAAATTCGCTGTTCCTTGAACATTCCGTAAATGACGAGTTGTATGAGGACGAATTTGAAGATTACGACCTTGACGACGATATGCAGATGAGATTTTAAGGAGAGTGGTTGAATGAAATACAAAGGATTTTATGTGAAGATTACTCCCGATACTGATCTGCATCGGGAGGACAAGGACGGAAATGATATTCGCTGTGAGGGCTTCACTATTGAAGTTTTTGCGGATGAATCCGAAAAACTCGAAATCGATGTTTTTTCAGTGGCAGTTGATTTTGAACTGCTGAAAGACAGTCTTGAAGAAGCGGAGCAGTTTGCTATGGATTATATCGACTGCGAGGAAAAAGAGTATTGCAGGATGATTGACGAGTTTAATAAAAATTAACGTGGAAGTAAATGATGATCACAAAAAAGACTTTTATGACAATAGTTAATGCTTTGGATTTCGGTATTTGCAAATGCAGGCAATTCTGCGAGGTTAATAATTTATCTTTAGAAGAAACAAATGAGTTCATACACGGCGGTAATTTGCAGAATGATTTGCTGAAAATGCTTGAAACGGTTATGCTCGATCGCTACGGTATTATCCGTGATTTTATTTATAAGCGCGATGAGAACGGCGAATTATTCTTTGGCATTCCGCAGCGAAACGGTGTTATTGAGATTTACCTCATAACGAGCTCAGAAGAATTATATGAATATTTGCTGGAACAGGCAGCGGGAGCATTATTAAATTTTATACCAAGCGATATGAGATAATTCTTTTAGATATGGGTTGTATAATCGAGTACAGCCCCGTACATATTAAAAAATCTCTTGACATTTTTTGATGCATATGATATAATAAATTTAATGACAGGTTATGTGATTTTAAAAGATATCTCATAAGCCGCAAAATCAGGTGAATTTAATGTCATCTTTTTTGTTCCAGTAGCACATACTTGTGCAATAAAATAGATGCACACCTCGAAAAGCTCGTATTTACGAGCTTTTTTTGCGTTTTGAGGGTAAAAATCTCAGGTGTAAAACCGTAGATGCTTTTCGCCAGTTTTCACCAAAAAGGAAGTCAAACCCTACACAACAAAAAATATCGAACATATGGATGATATCGGCACTGTGCATTGCGTCTTTGATAACGGCAGAACGCTCGGAGTGATCCCAGGCGTGGACGATTTCCATATCGTAAGTGAAGATAGTGAGCCAACAGAAGATGAAGAAATGAATATATCAATGTGACGGTCAAGTTTTGAAAAAAAGCTTGACTGTTTTTTATTGGAAAAATCGGGAAGGAGATGATTCGTACTGATAAAATCTTTTAATATCTTTGCAGGAATAGGCGGATTCCGTTCGGAACTTGAAAAAGCGGGCGGCTTTGAGTGCGTCGGATACTGCGAGATAGATCGACGGCAAGGAATACGAACTCGATATCAGCTTCAAGAAATACAAGCAGGTAGAGAGTATTTCGGACGAGATCGAAAAACAGAATATCGATGTTGATATTTCCGATTTCAAGGATTCTTCCGACTTTTATTTGTATTTAAGCAAGTTTGACGATCAGTCTTCTGAAGAAATATCGGTTAATGTTACCGGCAAGATGATCGTTCAGAAGAATATATCAAAAATTCCCTTGAAATTGCCGTATATTTGTGGTACAATTAAAGAACAAGTTAAAAATATTTACGACTCCAAGATTGTCGACACCGATCTGCTCAAAATCGGTATTAATAACGGTTATCAGCAGGTGATATCGGGACCCATGGCATACATTTCGACTATAATGGTTGGATATGTTCCCAACAAAGAGTTGTACAGATTAGCAATGGACGGCAACACTGCTGCGGCAGAACAACTTGCTGCACGAACTAAAATGGACTGCATAACGCATACAATTTTTCTTGCTGGCGGAGCATTTTTAGAGCCGATAGTTAACGGATTTATGCGAATTCCGTTTGTTCAAAGGCTGATCGGAAGTATTTCAGGAGCAGTATGGGAGTTAAATAATAAGGTTATTGCGTCAAGCGAACTTTATCAGAGATATCTCCTGAGTTGCTTGACTCAATATTCAAATCCGGTCAAGCTTCTGATATTGTTGCTATTCTTTCTAAGTATGATGATGAAGCAATTGTTGCGATAAATAAGATTTTGGATAAAGACGCTGTTGCAGCTTTGATAAGAGACTATGGTGATGATGGCTTTAAAGTTGCTGTTAAGGGCGGCGATTATCTTGTCAAGCTAATTAATAACCTTGACGATGGCACAGCGGAATTGTTTGTAAAAACTGCTTCTAAACAGAAAGATAGCTTTTATGATTATTTAAAATCTTTAGATGAAAGCTATTTAAACGAGCTTGTTGCAAGTTCTAAGGCTGACATAGATAAAATCAGCAAATGGGATTATCAGCCTGATTACGAATTGTATGTAAGGCATAAATCTGTTTATGATAATCCGAAATATTTTGAACAAGAAAAAGGTATTACTATTTATCCGGGAACAAACGGAGATACAAATATTAATGGCTTTGTTGACGGAATATTTGAAACGAAAACATTAGAGCCTGGTATGATTATAGACAGATATGGCATCAATATGGAACTGGTAAATACTTTTCACCGTTGGGAACACCATATAGTGAAAGAGCATTGCCTCCATATATGAAAAATGAACCATATACAAAGTATAAGGTTTTAGTATCTTTTGAAGTGAAATCTGGAGAAATAGTGCCATGGTTTGACGAAGTTGGTGGAGGAACACAATATCTATCAACTTATTCAGTTGATGAACTTAAAAAGTTTGGCTATATCGTTGAAGTTGAATAAAGAATAGGATTAAATGATGAATATTAATGAAGTTAGAAAGCTTATTTATAAGCACGGAGAGAAGATTGGTTTGCCCTATGATTCCAAATTGTATCCGATTTTCTCTTCGACGGGGAATGTTTTTAGCGATGGGGGGACAATATATATTTCAAATAATGAATATCATTATGTTATAATGGAGAGGGGCAAAGAAAATAAGCATTATCGAAGCTTGGATATTAATGATATATTATATCCATTATTTGAAGGTATAACATTTTCATTAGCGTCGAAATATGAATTAAAGAACAGAAGCGAAAAGGAAGATCCTAGAAAATTGCTGTGGAGTAAGCAACTTGAGTTATTAGGAAAAATTGATCCGCTTTTTAAAGAAAGGTGTCAAAAAGAAATCGACAGCATTTTGATAATTGCACCTTATAAAAAGTGTAATTGACAAAAAATAGATGTATACGGGGGTTCAAGTGGGTAAAACAATTCGTTTTTCACATGATCCAAGAAATTTTACAGGAACATCGCTATATAGTGAATGGGAGTATTTAAAAAATAAATACGGATATATTGATTTACTACCAGTAGGAGATTTTTGGTATGGAATTAGATGAAAAATTTAATTTACTTAGAACATTAACTCAAAAAATACGTAGTTATGACAAGCATTTAATAGATACTGTTACTTTTTGTAATAATAAAATGTCTTCTATCGTTTATGATTATTATCCATTTGAGGTTGAAATTAGAGATAACAACTTATATTTTTTTATCATAACAAATCGCAGTGAAAAGAAAATGCTATTTTCGTCATCGCTTAATACCGACTTTGATAAGCTTTGTGACAGTTTGATAAAATGTATAACGACAGATGTAAAAAAGCAAATTCCCAAGAAATTTTTAAAAGCAAAGGGGTTTTTATAATGAATGAAAATCAAGCAGAAATAAAAGCCCAAGCTGTTGAAACTGAAATGAAAAAATATTTTGGTAGTTTAGTTTCGAATTTTAATTTGATAGACGCTTTTTACGGCAATGGACATGAAGAATTTAGTTTGGGATTCAAGTATTGTGACTATTTTGATATGCGCTTTAATTATGGTCAAGGTGCTTGCGGATGCTGCATATGTTATGATTGGGGTGATAATAATGAGGCTATACTTATTAAAACCTCAATTGATGGTTGGTGGGAAAAAATTTCAATTCAATGGAAAAAATATTTTCATGAACTTAAAAAAGAACTGGATTTGCGTATTCCCGATGATTATTTAAAAGAATTTTTTTATAAATCCTAATACCGAAACAAATGTAGTGTGAACTAATGCGAATGCTACGGAACATATGGGGGAATATGTTGGTCGATTTGGTGAAACAAGTTTTTCAATTGATTTAAGAAGTCAATTGATGTTAGAAAGTTATGTATCTGCTTTAGATCAAGCAATGGGAGAACTTGCAAGCAAACCTTTAGGCAGATATGAAGATCTTAACTTTGGCGGTTGGGTGTTCGGAATTGACACTAAAGAAGGAGTAGTTTTCCATGCATTTTATGAAGGATAGGTGATCATATGAAAATTAAATATATTTCAGATGATTATGAATTATATCTTATACAACAACGATATAGTTTTCAATATGATTTGATTATTGACTGTATAAGTAAAAAAGATAATTTCACAATGTATAAAGTTCAGAAAACATGTCGAAGTGATCCTAGTGATATTATTTATCATGCCTTTTACTATGATCATCAAAGAAAGCATACACCATTAGATATAGCAGTAAACAGTAGAACTAATATTATTGAATATATATCATTTTTTGTTTCTGATTCAATGAAGATAAACAGTAATCAGTTTGATTCATTATTTATTGATAAAAATGAATACTGCTTATTTAGTATGATTGAATGCAATGATACTCATAGGTATTTTAAAATTGAAAATGAAAAGGATAATTTTGTTTATTTTTATGAAAATAATTCTATTTTCTACCTAAACAATAGACATCCTTGTAGCCTGAATATGTATTGCATTTGTGATTTTTGTTGGCTGTTGATCGGTGAAGATGATGAAATTTATGGAGTTAAAGTGAAACTGTAAATTTTTGCTCTCACAACTTCGATAATTTATCATGCTGTTGATTTTTGGCTGGATAGTTTAAAGTTATACAGATTAGCGATGGACGGCAACACTGCTGCGGCAGAACAACTTGCTGCACGAACTAAAATTGACTGCATAACGCATACAATTTTTCTTGCTGACGGAGCATTTTTAGAGCCGATAGCTAACGTATTCATGTGAATTATATCAGAGATATCTCTTAAAGCAATACGCTAAAGAAGAGGTTGCAAAGGTATGCGGATATGAGGTTTCCAAAAAGATATCTCCTGAGTTGCTTGACTCAATATTCAAATCTGGTCAAGCTTCTGATATTGTTGCTATTCTTTCTAAGTATGATGATGAAGCAATTGTTGCGATAAATAAGATTTTGGATAAAGACGCTGTTGCAACTTTGATAAGAGACTATGGTGATGATGGCGTTAAAGTTGCTGTTAAGGGCGGGAATAATCTCGTCGGGGCTTTGGCGAAGCTTGATGATGCGGCATTAGAAAGGTTTATGGGGATTGCTTCTAAGCAAGACAGAGAGTTCTTCAAGTTATTTGAAAATTGTGATAGATTTACAGATGATTTGATTAGTCTTGTCAATAAAAAAGGTGGAATAAATTTTAACGAGGTTGAAATTCATGGCATTATTAATACAGAAATTGATGAGATAGATTTTGCTACGAAAGTGATATACGAAGATAAAAATGCGAGAGGATTATATATAGAAAATCCAGATGTTCCACAAACTGAAACTCAATGGGCAAATAAGCAAATCTTAAAAAAAGGTGAGAATAGAATAAAGGCACTTTCTCAGAATGAATTTAGCGTTTATATTGATGGTGAAGAATATAGTTTTTTATCTAGTGAGTTAAAAGATGTCAGGAGTTACGTATTTAGAATTAATGCAGATACACCTGAATTGAGAATAGCCGTTGAGGATTGTCTGGAACAACTTAGAATTCTTTATCCAGATTATAATTTTTCAGCTGTCTATGGAGGTTGATAGTAGTGTCTGTTGGTTTATATCGATATAGTGGAGATATTAATGATAAAAACACTGAACTTATTTTCAGTGAAAATATATCATCTGAGGTTTTCTATCAACGTTATTGGGTTAAGGCAATATGTGAATCCAAAGTTAAACTGTTTAAAGATGGATGCGATTTTGATGTGGGCGATTTAAATATTATTATGTCAGAATTAAATGCATTAGGGGCTTGGGCTACTGAGAATTTATCGGGAATAGATCTTAAATATATGAGTGAAAGAATAGAAAATTTAAAATCAGTTTTACCTCAAGCTTGTAAATGTAAAGGCGGAAAATTTTATATTTTTTAAATACAATAGAAAAATCTTATTCGGATGACGATAACACCTAAATACTTATCGCTTTGCTTCGGGGTATGTTTCTTCTTAACTTGAAAGCTTGGTGCTGGAACAGTTACTTGGGCTAAAGTTTCTTCACTGGAGCTATAAATATATTTACTGAACTTGAACCTTGCTCAAGCTGCCGAAGCGTTATTAAACAATTCAATAGAGCATACCCCGGAATAGTTGTTAATGTGTATTGGAAATAATAGAAAGGATAGCACTTATGAATGATTATTTAGAGCCATATGAAGATATGTCTGCTTATTCTTTTGCAGTTGCGGAGAAATTTGTTGAACCGATAACGAATGCACTTTGTAAAACCATGGGTTTTGTTTTTGACAGAAAAGAAAAACGCAAGTCTTTTCCAAATCATTATTTTAAAGGTGATGAGAAATTTATTTTTTACAAAAGCAAAAATGATGAGCGTGCGTTTATGATTGCTTGTGAGGGTTGTCAGGGTTTTTGGGGAATTTCGGTCAAATGTAAAACCGAGGATAAAAAGCTTTTTTATGACACAATTAAATCTGATCTGTTTGAAAATAGTGATTATACCGGTATTCCTTTTTTTGAGATAGATGATTTTCAAGATCAATTAAGGGGGAATTTTACTAAAAGACAGGTGAACCTTATTTATAATGATTTAAAATACGCCGGACTAATATGATCATTTTGTAGATCAGGACATACATAACAAAACAAACCATACCGGCGGTCGCAAGATTTGGGGCGGCGATGATCTTGTAAGGGCGGTTAAGAATCTTGACGATGATGCAGCTGAATCGTTCATAAAAACTGCTTCTAAACAGGATGATGAATTTTTTGTTTTGTAGTCAAAATATGATGATATTCCTTCTTGGGCATGCTCTGATGTAATTGATTTTAATTCAGCTGAAAACGTAAATGAAATTTTAAAACAAAATGGATATACAAATCCCTTTTATAAGCCGGGAACCAATGTAACAACTATCGAATTAACTGAAGATACCACGTTTGTTAGAGTGTATACTGAAAACATAACAAGTGCAAAGGGCCAGTGGGTAATGAACTATGAAGAGATTCAAGGATTGTCTTCAAAGCAAATTAAAGATAAGTTTGCATTACCATATGAGCCAACACATATTTGTGATGTAGAACTACCGGCTGGTACAGAGGTACGTTTTGGTATAGCAAATGAAGTTCCAGAATGGGGTTTGGGAGGGGGATTACAATTTGATTTAATGGGTCAATATTTTAATTCATTTGGCAATTTCAGACCACTATAAAAGGAGAAGATTTTATGTTACCGATAGTTGAAACGAATGGAAAAACTCTTTACATTAATTCTAATAAAGTAACTTTTCCGTACAAAATTGAACAAGTTTTAATTTTAAAATCTCAAATATTGATCTTACTGGATAGTTGCATAAAAAATGAATGTGATAACGTCTATTCGGTAAACTTTGACGGAACAATAGGTTGGCGTGTTCAAAGCAGAAAATACTTATCAAGGGAATATGAAAATAAAAAATTAACCTCATATGTTGGTATGTATGTCAGGAAAGAAACTAATCTGCTTCAGTTAAATGATTGGTGGGGCGGAAGATACATTTTTGATCTTAATGACGGGCATATAGTGGGAAGAGATGAAAGTGGGCGTGATTGGTAATAGTTCAAATAAGAATAGAGGAATTTTATAATTAAAGATCGCTATCATGATGAGGAATATAGTATGGTATTAAGAATGATAATATCTGAAAAATGGATTCATATAAATAGTTATGATGTTTGCTTTGATTATAATGTTAAGTCTGTAATAATTTTAAAACAAAAGATAATTGTACAGCTAGAAATCGGAGATTTATATGCTGTTGATATGGCAGGTAACATTATTGAAAAAAATAATAAGCCTTTTCAAAGATCAGACTTAGATAAAGATTTTATAGTAGAAATTAATCAGAATAATCTATATTTTAATAACTCTGCCATTTATTTTGAACATAACATTTATTCTTTTGTTTTATTTGATGATAGAATAATTGTACAATTAAATGAACTGGATGCGTCTGCAAAATCTGATGAAATCGACAACGTATATGCTGTTGATATGGAAGGAAATATTATCTGGCGAATTCAGAATAAAGAAAGGGTATGTCCGGAATATAAGTTTATTTCGCCGTATGTAATGATTAATTATATTGATGGTGAATTAATTGTAAATGATTTCAACGGATTCAGATTTGTGTTTTCACCTGACGACGGAACTTTTGTTAAATGAATTCAAAGTTTAAGACCTTGGTAATCAATTTGTAATTCAGATCTTTAGGGCGACACCGCACAACTACCGCCTAACGGCTTTGTGTACGTCTAACTTGCCAATTTTCCGTTATCTTGCACAGAAACTCCTTGAAGGACGCAAGTATTCCTGCGTCGTTTCTATACAATTGGTAATTTCAGACCAATGAATCTGGAGCAAATTCTTTTTGAATTCCCGGTGGTGTTTCTGAAGCAATTTCGGATACCGTTAAATTGTCTGAAGTGAAAGTCACGCGTTTAAATTGAGAGGAGAATATCAGTATATGGCTTATAAGGATACTATAACTAAATACGATATAAACTAAAAAATATACATGAGTTAATGAAACTGTTAAAAGGCGAATACCCTGTTCATGCGTTTGTTAGTCCTATGGATGTAGGAGAACTTCTTCTGCCTTTGTACGAGTTGTATTTACGGCTTTTACAGGTAAATGATGTAACCTGAAAGCCTAACTTTTGAATTATTATTTGAAAATGAAAAAAAATATCCCCTCCAAAGCATTTGCCTTGGAGGGGATTAACTATATGCGTTTTACTGTGGCTTCTTAACGTCTGTCATGACTTCTTTAAGTCCTGTTGCAAGACCTGCAATACCCTGTATCTCACTTGGTATAATGATCTTTGTAGCCTTGCCGTCTGCTGCCTTAGCAAATGCTTCAAGGCTCTTGAGCTGGATTACCTGCTCGTTAGGGTTAGCAGCATTCAGCTTGACGATACTCTCAGCAATTGCCTTCTGTACCATGTCGATAGCCTGCGCTTCACCTTCTGCCTCAAGTATCTTCTGCTCCTTTACAGCGTCTGCACGAAGTATCATAGACTGTTTCTCAGCTTCGGCTGCAAGTATCTGTGACTCCTTGTCTGCCTGTGCTCTGAGTATCTTAGATTCTTTCTCACCCTCTGCAACAAGCACCTGAGATTTCTTCTCAGCCTCTGCCTGAATGACCTTTTCACGTCTTTCACGGTCAGCTTTCATTTGCTTTTCCATTGCGTCCTGAATTTCTCTTGGCGGAAGAATATTCTTAAGCTCAACTCTCTGCACCTTGATTCCCCACCTATCTGTGGCTTCATCAAGAATTGCTGTGATCCTTGTGTTGATAATGTCACGGGAAGTGAGCGTAGCCTCAAGATCAAGGTCACCAACAATGTTTCTGAGTGTTGTTGCCGTCAGATTTTCAATAGCTGAGATAGGTCTCTCAACACCGTATGTGAACTGCATTGCGTTTGTTATCTGGAAGAACACAACAGTGTCTATCTGCATTGTTACGTTATCTTTTGTGATAACTGACTGTGGCTTGAAGTCAACTACCTGCTCTTTGATAGATACTCTTTTTGCAACTCGGTCGATAAAAGGTACTTTTACGTGAAGTCCCGTTCCCCATGCCGCATGAAAAGCTCCAAGTCTTTCAACTACAAATACATATGCCTGCGGTACTATCTTGATGTTGCTGATAACAATGATTATAAGCAATACGATGATAGCAAGTACGATATAAATTCCAGGTTCCATTGTATGCCTCCTAAAAATAAGTTTATGTAAGCTGTTACTTTTCTTCTGAAACTATCAGCTTTGCACCGTCAATACGCACGACCTTCACTGGTGTGCCTTCTGAGATCTTTGAGCCGTCCTCAGTCCTTGCCGCCCAGTCAGTTCCGTCAAGAGTAACCCTGCCTTTGTTCACAGAGTTATCTATAGGCTCAATAACTATTGCAGTTTTTCCCACATCAAGCTCGTAATTTGTTGCAACTGGCTTGTTCTGGAGCTTCTTGACCACAGGTCTTGTAAGCAAAAGAAGTATGATCGAGCTTACGACGAATACGATGCACTGTGTAAGGAAAGAAAGCTTAGCTATGGCACAAAACATCGCAATAAGCGCTGCTATAGCAAGCCATATAGACACAAGTGCCGTTCCTGTTGCGACCTCGCATACAACAAAGAACACGAAAGCTAAAGCCCAAAAAACTATTTTGAGTGTAGCCATTGTCATATGATACCCCCTGTTCCTCTCATTTATTTAAGATTTATTATAACATATTATTTTAAAATTTACAATAGCTAAGACACAATATTTTTGCTTTTTTACCTTTAATCTTCAATGATTTTACATTGACCGCAACATATTTTATTAGCTGTACCCTAATATATATATGTTGATGCTACTACATAAAGAAAAAAGTATTTCTAAAAGATAGTCATATAAAAAAATTTACAGTAAAAGCGGTAACCCGCTGGAGGTAACCGCTTTTACTATTTGTGTAATTATACGTTGTCGCTGAAATAAACATCATACCAAACAAGGAACGAGAACACTGTCCAGATCTTTCTTGAATAGTCATATTTGCCTGCACGGTGATCGTCAAGAAGCTGTACAAGCTTATCTGTGTGGAAGAACTGTGCCGACTGAGGAGAAGTAAACTTATCCTTTACTATATTATAATACTTATCTTCTTTCAGCCATACCCTGATAGGAACAGGGAAGCCGAGCTTCTTTTTCTTAGCTGTCTGTGGAGGGCAAGCCTGAAGTGCAGCAAGACGCATTGCATACTTCGTTTCAGTTTCTGTAACTCTATCCTTTACAGGTATCTGCTCTGCAAGCTCCATTACCTTTCTGTCAAGGAACGGTACACGAAGCTCTAGGGAGTGAGCCATGCTCATTTTGTCAGCTTTAAGAAGAATATCACCTGTCATCCAAAGGTGCAGGTCAATGTACTGCATCTGTGTTACCTGATCCTGATCTCTTACCTTGTCATAGAACGGCTTTGTGATAGCCATAGCGTCAGGAGCGTTTGTTTTTATGCTCAGAATGTCCTTACGCTCTTTCTCAGAGAAGATGTATGCGTTACCAATAAATCTCTCATCAAGGTCCTTAGAGCCTCTTATAAGATAGTTTATGCCGTGCTTGTGAGGCAGTTTCTCAGCAACTGCACCAACAGCCTTTCTGATAGGTCTTGGTATCTTGAAGTAGCTTGCCATATCAGCAGGGTTGTGATAGATGTTGTATCCGCCGAATATCTCGTCTGCACCCTCGCCTGAAAGCACTGCCTTGACCTTTTCAGAAGCTATTTGACATACGAAGAACAGAGCCACAGCCGCAGGGTCTGCGAGAGGTTCGTCCATGTGATACTGTATTTTTGAAAGGCTGTTCCAGTATTCCTCAGGAGAAATGACCTTGGAGAAGTTCTCCTTATGGATATACTTTGAAAATTCCTTAGCATAGCCTATCTCGTTGTATTTCTCGTCCTCGCCAAAGCCCACAGTAAAGGTCTTGTCAACGTTGGCAACAGCGGCAACATAGCTTGAGTCAACACCGCTTGAAAGGAAAGAACCTACCTCAACGTCAGCAAACTTGTGTACCTCAACAGAGTTCTTGAAAGTGTCAGATATCCTATTCACCCAATCTTCAAGAGCAGGGCCATTGTCAGCGTGGAATTTAACTTCCCAATATCTTCTTACGTTCATCTCGCCGTTCTTGTATGTAAAGCAGTGAGCGGCAGGGAGTTTGTAAACATTTTTGAAGAAAGTTTCTGTTGTAGGAGAATACTGGAATGTGAGATAAGTTTCAAGAACGTCTGTGTTAAGTTCCTTCTTAAAATGAGGGTGGTCAAGAAAACTCTTTATCTCAGAACCCCACATAAGAGTTTCGCCCATTTTTGCGTAGTAAAGAGGCTTGATACCGAAGAAATCTCTTGCACCGAAAACCTCATTTGTATTCTTGTTGAAGATAACGAATGCAAACATTCCTCTCAGCTTGTCAAGCATATTCTCGCCCCACTGCTCATAGCCGTGGATAAGCACCTCTGAGTCGGTCTGTGTATAGAACTTGTGACCAGACGCTACAAGCTCCTCACGGAGATCCTTGTAGTTGTATATCTCACCGTTGAATGTAAGTACCAACGACTTATCTTCATTGAAGATAGGCTGGCTACCTTGATCTGAAAGGTCGATGATCGAAAGTCGGCGGAAACCCATTGCGATCTGCTCGTCAACATATTTTCCGTCAGAGTCAGGACCTCTATGTTTTATTCTATCCATCATTTTTCCAAGAACTATGGAAGCGTCATTGATTTTATTTGTAAATCCAACAAAACCGCACATATAAAAGCCTCATTTCTGTTAAATCAAATTACCTGTATCTTAGTTAATACGGCCGCTTGTCGCCTAGTGAACGTCAAGCAATATAATATTTATTATACACTATATGCGGCTTTTTTGCAAGGGGTAAAAACAAAAATTAAACAATAAAAGAAATTGTCTTTTGTGCATTTATCACATGGCAGTGTGTATGGTATAAAAATATCTGCGATTTTGTCATTTTGGCTTGAAAAAGGCAGAGGGATATAGTATAATAGTATTAAAATCATATTTTGGAGAAGATCTTATGAACGATAACAAAAAGAAGAAAAATAGTTATAGATTGGATATCGTGTTGATAGTGAGTTTTTTTGTAATGCTGATTTCTTTCTGTGCCTACATGATGAATACTACTCTCGAAGAGGTACTTGAAAATGAAACAGGCAGCTCTGTAGTCACACATGATTACACTTACGAGAGTGCTGAGAGCAGTTCAGCAGCATAGTGCAAAATTCAAAAGCACGACAAGTTAAAGTGCTTTACTCACTTACTGAATTCGCCTATTTACGACATTTCAGAGGCATGGAGCGACACTTGAAAATGCATAAGACGACAAGTTGACTCACTTTATAGTACCAAGAACTAAACTATATTGTATTATGCATTGTAAAGTTTGACTGCATTACAGCTAAAAGCATTTTACTTGACACCTAAAATCAATATCTGACGAAAATGTGGCTTTGTGCATTTAATACAAATAACAAAGTCACATTTTGTTGTATAACGCCTTGACTTTGCGTCACTTATACTATATACTTGTATTAAGCACTGCTTTTTATACAATATGTTGTGATTTGCGGTGCGAGTTGTGAGAATAAAAAAATATAAGGATAAATCGGGAAAATCGGAGGCGGTATTGTGATAATCAAGATAAAAAAGCGTGACGGACGTACTGTAACTTTCAATATTGAGAAAATAGCTGGCGCTATATACAAGGCGGCTCAGTCTGTGGGCAAGGATAACTATGAGGAAGCTTTGGAGCTTTCGGGTAAAGTTGTTGATAAGCTTATGGAAAAACACCTTGATATGCCTACTGTTGAAGAGATTCAGGATTGCGTTGAGCGTGTACTTATCGAGGAGGGCATGGCTGATACTGCAAAAAGTTATATACTTTACCGCTCTAACAGAACTCGTGCAAGAGAAATGAATACCCGTCTTATGAAAGTTTATGAGGATCTTACTTTCCAATCAGCGAAAGATAACGATTTGAAGCGTGAGAATGCTAATATAGACGGCGATACCGCAATGGGTACAATGCTTAAATACGGATCTGTGGGAGCAAAGGAGTTCAATGAGATGTATGTTCTTGCTCCTGAGCATTCAAAGGCTCATCAGGAGGGGGATATCCACATTCATGATCTTGATTTTTATACACTGACTACCACTTGCACTCAGATAGACCTTACAAAGCTTTTTGATAAGGGTTTTTCTACAGGTCATGGCTTTTTGCGTACACCAAATGATATACAAAGCTATGCTGCGCTTGCCTGCATTGCGATACAATCCAATCAGAACGACCAGCATGGTGGTCAATCTCTTCCGAAGTTCGATTATGATATGGCTGAGGGCGTAAGAAAGACATTCAGACACCGCTATCGTGACAATATCGGCAGGGGTCTTGCTCTCCTTGGTGAAGTTTCTGATGCTCAGAGCATTGCAAAGAAAATAACTGAAATGCTTGATGAGCAGGGTTTAAAGATCACTCTCGCCAATGATAACGGCTATCAAGAGGCTGAAGCACAGTTTCTTGTGAATTTTGTTGACGCACCTATAGTGAAGAAGATACAGAGTTTTGCATATAAAAACTCTTTGAAAGAAACTGACAGAGCCACATATCAGGCAATGGAAGCGCTTATCCATAATCTTAATACCATGAACTCCCGTGCAGGCGCTCAAACGCCTTTCAGCTCCATAAATTATGGTACTGATACTTCTATCGAGGGCAGACTTGTTATAAAGAATATTCTTCTTGCAGAGGAAGCAGGACTTGGCAATGGTGAAACGCCTATTTTCCCTATACATATTTTCAAGATAAAAGAGGGCGTGAACTTTGATCCTAATGACCCGAACTATGACCTTTTCAAGCTCGCCTGCCGTGTATCAGCAAAGCGTCTTTTCCCGAATTTTTCATTTATCGACGCTCCTTTCAATCTACAGTATTACAAGGAGGGCAATCCTGACACTGAGATAGCTTACATGGGTTGCCGCACAAGAGTTATCGGTAACGCATATGACCCTACTCGTGAGATAGTGACAGGAAGAGGAAATCTCTCTTTTACTACCATTAATCTCCCTAGACTTGGCATAAAAGCACAGCGTAATATCGGTGCTTTCTTTGACAGCCTTGATGAGCTTATGGATCTTTGTATCGACCAGCTTATGCACAGATTTAAGATACAGTGTTCAAAGCGTGTGAGAAATTATCCGTTCCTCATGGGTCAGGGCATATGGCTCGATTCAGAGAAGCTTACGGCTGACGATACACTTGAAGAAGTGCTAAAGCATGGCACGCTTTCAGTGGGCTTTATCGGTCTTGCTGAGTGTCTTAAAGTGCTTACTGGCAAGCACCATGGTGAAAGTGAAGAAGCAAGAGAGCTTGGCTTGGAGATAATCTCACGTATGAGAGCAAGAATGGACGAGGAAACAAAGCGTACTGGTCTTAACTTCTCGTTGCTTGCAACGCCTGCTGAGGGACTTTCTGGCAGATTTGTTAAAATGGATAGAGAACGTTATGGTGAGATAGCAGGGGTTACGGACAGAGAATATTACACCAATTCTTTCCATGTACCTGTTTACTATCCGATAACAGCGTTTGAGAAACTTAAAATAGAAGCTCCTTACCATGCTCTTACAAATGCAGGCCATATAAGCTATATCGAGCTTGACGGCGATCCGCTGAACAATCTTTCTGCATTCGAGAAAGTCGTAAGATATATGAAAGAAGTTGGCATAGGCTACGGCTCAATAAACCATCCTGTTGACCGTGATCCTGTTTGCGGATATACTGGAATAATAGGTGACAAATGCCCGAAGTGTGGACGTTCTGAGGCTGAACACAGCAAGGTGATACATGAGAGGATACCTCGTGCAAAAGCCTGCTGTGAGGGTGACAATTAGCCATGGAACTTAGGATAGCAGGCACTGTCGGTGAATCTATCGTAGACGGACCGGGTTTTAGGTTCACTATTTTTACGCAAGGCTGTCCACACGGCTGTGAGGGTTGTCACAATCCGCAGACACATGATTTTAACGGTGGCATTACCGTTGACACAGACCAGCTTTACAATGAGATAATAAAAGACCCGCTTCTTGACGGCGTGACGTTCAGTGGCGGTGAGCCTTTCTGTCAGTGCAAACCGTTAGCAGAACTTGCAGGAAGGATAAAAGCCTTTAATAGATTTCCGCTGAATGTCATATCTTTCACTGGATATACTTATGAATATCTTATAGCCAATGCTGATGATAATAACGGCTATCTTGAGCTGCTGCAACAGCTTGATTATCTTGTGGACGGCCCTTTTATACTGTCACAACGAAGTCTTGAGCTTAAATTCATGGGCAGCAAAAATCAGCGTTTTATTGATGTACAAAGGTCCTTGAAAGAGGGCAGAGCAGTAGTCGTTGAACCATATTGAACATAAAAAAGCGAGTTTCATGATGTTGAAACTCGCTTTTATTTATACCAAAAGACCTCCGCAATCGTTAAACTACGGAGGTCAAATTAATTATTTCTCAGGTTCTATTACCTCAACATCTTTTGGGTCGAGAGTTTCTGCATTATCAGCCTCGGCTGCTCTCTTTACTGCTTCTTCCTGTGACTTTTTCAAAGCTTCCTGTATGTCCTCACCAAGAAAATCAGGGAGTGACATTCCTGCTTGCTTGAACAGATCGTTCAGCGGAGGAACTGACTGCATAAGTCCGCTTAGAAAGTTTGCTGTCGAGCCTTTTCCATCTGCACCTGCGCCTGTATCCCACACGGTTATCTTGTCTATCTTAATGTTCTTGATAGCTTCTACCTGAATAGAGATAAGTTCTTCAAGCTTGTCAGCAACTATGAGTTTGACGGCTGCATTAGCGTCTCCGCCTGCTGCTTCAACAAGCTTTCTCATACCCTCTGCCTGCTTTGTGAGTATTTCCTGATTACCCTTTGCTTCAGCTTCCATTTTTGCAAAGATAGCATCGGCCTCACCCTTTGCTTTACGTCTTACTACCTCAGCCTGTGCTTCAGCTTCGATCTCGGCCTGTTGCTTTGAGATCTGAGCCTTTACGATAACATCGGCGGTCTGTGTAGCCTTTTCAAGTTCGGCTCTCGTCTGCTCGGCGGATTGCTGAGCTATGTAAGCTTCCTGCTTTGCCTTTGCTGCCTGAACAGCTTCAGCGGCTGTAGCCTGTCTGAGAGCTTCCGCTTCACGCTCACGTCTGAGGGCTTCTGACTGTGCAACCTCTATCTTGGCCTGGTTCTCACCGTCGATAGCAGAAGCGTTTGCAGCAGCAACTTGGATACGCTGGTCTTTCTGAGCGTTTGCCTGACCGATCTCACCGTCTCTGTGTTTTTCGGCAACTGACTTCTTAGCGTCATTGATAGCCTTTGCAGCAGCTTCTTTACCGAGAGCTTCCAGATATCCAGACTCATCTGTAATATCCGTTACGTTTACGTTGATAAGCTTAAAACCTATCTTTTTAAGCTCTATCTCAACATTGTTTGATACCGCGAGCAGAAATTTATCTCTGTCCGAGTTTATTTCCTCGATATCCATTGTTGCGATAATAAGTCTCAACTGACCGAATATGATATCCTTTGCAAGCTCCTGTATCTCAATGAGTTTAAGACCGAGAAGTCTTTCAGCAGCGTTCTGCATAACGCCTGGTTCTGTCGAGATACCAACAGTAAATCTTGACGGAACATCAATTCTGATGTTCTGCTTTGAAAGAGCGTTTTTTAGATCCACATTTATGGATATAGGAGTAAGATCCATATACTCATAAGATTGGATTATTGGCACGATAAATGCCGCACCGCCGTGGATACATCTTGCGCTTCTTGCTTGACCATTCTTGTCTGTTCCTACTTTACCATAGATAACAAGCACCTTATCAGACGGACATTTTCTGTAGCGTGACAGTATCGCCATAATTGCCGCAAAAAGCACAACGACTATCACGCAGATGATGATTACTGGTTCCATAATTTTTCCTCCCACACAAATAATATTATAATAACCTCAAGACGGGTCATTTCACAGAATCGTTATGTTTAGAACCCATTTGTTCTATCAATTTTTTATTTTTCTATTACGACAGTATCTCCTTGCAAATCGATAATACGGACCTGAGTTCCTGTCTTTATAAGCTCATCGCCATTGTTTATTGCAGTGACTTCTCTTAGCTGTCCGTTTATCATAACATTCACTTTACCAAGCCCATGGTCTTTAGGTGGGCAGGGGATATAAACAGTAGCAGTTTCTCCTATAGCATTTTTATAATCAGCCGTACCGTTTTCAGCAAGTCTTGCAGAAAGTTGAACTATCTTTGCTACAAGAAGCATGGTCGCCAGACCCAGAACAAAGCCGATAACTGTAGACAGTGCTGGATAAACACCTGAGCTTACAAGAACGATAGATGACCAGCTAAACACAGTGAAAAAAGCAACTATGGTCTGAAGAGTGAACATTCTCATAGAAGCAAAATCCGCAGGGTTTCCGCCGTCTACGTTGTGGTCACAGCCGATATCATGTGTACAGTGACCAATATCCACATCTCCGTGACCGCTGATGTTGGTATCAACATCAAGATCAAGACCTGACGTGTCGCTGAAATCGTGACCGCTTCCACCATCATGAAAACCGAACATAGAAAGCAAAGTCTGCACAAGCAGTATAAGCGTTGACGGAAACGCTATACAATACAACACTTTAAGTAAAAGCGACAAACCGTCCCACCATTCATTCATATAGCTTACACCTCCAATGTAAATATTATTTACGCTTATTATATACTCATTTATCTTATTTGTCAATAGATTTTCGACAATAATTAAAATTATTTTTTAGATATGGCTTAGCACAAAAAAATTGTAAATTTTTCGTTAAACACTTGAAATCTGTTTTACTATCTGCTATCATATAAATAAATGAAATTTACAGTAAATAAAGTGAGGCGATATAATGGAGAAAAATACTCTCGGCAAGAGGATAAAAGAGGCAAGGCTTGCAAAGAAAATGACTCAAAGCGAGGTAGTGGGTGATTTTATAACCCGCAATATGCTTAGTCAGATAGAGAGCGGCTCAGCAACGCCGTCGGTAAAGACCCTTGAATACCTCTGCAAGGTGTTGGAGATAGAGCCTAATGCCCTTCTGCCTGATGAAAACGACTCCAAAAATGCCCCTGACGCAGAGGGCTATATCAGTATACGGACAGAATTTATAAACAAGAACTATAAGGCTGTTATAGAGTATGACGCTGATGACGAATTTTCAGATGAGATATGTGCGCTTAAGGCGAAAGCTTGCCTTATGGTGGCTAGGGAGTATTCAGGCTCTGACGGTGCCACGGATCTTCAAAAGGCAATAGACCTTGCCAAGCAGGCTTCTGAACTTTCAAAGCGTGGTATTTTTGCAGATGAAAGCGTTAAAAACAAGGCTGACGAGCTATTAAAAGCTAACGCTAAGCGTCTTAGCGACTATTACAGAAGTCTTTTGTAGGGTACAGTCATGGAATTTGTTATCATAGCCACAGTTGTTCTTGCGCTTGCCATGTGTCTTGGCGCAGACTTTGTTATAGTTCCTATAATGTTAATTGTTTTTCTTGTCGTCCTGCTACTGGTTATTTTTGGTTTATTTGTATACTCTGCTGTAAAACTTACTGGAACGAAAAGCGTGAAAGGAAAGTTTGTGCGTTTCGGCAGGGCAGAGGGCAAGAAATTTGATACAGCGTTTTACAAGGTTAGTGATAGTGAGTATCCAAACGTATTCCCATGTGAGGTAGTAATGCGCTCAAAGATATACATACCCGATAAGGTCTGTAGGCTCAGATATGACGGCAAAAGAAATGAAGTTTTTGACCTGAATGCAGTTTGCTGTGTGATATTTGGACTTGTTCTTAGCAGCGTATCGGCGGTGATGATGATACTTTTTCTACTAACAGTGATAGGCGTGAATTGAATGATTTTAGGCAGCAGGTTAGCTTGCTGCCTTTTTTGTGCATTTAAAATGGCAATAGTGGGTGATTTAAAAGGCTATTTCAACTTCCATGTTGATAAATGTAAAGTTTTCCAAAAAATATGTTGTAATATATGACAATTTGGAATAAGGCTGTAGACAAATGGGGTGTTTGGCAAGCTGCACAGCACATAGCTAAGAAATATGATGATGACGGATATCTTCGCAAGAAGAAATAGCACAAACAAAAATAAGCTGCTACAGAAAAACTGTGGCAGCTTATCCTATTTGAATAGTCCTAATTTTAACCTATCAATATCGGCTTCTGATATCTGTTTGTACGAATCCATACTTATTCAGTCTATGTCACCTTACTCCCTCAATAACTCCCTTATCCATTTCATGCACAGTATCGCACAGCACAGAAATGTCCTCCGCCG
>ERZ779890.1079-NODE-1079-length-28708-cov-3.737759_pt1 | contig 28708 bp, 43 predicted proteins | sample MGYA00511553_ERZ779890 | MGnify/ENA primary metagenome ERZ779890 (study PRJEB29588, sample SAMEA2152064) | human gut metagenome | biome: human gut; feature: human-associated habitat; material: faeces | place: Denmark | collected 2008/2010 ... | reverse complement strand
AAGTATTTTACTTTGCGGCAAATCGACCTTTCCTGCTTCTATCTTTGCAATAGATGTTTTATCTTTATATCCAACCATTTCTGCAAGTTGAGATTGAGATAATTCCATATTTTCACGAAGCTTTTTTATTTTTAATCCCATTTTAGATTGCAAGTCCATTATAAGCACCGCCTTTCTTAATCTGAGTGTATATTAACATAAATGTGAATTTAATTCAACATTTTTGTTGAAAATAGTTGACAGAGATTCAACACGGATGTATTATAACGGTAGGTTGAATGACATTCAACCAGAAAGGAGGGTTCTAATGACGGATACAGTAGCATTAAAAGATGCAATAAGAAATTCGGGAATGTCACTAACATATATAGCGGACACATTAGGAATAACAAGGGGTGCATTATATAAAAAAATTGACAACATAACAGAATTTAAAGCATCTGAAATTGTTACACTAAAGAGAATATTAAATCTTTCAGACAAAGAGAGAGATGATATTTTTTTTGATACGAAAGTTGAATAACATTCAACATAAGGAGGTGGGAGATTGAAAATATCAGGTATAGACAAGAAACTAATAGACATTGCAACAAAATATGCAGATGTAATGTGGAGACACAAGGGATTAGTACTTCTAATAATCTGCTGGATATATCTGTTTTGGGTTGGAACATTTGGCTGTAAAACAGGTTTTGGTATTTTACTAACATTTGTGGCGTTGTTTTTAGTTATTTTATGCATTATAAACCCAGCAATTTTTGTGAAATAACTAATAAAGCTGTAAGTAAAACTAATGAGAAAGCAATACCAATAAGCAACAAAAGAATATTACCAAGCATATAAGCAATAAGTAAAAACTTAGATTGATATTGATTTCTGGATAGACGATAAGACATAGAATGCATTTTTAAACCCAGTATAAAGCTACATGAATCATATTCGCGATAAATGTGCTTACAAAATAAGTTGTAATTATATTGATTTGTAGGAGTACTCAAATAATAAGCCCATTCATTTAAACGAGAGCCAGCATAGACAGCATTGCTTTTAATTAATTCGACAGCTTCATTAATGGGAGCTGTTAAATAATCTTTAAATAAATAGGGTTCCATAAGTGAGAATAAAGGGAAAACAACTTTTTCATAGCGCTCTTTGATGTTTGAGTATTTAGGAGTTCTCCAAAATATGTACAAAGATGCAATTACAGATAAAGAAACGGCAATAGATTCAATGCTTTGAAAGTTTATAGTCATAGTAAGACACCTCGTTTGTTATTCAGCTAATAAAATAGCATGTAATTAGAGTATAGGAGCAAAAAGACATTTATACAAGGATTTTAAGAAAGGAGCAAGTGATGATTATAAGAACCGAGTATGCCAATTTTGGCAAACCAGAAGATTTACTCCGGTATATGCAGGAAGAAAATATTGAGGTTGTAACAGTAGAGACAAAATACTGGGGAGCTAAGCTTGCCCCTATAAAAATGACACAGAAAGATGTAGAAGACTGGGTAAAGATGAAGAAAGAACAGAGGTGATTTTATGGGAAAACTTTGGAAAGAGATGTCTGAAAAAGAAAAAAACGATTGGAAACAGCGGGCATATAACACACTTGTAAGCCTGTGGGCGCACCAGAATGGGCTTAAGGTAATTCCCAAGAAAAACAAAGCGGTATAAGGAGGCAGAATGAGAGACATAGGTTTGATAATTGCATATAACAGGCGCATTAATGCGGCGGTAGACGATAGACGCATTGAAGATGCAGCTAAGTGGATGTGCAGATTACATAAGTTAGAAAATAGAAATGGAGTTCCGGTAGGTAGCTTTAGGCTCAGGGAGGCGTAAATGACTAAAAGTACATATTTGGGAAAGTGCATGTATTGCGGGCAACAAGCAATGCTTGAGATTAATGATGATATTGCAGCTTCGTACGAAGAAAAACCAGATGATTGGGATACATACATTTCAGAGGAAGCGACTAAGATTTGTAAATGTGAAGGTGCAAGAGCATGGTGGAATGTAGAAAGGCGAGTGCGTAAGGCAGAAGACGAGTGCCTGAAGCTTGCTGGCAATGAACAGATTGGAGAAATGTTGAAAGCAGCAGTAAGACATGTGATGAAAGATAAGTTTGACAAACTCATAATTAAAGATGGGGGGGGTTACATACAGTGTGTATCTTGACAGTGATGAACGCATTCATGTCCGTAGAGAACACAAGGTTACAGAAGATAAGACAGAGTAAATAAAAAGAGCCGCTTGGAGAAGCGGCTCGAACCAAATCGACAAGTTGCGTAACAACTTGAATACATAATAAATCATTTTAAGAATAAAGTCAATATTTGATGTGAATATCAAGAAAAATAATGGGGAGAAATCCCCATAAAAACTTGATTGTATTAATTAAGTTAAGAACCAAGGAGACAATTTTTAATGCCATACATAAAGGAAATATGTATAGCAGGTAGCGTAATAACGATAAGGCGATACCACACCCTTAGATATAACTGTCGAGGAGAAAGAAGGGAGAGCCGGGAGAAGGTAACAACAGCGAAACAGGAAAACATAAACCGGAGACTGGCAGAAAGGAAACTGGCGGCAAAGATGAATACCAATTTTACAGATGAGACAGGAATGTTGGTTACATGGACTTATGCCAGGGAGAGCCGACCTCCCACACCTGATGATATGACAGTAGATATTCGCAATCTGCTAAAAGCTTTGAGAAGAGAATTTGAGAACATTGGTCCTCTAAAGTACATCTATGTTAAAGAGATAGGAAGCAAGGGAGCGCATCATATTCACATGATCATGAGTGTATGTGATGTGCGTGTATTAAAGAGATGCTGGAACAAAGGGTTTGTCCATGTAAAGCCGCTGGACAGTGACAATGACTACACAAGAATTGCTCAGTATTTTGTTAAGTATGCAAATAAGACAGAGGAGACTCTTGGCAGAAGAATAGGTAAGCGATGGAATTCTTCAAGAAATTTAAAAGAGCCAGTGATTGTAAAACAGGTAGTTAATGCAAATACGTTTGCAGATAAAACAAGGAGAAGCACAATACGCAAGTACGAGAAACAAGGATATTACATGGTTAAGGATTCTGAGAGAACCGGAATATCTGAGATGGGCTTTAGATACTATGAAGCCAAGTTCCGACGACATAAAGGAAGGGAGTGTGGTTAGTGCAGAAAGTAGATGTTTATATAAAAACAAGCGCTAGAGGACCAGCAGTCCGTAAGCATGTCGCATACATGTATGTCTTAAAGATAGTTATTAATGGCAAGGAATTTGTCCGTAATGGAAAAGGCACACTTGAGAATGTAACAGAGAACCAAGCAACGCTGCAGGCAATAATACATGCACTTATGCGTTTCCATGAAAACTGTGAAATCCGCATAAATACAGAATGTGAGCATGTGTTAAACAGTTGTAGAAATGCTTGGCCACAACAGTGGGAAAAGGACGGTTGGAAGAAAAAGACAGGTAAGCCGGTAAAGAATGCGGATCTGTGGCAGCAGTATCTAAATGTAAGTCGTGGACATATTATAAGCTGGTCGAATGAGCCGCATGAGTTTAGTAAATGGATGAATTATGAGCTTGGAAAGATGGAGGCAGAATATGAGAAATGCCAGTGAGGAAGAAAGAATCAAGAACGAGCTGAAAGAACAGGAGTGGCTGAGGCAGGCAATTCTTACATATGATGAGGATAAAAGTGCAGTTAATACCAGTATTCGTGTAAATCATCTTACACAAGTATCAGGGAGAATAGCAAAGTTGAAAAGAGAGTTATATGAATGTCAGCATGCAGCGACATATTAAAAATCAAGATGGCTACAAATGGCATAAATACAGAATTGGAGAAGTGTTTTACTCCACAAATGTCTACAAGATACTTATTTATCTAAGTATATATATATCACAGTAACTATTAATATGGCAGCAGACCTCCCTGTTATGGGAGGAGAAAGGAGAATATGAGCAGAAGCATAATGCAGAATACAAAGGAATGTTTTTTGTGCCGTATGAGAGCAGAGGAACAGGGGTATTTTGGACCTCTTACATCATATGGCTTAGAAAAACACCATGTTATGCATGGAGTAGCAAACCGAAAGATAGCTGAAAAGTATGGGCTTACAGTGTTTCTATGTGAAAAAGACCATAGAACAGGAGCGGAAGCTGTACATAAGAGCAGAGAAACAGATTTGAAACTTATAAGAGCAGGTCAAAGACGTTTTGAACAGGTATACAGCCGTAGAGAATGGATGAAAGCATTTGGAAAGAATTATTTGTATGAAGATTTTGCGGATAACAATGTGCTTGAACAGGTATTACAGCAGCTTTTTAAAGATAATAAGCACTTGAGAGACAAAATATACACTTCAGGTCTTGAGACAGCGGAAATCATGGAAATCTTATATGCTGATGAAGCAGCGTATCAGATTTGTGTACATAACAGGATTTATACAATGGATATAAATCAAGAATTAGGCAGGGTGACAATAACTGCACCACCAGATGAAAAAACAGAATGGAACAGAGAAGATGTTGTGGCAGCAGTTATAAACATTAGTGAAAGAGAGAAATAATGACACAGGAAACATTGTTACAGATAGGCAGGCTGGGGCTTGCAATTGAAGATGGTGCAAATATGGTACTGGATATGTACCGCGTCAAGGAAGAACTTATAGGAGCAGATTTATTTAAGGGAGAGCCGAGTGAAGACAGAAGCCATTACGCAGGATATACAGAGCTGTACAAGCTCCCAGGCATGAAAGACATAGCAGATGATGCAGTTGAGTATATCAAGAATCGATTAGATGAGGTAATTGAGGAACATTGTAAGTCTTTAGAAGCCTGTATATCAGCTTTGAGTGACGCGGTAACAGTAAAAGGGGATAAGCCTGACAGAAAGGCGAAGTCTCCCAGTAAAGAAGCGCAATGACGCCTTTGGGTTTTATTGTGCACAATGTGGTAAATATGTATCCACAATAACGGTAAGCAGAGAGACATGGGGCTACAAAAGAAATGGTAAATGTTACTGCTCATATAAATGCATGAGGGCAGCAGAGAAATAAGAATATCAGAAAGGAGCCTGGAACTCTGGCCAGAGTGATTCGTACGATGTTCCTTTCAAAAAATGACATACCAGGAGTTTTTAGAAAGCAAGATAGAACTTGCACAGGATAGCGGATTTGAAGTAAATCCGACAGATATTAACAAAGCATTAAAGCCACATCAGAGGGATGCCGTAATATGGGCACTTAAAGGTGGAAAAAGAGCTTTATTTGAAAGTTTTGGTTTAGGTAAAACCATACAGGAAATAGAATTCTGTAAACAGGTAATAAATCATGAAGGAGGAAGAGCTTTAATTGTTCTTCCGCTTGGAGTAAAACAGGAATTTACACAGGACGCTGAGAATGTTCTTGGATATGATGCACCTGTTTATTGCAGAAGCATGGAAGAAGTAGAATCCTGTGACAGCAGGATTGTTCTTACAAACTATGAAAGAGTAAGAGATGGTGATATAAGACCGGATTATTTTGTTGCAACATCTTTAGACGAAGCAAGTGTTTTAAGATCTTTTGGAAGTAAGACATACCAGACATTTCTTGATAAGTTCAAGAATGTTCCTTACAAGCTTGTAGCCACAGCAACGCCAAGTCCAAACAAATACAAGGAGCTTATACATTATGCCGGCTATCTTGAGGTAATGGACACAGGGCAGGCACTTACAAGATTCTTTCAGAGAGACAGCACTAAGGCAAACAATCTTACATTGTACCCGAATATGGAAGATGAATTCTGGCTGTGGGTGTCATCATGGGCATTGTTCATAACGAAACCTTCAGATGTAAATCCAGAATATTCCGATGAGGGATATGTATTACCGACGCTTGATGTAAGGTGGCATGAGATACCAATACATTACGGGGATACGTCTGATAAAACAGGACAAATGCAGTTATTTACAGAAGCGGCAGCAGGCTTGAAGGAAGCTGCAGATGTAAAAAGAAACAGCATTGACCAGCGTGTTGAAAAGATGAAAGAGATTGTAGAGAGTTCGCCTGAGGAGCATTTCCTTTTGTGGCATGACTTAGAGTCTGAGAGAAAAGCAATTCTTAAGGCAATACCCGAAGTTGTAGATATATACGGCTCACAGGATTATGACATAAGGGAAAAGCGTGTTATTGATTTTGCACAGGGAAGAATCAAGCTGTTTGCAACAAAGAAATCAATATCAGGTTCGGGCTGTAATTTTCAGAGGTATTGTCACAGGGAGATATTCTTGGGTATTGATTATGAGTTTAACGATTTTATTCAGGCAGTACATAGATGTTACAGGTTCTTACAGACAGATACAGTTGTTATAGACATTATATACATGGAGAACGAAAGACAGATAAAAGAAGCACTGCTTGAGAAATGGAAGAATCATAATCATATGGTTAAGAAAATGACGGATATTGTAAAGAAATATGGTTTAAGTCCGGCATCTAAAATAAAGCGGTTAGAGAGAAAGATGGGAGTTGAGACAGTGAAAGTACAGGGAAAGCATTATACAGCGGTAAATGATGATTGTGTTGAAGAATGCAGAAGGATTGAGAGTAATTCTGTAGGACTTATACACACATCTATTCCATTCGGAAATCATTATGAGTATAGCGCCAATTATAACGACTTCGGACACAATGAGAATACAGAAAAGTTCTTTGAGCAGATGGACTTCCTTACACCGGAGCTTTTAAGGATTCTTGAACCTGGCAGGGTAGCAGCCATCCATGTTAAAGACAGGGTATTATTTGGAAATGCTACAGGAACTGGAATGCCTACAATAGAGCCGTTTCATGCACAGTGTATAGAACACTACATGAAACATGGTTTTCAGTATTTTGGAATGATAACAGTTGTTACAGATGTGGTCAGGGAGAATAACCAGACATACCGCCTTGGCTGGTCTGAACAGTGTAAAGATGGTTCAAAGATGGGGGTAGGCTGTCCGGAATATATACTTCTGTTCAGAAAACTTCCAACAGATAAATCTAATGCATATGCGGATGATCCTGTAAAGAAAACCAAGGAAGATTATACAAGAGCACAATGGCAGATAGATGCTCACGGATACTGGAGAAGTTCCGGGAACAGGCTTATAAGCAAAGACGAGCTTAAGGAATTCAATGTTGATGATTTACAGAGAGTGTATAGGGAATACAGCCGTTCCAATGTATACAGCTATGAAGAACATGTAAAGCTTGCGGAAGAACTGGATAAAAATGATAAACTCCCAGCCACATTTATGGTTGTTGCTCCCGGTTCATGGAATAACCTAGATGTATGGGATGATATAAACAGAATGAGAACACTTAATACAACACAGAGCAGACGCAGGCAGCAGATGCATGTATGCCCGCTGCAGCTTGATATTGTTGAAAGAATCATTAACAGATACAGCAATGAAGGTGACACGGTTCTTGATCCGTTTGGCGGTTTAATGACAGTTCCAATGACGGCAGTAAAAATGAAAAGATATGGCTATGGAATAGAATTGAGCTGTGACTATTTCAGAGATGGGGTGGGATATCTTCAGGAAGCAGAAAATGAGATAGAAACACCTACGCTGTTTGACTTTATGGGGGCTTGATATGATAAACGGGGAATTAATAGTTGATAATTTCGCTGGCGGGGGCGGTGCCTCCACCGGAATAGAAGAAGCTACCGGCTTTAGTGTGGATATAGCAATTAACCATGATCCTAAGGCTATTGCAATGCATAAAGCAAACCATCCGAATACAACGCATTATTGTGAAGATGTATGGCAGGTAGATCCAGTGAAGGCATGTAATGGGTATCCTGTGGGGCTTGCCTGGTTCTCTCCGGACTGTAAACATTTCAGCAAGGCAAAAGGCGGAAAGCCAAAGGATAAGAATATAAGAGGTCTTGCATGGGTAGCGTGCCGGTGGGCTGGACTGGTAAGACCTAGAGTAATCATGTTGGAGAATGTAGAAGAATTCAAGACATGGGGACCACTGAACAGAGGGCATCATCCAATAAAAACAAAGCAGGGCAAGACATTTAATAAGTTTGTAAGCCAGCTGCAGAATTTAGGTTATGAAGTGCAGTTTAAGGAACTTGTGGCAGCAGATTACGGAGCACCTACAATGAGAAAGAGATTCTTTATGGTTGCAAGATGTGACAAGAAACCCATTATATGGCCAGAGCCTACACATGCGCCGGCAGACAGCGAAGCCGTGAAAAAGGGACTGCTAAAACCTTATGTTGGAGCATATACGCAGATAGATTTTAGCAGACCATGCCCCAGTATATTTGATACATCTGAACAGATAAAGGAGAAATATGGAATAAAAGCGGTAAGACCATTAGCACCTAAGACAATGGAAAGAATCGCAAGAGGCTTAAAGAAATTTGTTTTGGATAATCCAGAACCTTTTATTGTTCAGTGTAATCATGGTGGAGACAGAAGGCCGCTGGATACTAAAGAACCATTGCCAACAATTACAGGTAAACATGGATATGGAATTGTAGAGCCAACGCTTACACCGATTATCGATAAGGCATATGGTGGTAATTATCAAGGCAGTGGTAGCAGAGTCGATAAACCAATAGACACAATCACTACAGTAGATCATAACAGGCTGGTGGTGCCAACGCTAATCCAGTACCATTCCGAGACAGCACAAGGAGAAGTAAGAGGGCAGACTATTAGAAATCCAATCATGACTGTGGATGGTTCAAACCGGTACGGACTGGTTACATCATTTTTGAGCAAATTTTATAAAAGCGGCACAGGACAGGATTTAAGAGAACCATTACATACCATAACCACATCACCAGGGCATTTTGGAGAAGTCAGAGCGTTTTTAATTAAATATTACGGGGATGCAACAGGGCAGGATATAGAGCAACCACTTGATACAGTTACAACAAAGGATAGATTTGGTTTGGTAACGATAGAAGGTGTGGATTATCAAATTGTAGATATTGGTTTGCGAATGTTGGAACCTAGAGAACTGTATGGATGCCAGGGATTTCCGGCAGATTACATAATTGACCGCGATTATACAGGCAAGACATATCCAAGAGCTGAGCAGGTTAAGAGATGTGGCAATTCTGTTAGTCCAATGGTACCTAATGCACTGGTAAGAGCTAATCTTAAAGAATTATGCATAGCGCAGAGAATGCCTAACTGCAGTATAAACGAGGAAAAGACAGGGCAATTAAGATTTGCCTAATAAAATAATAAGGAGAATGATTATGATTAAATGTGATAAAGGAAGAATCAAAATGGAGGGAACACCCGCACTATTAACAGCAGAATTAGGAGTAATAACAAGGGAAGTGTATAGAGGCATGATTAGAGCAGGACTTTCGGAGAATTTTGCTAAGAGCAAAATAGAGCATATGCAGGAAATTGCCCTGATGACGGATGAAGAATTTGAAAAAGAGAAGGAGAAGACTTTGGATGAAAAAGCAGAGAAACTTGCAGATATGATACTAAAAAGCATGGGTATATGGAGGTAGTATGGCAGCAGGAATAATAGGTTTTATAGCCGGCTTTATAGTGGCGTGGGTAATATCAGCGTTATGTTTTGCAGGAAGGAGAAACTGGGATGAATAAAGACCGCATAATGATTAATTTGGAGCAGAGAGATTGCAAAGGGCTTATTGAGTTATATTGCGCCAAGGAGGACAAGTAGTGTCCGTTCTATAAGCCGGCGGATAAATACAATAGAGATGGCACCAGAAAGAAGGAACAGGTAATGCGGAAAACTATTCCTAAAAAGATTAGAAAGATTGTGTATCAAAAATATAATGGTCACTGTGCATATTGTGGTTGCGAGATACCGGAAAAAGGATTTAATGTAGACCATCTGCATTGTTTAAGAAATTATGAGTATGACGAGGACATAGATGTTCACGATGTAAGCAATATGATGCCAGCCTGCGGCTCTTGCAATCGATACAAGGCAACGATGGATTTAGAGACATTTAGGGAACAACTACAAAAAATACCAGACAGGCTAAAAAGGGATGTGTGCACTTACAATATCGCTGTGAGGTTTGGTATGGTTCAGGAAAAACGAGAGCCAATAAAATTTTACTTCGAAAAAATGAAAGAAACAGGAACGGTAGAAGTTACAGGCAAGGATTTCAAGTCCGAATACATAATTTTAAAAAATAAAATTAAGACAAAACAATGCAGCATAGAATATGCTCAGGGATATTTGTATTGCTTAATAAATATGTGTGTTAATGATGACAATCTCTATGATGAATATTCAAGAGCAATAGATGACATAGGAGAGAGGTAATTATATGTGGAAAATAACAAAGAAAGACGGTAGTACAGTAGAGATAGAAAGAGATAACAGCCTTGTAATATACATAAATGAGCTTAATAATGAAGCTGATCTTGGCGAGATGATTAAGATTGAGAGGTGCGAAGATTTCACGGAGATGACTTGTGAGCAATGCTCCAAGAGTGAGGTAACAGAATATACATGTAACAATAGGACTATTATAAAGAACAACATGCCGACAGAAGATTATTTCTGGTGTGATGGAGAGCGGTATGTCGAGAGGTAACATGAATAAGTTACTTGGACCTATAAAGGAGCTAGACATGACTTATAAAAAGTTGTTGAAAGAAGCTAAAAAGCATATACGAACAAGAATTATTGATTACAAGCCTGCTAGTAGTATACATATAGCTGGAATAAATGATAATAGCCAGATACCAAACGCAATTATATGTTGGCTTAAAGATGGTTCACAGATAGTATATATTAGTGGCAAATAGGAGGGAAAAATGAGACTGATTGATGCGGATAAACTGAATTTTTCGGAACAGCATTACAATAAAAGCCAGATGAAAGCGATTCTTGATTTTATTGATAATCAGCCAACCGCTTATGATGTGAACAAGGTTGTTGAACAGTTGGAAAAATTAAAAAGCCAAGTCCCGGTAAACAGAATGCTTGATAACATTATAAAAGATAAGCCGAAAGAATTAGGTCAATTGGTTGCTTATAATAAAGCAATTGAGATAGTAAAGGCAGGTGGGAGAGGAAATGTTAATACCGAAAGTAAAAGCTAAAGAATTTGAAAAATTTGGTTTTAAGAAGTGTAAGGGCGAATATGGCAAGAGCGGTTGTTATTATCTTTGCGTTGCAAGAGGTGCAAAAATGATTTTTGTGAGTGATGTACACTTTGATGTTATGAATTGGAAAAATGACGATCCAAGAATACACAAAAACGCAAATTGTAGATATAGAGACTACAGGACATACCTTGATATTATTTATGAATTAATCAAGGCTGATATGCTTGGAAGGGAAGGTGATTCATAATGCTAATATTGCCAATCAAGAAAAGGTGGTTTGATATGATTCTTTCAGGAGAGAAGAAAGAAGAGTATCGGGAAATAAAAGAATATTACGAAACAAGATTCCGGAATCTGTTCGGAGCAATAACTATATATCCATCAAGTATCTTCTCAGATAGAAGCAAATATGAGTTGTTGCAAGGCGAGGAAGTACCAGAGGAGATAAGGAAAGACAGGGTTCAGGAGATTATTTTTCGTAATGGTTATTCCAAGAATTCTAAAGCAATAAAAGCAAGATGTAGATTATGGATTGGAAAAGGTAGACCAGAGTGGGGAGCTTCGCCGGATAGGCAGTATTATATTTTAGAAATACTAAATGTTGAAGAACTGGCAGCAGATAAGACTATATTACAGAAGGTAGGTGATGAATAACTTGAACGATATCAAAAAATTATTAAAACAATATCCTGATTTGATAAAAGAACAGGAAGACTTACAGCGGGAAATCACACAGATCCAAAAGGACCTTGACAATATGACACGTAAGGGAGGCTACACAGAAAGAGATAGTGTATCTGGTGGTAACGGAGGCAAGCAGCATTATGTTATAGAGGGATTTCCACATAAGATATACTCTGAGAGGAAAACAAAGCTGCAGATGAAGCAGTTAAAAAAGGAGCAGATTGATAATATTCTTAAGCGGATTAAAGAGTTAATAGAGAAAGAACCTAATGTGAGAATGAGACGCATGATGCGTCTTAAGTACACTGACAAAATGACATGGTATCAGGTGGCTATGCATATGGGGAAGAATTGTACTGCGGAAAGCTGTAGAAAAGAAATGGAAAGGTATTTAAAAAAATAATCTTTGTCCGTTTTGTCCGCTTTAAGTGTGTTAGTATTTAGTTTGGAATCGATATCAAACGATTTGATAAGACCTTCCCCCAATATTTATCGAGAAAACTCCGGCAGCAGGCTTGTGAAGAAATTCACTGGCAGCAGTCGGAGTTTTTGAATGGAGGTGAATGCATGCCAAATGCACCAAACTATGAACAGGCGCAACTTGACTATATATCCGGCATGAAATATAAGGAACTGGCACAGAAGTATGGTGTAAGTATTAATACTATAAAAAGCTGGAAAACAAGGTATGGCTGGACGAAAGCTAATAAAAGTGTACATTCGAAAAAGTGTGCACACAAAACTGAAAAAGTATGCACACAAACTGAAAAAGGTGTGCACACAAAAAATGAAGCTGTTGTGAATGATGTTCAAATGGTAGAAGACAATACCAATTTGACCGAAAAACAACGGCTTTTTTGTTTGTATTTTGTTAAATGTTTTAATGCCACAAGAGCATATTTAAAGGCATATAACTGTTCTTACAGTACGGCGGCAGTAGAGGGTTGCAGATTACTAAAGAATCCTAAGATTAAAGAAATGATAGATATTCTTAAAAAAGAACGGATAACAAGAGAGTATTTAACTCAGGAAGATATATTCCAGAAGTATATGGATATAGCGTTCTCAGATATTGGGGATTATGTAACATTTGGAAAGAAAAGGGTCCCTATGTGGGTTAAGAAGGATGGAAGGGACATTCCTATTATAGATCCTAACACGGGAAAGCAAAAAATAAATGAATATTCTTATGTTGATTTGAAAGAATCCGATTACACGGATACAAGCATATTGGCGGAAATATCAGAGGGACAGAATGGAATAAAAATTAAGATGTATGACCAGTTAAAAGCGCTTGATTGGCTCGCGGCACATATGGATATGGCCACAGCGGAGCAGAAAGCAAAAATTGACCTGTTAAATGCACAAAGAGATAAGCTGCAGCACAAGGAAGATGATGGAGAAGATGAAAGCGTGGTGATTATTAACGATGTCTGAAATAAGGATAAGTGATTTGATAATACCTAAATACCAGCCATTATTTAATAATCGGAGTATTAAGCATATCATTCTTACATCTGGCCGAGCTGGAACGAAATCCAGCTTCGCAGCGATAAGGGGAGATTACCAGATTGTTTCTTCGGAAAAGGGTTCGGTTGTAGTGCTTAGAAAGCATCACAATAAGCTTAGAAAGACCGTGTATAAGGAGATGCTTAGAGGAATTAGCCGATTAAAAGTACCTAAGAGCAAGTTCCATATAACCAAGAGTCCCATGGAGATTAAATATTTAAAAAATGGGAATACGATGTATTTTGCAGGCTCGGACGGTATCGACGATACCAAAGGTATTATAGACGAGGATAGGCCTATAAAACTGGTAATTATCGATGAAGCTACAGAATTTTTTGATGATGGAGATGGAGAAGATGAGCTTTTAAACATAGAAGCGACATTTGCCAGAGGAAATAATGGCGGCTTCCAAATGATATATCTATACAATCCACCCAAGAATCCCAATGCTCCAATCGTAGAGTGGTGTAAAAAGATGGAGAAGCGTCCAGATTGTGTGCATATTCACACGACATACAAAGATGTTCCTCCAGAGTGGGTAGGAAAGGACCTTATAGAGACAGCGGAGACGTTAAAAAAATCTGATGAAAAACAATATCGTTGGGTGTGGCTGGGAGAGAGTACCGGAATAGATGAAATCATATATTACATGTTTAACCCCAACATGATAGTTGAGCCGCCAAGAGCTGTTTATCCGGTTGCAATCGGAGTGGATTATGGACAGATGAACGCAACAACCTATGAGGCATGGGGGTTGGATGTTGCAAAGAAAAAATTCAGAGGGCTTAAAGAATACTATTATTCTGGAAGAGATGAAGGTAAACAGAAATCCCCATCAGAGTATGCGGCAGACTTTAAAGAATACTTTGAAGAACTGCAGAAAGAATATGGAATAGCGACAGCCATTGTGTATATAGATCCTTCCGCCAAAGGTCTCGCGGAAGAAATCAAGCGTAAATGCCCGGCTGTAAAGATAGTAGATGCTCAAAATGATGTTGCGTTGGGAATATCAAGGACACAAAAAATAATGACATATGGGGTGCTGGAGGTATCTCCAACACAGGAGAATCTTACACGGGAAGCTGGTACATACGAATATGATGCCAAATCAATTGAACAGGGGAAAGAAGTACCAGTGAAGATAAATGACCACTGCATGGATGCTATGCGTTATGCGGTTATGGGAATGTGGAAGTATCTTAAGTACTTTTTACCTATAGCAGAACAGGAGGACTAAATGATAATAACAAAATTTTTACAGAAATATGGTTATGATACAATAGATACAGGGTTTTACAGCAAAATAGAAGAATGGAAAAGTTGGTACAAATCTAATGTAAGGAGATTTCACTCGTATAGGATATATTCCGGCGAGAAGTATATTAACTGCAAAAGAGGGGCTATGGGAATGGCTAAGAAGCTTAGTGAAGATATGGCTGACCTTCTGCTCAATGAGCATGTATCGATAACGATAAATGATGAGCATACAAGCGAATATGTTAAAGATGTTCTTGAGAAAAATAACTGGCAGGTGCTGGGGAATACATATCAGGAGAAGAAGGCTGCATTAGGGACTGTAGCGTATGTGCCATATATAACAAATGCAATGGCAAATGAAGAGACAGGAGAACTTATTGCAGGACATGGAGAAGTAAAAATAGATTATGTGGCAGCAGATAATATATATCCCCTTAGCTGGAGTAATGACTACATAGAAGAATGCGCTTTCGTGTTTCCTAAGACATATAAGACAAAGGAATACGCTGTTATACAGATACATGCTATAGAGAATGGAGAGTATGTAATACATAACCACGTTGTGGAGGCAACAAAGGGAGCCGGCACGGAAGTAGAGCAGGCGCTATGGAAAGGCATGGCACCGTTCCAAAACCTGACCCCTGTTATACATACTGGCAGTAGTAAGCGGCAATTTGTGATTGACAAGCTCAATGTGGCCAACAACTTTGATGAAGACAATCCTATGGGGATTGCAATATATGCAAATGCAATAGACCAGTTAAAGGGATGTGACACAGCCTATGACAGTTATGTCAATGAATTTGTACTCGGAAAGAAGCGAATATATGTAAGCCATGATGTTATGCAGGAAACAATTGGTGGAAACAAGCAATTTGATCCAGACGATGTCGTGTTCTATAAACTGCCAGAAGAGAATATGGACGATAAAAAACCAATCGTTGAAAGTAATATGGAGATAAGGGCGGAGGCTCATAATAAAGGTATTAATGATTTTCTTAATATTCTTTCTGTAAAGACAGGGTTTGGAACAGAACACTATAAGTTTGAGAATGGCAATATAACTACAGCAACACAGGTAATATCTGAGAATAGTGATATGTACAGAACAATTAAGAAACATGAAATTATCTTAAATAATGTTATTACAGAGCTTATAGCAATAATATGCCGGCTTGGTAACAGTATAGGGGCAGGAGTAGATGAAGAGGCAGAGGTAAACATAGATTTTGATGATTCTATAATTGAAGACAAAGACACAATTCGCAAGGAAGATAGAAATGATGTATCTATGGGTGTAATGTCTCTGGCAGAATATAGAGCTAAGTATTACGGGGAAACACTGGAAGAGGCACAGAAGAAGCTTCCAGTGCAGGAAACAGTATTGGAGTGATAACATATGGCATTGACGCAGGAAGAAATGGAACAGATGCCTAAGCCAATAGAGCAGGCATTTTCAGACTTAGAGCTTAAGATACTGGAAGATATTGTTGCCAGGATAAAAGAAAACAATATGATAACCGGAACGGCAGAATATGATATCTTCCAGCTTGTTAAGATGGGCGAAAGTGAAAAAATGATAAAGCGGTATGTTGAAAAGACATTAAAGCTTACATACTCTGAAATTGAAGATATATTTGGTGATGTATTTGAGAGAGGGTATAACAGGGATAGTAATTTATATAAAGCAGTTGGAGCTGATTTTGTTGCATACAAAGACAACAAACAGCTCCAACAGTTTATAGGGGCAATAAAGGACCAGACTAAGGGGACATATAAGAATATAACTAATACAATGGGCTTTGTACGACAGAGGGAAGGTGTTAAGACATGGGTACCACTAACCAAGTATTACAAAGACGCTTTAAGCCGAGCAGTATTTGAAATAACCAGTGGAGCATTCAGTTATAGTCAGGTCATTAAGCGTACTATAAATGAGATGACCAACTCTGGGATACGAACAATAGATTATGCAAGTGGAAGAACCAGCCGTATAGAGGTTGCAGCGAGACGCGCCATAATGACAGCGGTTACACAGGTTACAGCAAAGGTAACAGAGCAGAATATGGACAAGCTTCACACGGACTATGTAGAAGTAAGTTGGCATGAGACTGCTAGACCTACACATCAGGTATGGCAGGGGCGTGTGTTTAAGTGGAACAGGGGAAATGAAGTAAATGCTGTATCAGATAAGGCACAAAATGAGGAGCAGCTTCTTAGAAATGATCCTGAATATCAAGAAGGCGGCAAGCTTATTAATGGCGATTGGAAGTACGATATCAACACAAAATATTCTGCAAATGCTAAGATAGAAGCCGCAAAAATAAGTAAATATGCCATAGAGAGTCCATATGAAGCATTTGCTGAAGGTTTTCTTGCTAAGGAAAAAGGGCAAAAGATACCTGAGAATATAGAAAAGGTTATTGAAGAGGCTAAGGTTAAGGCAGGAGTTAAAAAGACTGTACGACATCATGAGAAAGGATATATAGGCAATAATGCTCAAAGAATTGGTTCGAACAGTATAAATTTAGATTATATTAATTCAGAGGCTTATGCAAATAAATTTAAAAAAATTAGCAAGGATAATGAATTAAACAATCTGATATATAATAAATCTATAGAATTACTGAGAAATAATAACAACAGTGATACAGAAGGTTTGTGTATAATAACAGTTCCTAATAAACAGGTTTTACTTAATGTAAGGGGGGAAAGAGATGCTCTTGGTGTAGAATTGAGTAAGAAGCAAAGCAGTATAGTAAAAAATTGCAAAATGGAAATGGTTGGAATACATAACCACCCAACCAATTTGCTTCCTAATGGCAGTGATTTTACTGCAGCAGGATATAGAGGATATAAGTATGGAATAGTTGTAACACATGATGGAAGAATATATAAGTATTCTGTAGGAAACAGACCTTTTTTACCAGCGTTATTAGATAGCAGAATTGACAAGTATTGTGCTAAAGAATATAATTTAAATACAAGAGAAGCTTATGAAAAGGCTTTAAATGAGTTTAGAAAGGAGTATGGAATATCATGGCAGGAAATAGAATAAGATTTTATCAGGATGTTGTGATACATCATCCTGACTGGACTATTGAAGATTTTGAAAAAGAGGAAGAAAGACTCAGAGAAGAAAGCGATAAATTAACGGATTGGCCGGAGATTTTATAGCTTAGATATTTGTGTTAAACAGCCACCAGTTGAGAGACCGGTGGCTGTTTTTTTACCCAAGTTGCACCAGTGCAACAGAAAGGAGACAAAGTGGCAGCAGAAGAATATCCGGATTTTGTACAAATAACAGGGTATGGCGTAGATCCTCTGGGCTTATGTGGCATTAACTGTTATCACCATTTTTGGGCTTTTATTCCTGGTGTGTCTGTAAGACTCTATACAGATAAGCAACTGAATGAAATGAACGCTAAAGAGAACAGAAAAAGAGAGTACAATGGCAAGGAGTACACTACATACGAGATAACGCAGAGAATGAGACAGCTTGAAGCACTAATGAGAAAGCAGAGAATGGATATACACCTGTTAAAACAGTCAGGAGCAGAACAGGAACAGATAAAGGCGGCAAGGGCACAGTATAGAAAGACCAGTGCTGAATACACGGATTTTGCGGCAGAAATGGGAATGAAAGAGAGAAGAGACAGAGTAACAGTAGATGGTCTTGGAAGGGTGTAATATGATATTAATACAGATGTACGATAATGGATTTATAATAGATGGACATGCAGGATATGCTGAACCTGGAAAGGATATTGTGTGTGCTGCAGTATCAGCTATAAGTCAGACATGTATTATGAGTATAGAGGATTTGACGAAAGATGAGTGCATATGCAGGCAGGAAAACGGATATATGGAGTTGAAATGTAAGAATCCAGATATGGATACAATCCTGTTATTAAGGGCGTTTGAGACAGGTGCAAGGGCAATTTCTGAAAATTATAAAAAGTTTGTCCGTTTTGTCCGCTTCAGGTGTGTTAATCTTTAAAATGAAAAAAATATATCGAAATCAAGGCGAGGTCAAAAATGACCGCGCCTTTTTTCGTGCCGAAACGTGAGAGGCATTAAACACGGAACAACAGGAGGTTTTCTATGAAAAGAAAATTAAACTTACAGCTCTTTGGTGACGGCGACGGAGAGAGAACATCTGGAACAGTCGGGAAAGAAACACATGGTAGCTACAGCTTTGAACAGGCAGAAGAGATTGCATCTGCAATAGCAGAGAGAGCAGAAAAAGCAGCACTCTCGAACTACTTCACACAGCAGGGCATGTCTAGGCAGGAAGCAGAAGAGACATTTAAGGATTACAAGGCAAAGAAGGAAGCTTCAAAGCCTAATGTAAGTGCTTTGGAAAGAGAAAGGGACGAGGCTAAGTTAAAACTTACTGCCTTGGAGAATCAGAACCTTTTACGACAGAAGAAAGTAAAAGAAGATGATTTGGATTATGTAACATTTAAGATCAGCCAGATGGTTGATGATAAGACGGATTTTAATGCGGCAGCAGACAAGTTCTTAAAGGATAATCCACGATACAGAGAACAGACAGGGATAAGGGTATCCACTGGTGTATCTGGTAATGGAAATGCTGATACAAGAACATCTAATGAAAAAATAAATGACGCTTTAAAAGCTGCATTTAAGGGAAATAGGAGGTAAACATGAATAGAAACAGTAAATTAAATTTACAGAGATTTGCAGAAGGAAGTATGGTAAGCAGAGAAGATGCCGGCGCACTTATTCCAGAACAGATAAGCAGAGAAATTATACAGTCTGCAGTGCAGGGTTCAGCTGTATTACAGTTAGGAAGGAAATTACCTAACATGACAAGCAATAAAACATCTATGCCAGTGCTTGATATGCTCCCATTAGCATATTTTGTGAATGGAGAACCAGGAACAAAGCAGACATCAAGACAGGCATGGGACAAGAAAATAATCTATGCTGAGGAGATTGCTGTTATTATTCCAATTCCGGAGGCAGTATTAGATGATGCAGACTATGACCTCTGGGGCGAAATAAAGCCAAGAGTCGCAGAGGCATTTGCTAACAAGATTGATGGTGCAATTTTATTTGGAGTAGATAAGCCGACTAAATGGAGAGATGATATTGTTACTACAGCTACGGCAGCAGGCGCAAAGAAGAATTTAACGGATGATCTTTACAACGACATAATGGGAGAGGGTGGAACAATTGCAAGCATTGAGAAGTCGGGATATCTTCCTAACGGATATATCGGTGATGTAACAATGCGTGCTAAGTTAAGAAGCTTAGTTGATAAAAATGGACATCCACTCTTTAAATCAGATATGCAGGGCTCAACACAGTATGCGCTTGATGGAGGTCCTATGTACTTCCCATTAAATGGTGCATTTGATGCGACTAAGGCGCTTATGATTGGTGGAGACTTTAAACAGCTTGTATATTCAATCAGACAGGATATTACATACAAGATATTCACAGAAGGTGTAATTCAGGATCCATCAACTAAGGAAATTGTATATAACCTTATGCAGAATGATATGGTTGCACTTAGAGCTGTAATGAGACTTGGCTGGGAGATTCCTAATCCAGTGAACCTTATGGAAAAGAACAAGACTAAGAGATGCCCATTCTCTGTACTGTTACCAAGTCTTTAATATAGGAGGTGCTAATGAGATACGCAGATTACAGTTATTACACGGATAACTACCTGTCAGGCAGGACGGCGCTTATTAGCGCCTCTGATTTTGATTATTATGCGGAACAGGCTGGAACATGGTTAAGTCATTACACATATGGGAAAATTGAAAAGATAAAGAATGTTCCGGATAAAGTTAAGCAGTGTACATGTGCTATTGCTGAAAAGATGTGCAGATACGATAAGGCAACGGAGACGCAAGGAATAACATCCGAGAAAGTCGGTGATTATTCTGTGACGTATGAAAGTCGTGCTACACAGAAAGAAACATTAAAAGCGGATATTAAGGAACTTATTGATATGTATTTATCAGGTACAGACTTATTGAGCCGTATAATGCAAGGAGGATGTACTCATGAAATATAAAGTTACAGCACCTAAGAAAACGAATGAGATTCTGTATGGAATTGAATTCAAAGATGGAATAGGCTACAGCAACAATGACTATGTCGTTTCTGTCCTGAAAGCAAGCGGCTATGAGGTTGAGGAATTAAAGTCGGTTAAAAAGAAAGAGACAGAAGATGTACACTAATTCAGACATGACGCTGTATTCATATTCAGAGAACGGATATGAGCGATGTTATATTGAAAAAGTGTTCTGGCAGGACAGCACACAAAAGAATATAAGCAAAGAGGGTAACAGTGGCGCTGATGAGGTGTATATTTGCATACCTTGTTCTGCTGATATGGTATTTACTGTTCGTAAAGATATTGTTATTAAAGGAAAATGTGAACTTGAGTTTGATAATACAAGCGACAAGGGCATATCTGACAGCCTTAAGCAGCTAAAGAAGCTTGCAAAGGTATATGAGATTATTAAGGTTGCAGATAAGCACTATGGAAGCAGTAATATGCAGCATTATGAATTGAATTGCAGGTGATAGTATGAAATTTGAGTGCAAAGGTAGTTTTAAGGCAATGTTAAATGACTTCCCAAATAAAAGAAAAGGACTCCAAAAAGGAGGTCCTGTGCAAATTTTTATTGATAATGAGGTTATGAAACAGATGTCGCCTATGATGCCGAGAGATGAAGGACATATGATCCAGAGCATGATAACCAGTACAGTTACAGGCTCTGGTGTAATTAATGTTAATACATCTTATGCACGTTTCCAACATGAAGGTAAAGTAATGATATACGAACCTACAGGAAGTACATATGCACCTAAAGATGCTAAAAAGATAGTAACAGCAAGAGATCTACAATATCAGGGAGCACCAACAAGAGGGGCTTTTTATTTCGAGAGAATGAAAAAAGCCAAGAAAGACCAGATACTGAAAGGAGCGCAGGCATTAGCCAACAAACTATGACAGTATTAGAAGCAGCTAAAGAAATAATAATGAACTATCCAAGGATAGATGAATTTACTAACAATATTCATTATGACTTTTCGGATAATACTGAAGGAGAAACCGGGCTCTTTGTAACAGGAGACAGCAAGATAAAGGAAGATGTGCTTGGCGGACAGGTAAGACAGATGGATATGATTATGTATTCAACCTGTCAGGCATCTTCTGACTATGACAGATTAAGTAATAGTACATTCCTTGATGAACTGGCTTTCTACCTTGAGAATGTAGAAGAAAATGAGTATGAGATTACTAAAGGTGACGGGCATGAGCTGTATCACGGCCATATTAAGAATATGAATTGTGCCAACGCAATGCTTGTAACTTATCTGAATGATGAAGTAACGGGACCGGTAAGGTATCAATTGCAGATAATTATTCAGTACACATTAGATTCATAGGAGGTAATTATGAACAGAAACAGAGAAATTAAGTTGCAGCTTTTTGGAAGTGGAGAGGAAGCTAAAACAGGAATAGGTAAGCTGAAAAGAAAGCATTTACTGCATTATATTAATGCTAATTTTGGTACAGGTGATCCAGTGTGGTTTCTTATAGGAAAAGATGTAGAGGAAATGAATGTGGAACTTAATCCGGACACAGAGACAAAGAAAAACATATGGGAAGAGACCTCTACACAGGACAATGGATATGAGCCGTCCATGAGTGTTGATACATATTATGCTAATACGCAGGACGCTATTTATCCGAAGCTGCTTGATATAAGTATGAACAGACTTACAGGAGAAGACTGTACAACTCAGATTCTTGAAGTAGTGGTTGATACTGTAGAAGGACCATATAAAGCATGGATAGAAGATGTTCTTGTAAAGCCACAGAGTTATGGTGGTGGAGCAGGTGCGGTTACAATTCCGTACAATATTAGCTTTAATGGAAACCGTAAGCAGGGCACAGTAACCATGGCTGATAAAGCACCAACATTTACAGCAGTGTAGGAGGTAGAGGAGAATGGAAAATCTTTCGTTTGATGAAGGTCTGAAAAGTTACAAGATAAATGGTGATTCTAATAGAGTCTTACGTTTTAATCCTGGAGATATTAATATTCTTCCAAGATATAGAGAGGTTGTTGCAAACCTTGAAAAAATCTCTGAGAGTCTGCCAGAAGCTTCTATTAATCCAGATGGAAGCCCGGCAGACAATGTGGAAATAGTCTCAAAGCAGATAAGCACATTTAATGGAGAATTAAAGAAACAGCTTAATTATCTGTTTAATGCGGATGTATACGATATTCTTTTCGCTGGACAGTCTCCATTATGCAGGGTTGGCAAGGGAAAGCTTCTTGTAGAAGAGATAATCGACAAGATTGGCAGACTGATAGGAAAAGAATGTGGAGAGACTATGGATAATGTTAATCTTAAAGTTAATAGTTATACTGCTCCATACGAAAACAGACAGCAGCGCCGCAGTAAGAATAAGAAGGGTAGAAGATAACTAATGAATGGTCTTCCAAAGAAATTAAAAGTTGGTGGTAATCTGTACGCAATTAGGACAGATTACAGGGATATATTAAGAATCATACAGGCTTTTAATGATCCGGAACTTAGTGATGATGAAAAATGCTATGTTTGTATGAGAATACTATATCGGGATTATGAGAGCCTTCCACAGGACAGTATGCAGGAAGCATATGATAAAGCTGTATGGTTTATTGATTGCGGCAAGTGTTATTCAGAGGAAAAAACACAGAGTGTAAGGCTGATGGACTGGGAGCATGACGAATCTTTAATTATACCAGCCATAAATAGGGTGGCCGGTAAAGAGGTTCGTATGGAACGTTATATACACTGGTGGACCTTTGTAGGCTTTTATATGGAAATAGGAGAATGTGTATTTTCAGAGGTAGTGTATATAAGGCAGAAACTAAGCAAGGGCAAGAAACTTGAAAAATATGAGCGCCAGTTTTATCAGGAAAATAAAGAAATGATTGATATCCCTCGGGTTAAAACGCAGGAAGAAATCGAGGAAGAAAAACTTATAGAATCTATATTTGGATAGAGGGCTGACACAGTCCTCTATTTTTGCATTTAAGGAGGACGGGTGTGGCGAAAAAAGAAGAAGGCGAAGGAACCATTAGTTTTGACACTGCTATTAACCTTGATGGAATGGAAGAGGATGTCAAGGATTTAAAGAGCATGGCCAATGATATAGCCAAGTCTATAGAAAATATGGGAAGGAATATAGAGAAGGCAGTCGGAGAGATTGACACAAGCGGCGTTCAGGATGATTTGAATAGTTTATCGGATGATGCCATAAAAGCTGCAGAAGCAAGTATGAAGGTTAATGCGGCAATGGCTAAACTTGATGATGTTAATGGACCACAAGCCATAATTGCAGCGATAAAAGAATATAAGAAACAGCTGGAGGAACTGGAAGATAAGGTTGCGAGTTATTCTTCGATTGATATTGGGAAAAATTCTGAAACATACAAAGAAGATCAGGCTGCAATAGAAGAGTTAAATAAATCTATAGAGTATGCACAAGGTGAACTTAGAGATTATTACATGCAACAGCAGGCTAATAAGATAGCAATTGACCAGGCCAAGCAGGCTCTTAGAAATCAGGCGGCACAGGCTAAAGCTGATGAGAAAGCTAAAGCGGAAGCAGCCAAGCAGGCGGCTAAAGAAGAGGCAAATGCAGTTAAGCAGTCAGAAAAGGAGCAGGCAGCAGTTGAGAAAAGATCTATAGCAAGAAAGAAGAGGCTTGGAAGTGCTCTTAAAATGGTAGGAAACAACATTGGCAGAGTACTTTCAAGAGCTACAGGTTTAAATGGAGCATTTAATGGAACAAACAAGGCCTCAGATAAATTGAATAAAGCTTTTGCAAAAATTGCACAATTAGCTAAAACGGCACTGTTTTTCACAGTGCTAACAAAAGGACTTAACGCAATAAGAGACCAGATGGGCGGAATGTTATCCGCTAATAAAGAGTTTGCTTCATCGTTGGCAGCTGTGAAAGGAAATCTGTTAGTAGCATTTCAACCTGTGTATACAGCTGTTTTGCCATATATTAATGCTCTTATGGCAGGGCTTAAAAGTATAACAAACCAGCTTGCAGTATTTACTAATACTTTATTTGGTAAGAGCGTGAGTGCCAGCAATGCGGCGGCAAAAGCGTTGAATAAGCAGGCGGCAGCGGCAAAAAATGTTAAAAAACAGACACAGCTTGCATCCACCAGTATTGATGAGTTTAATATTTTGTCTTCTAACACAGATGAAAATAACAGTTCTGGGACTGCGGTAACATTTGATGTACAAGATGATGCCGGGGCTGCTACATTTGCTGAAAAGGTAAAAGAAGCTTGGAATAATATTGACATGACGGACATTGGCAGAACCATAGGTGAAAAGATAACCAACTCACTTCAAAACATTGATTGGAGTACAATTCAGCAGGAAGCTTCTAATATATCTATCCGGTTTGCATCATTTTTCAATGGCTTAAATGATGGAATTAATTGGAATACAGTAGGACAGACTGTTTCTAATGGTCTTAATACGGTTTTACTTACAATAAATACATTTCTTACAAATTTCGACTTTTTGACATTCGGAAGTGATATTGGAAACGGAATAAATGCAAGTATAGCATCATTTGACTGGTCACTGTTAGGAATAACACTTGCAAATATGTTAAATGGAGCGTTTGATTGGATATATGGTTTTCTATCCACATTTGACTGGTCGCAGCTGGGATTGTCCTTGGCACAGAGTATATCTGATTTTATTAATACAGCTAATTGGCAGGAATTCGGAATGGATGTGTCAGGTATAGTGGTAGGTTTTGTTTCCATGCTTACGGAGTTTCTTAGGAATGTTGATTGGGCTGGTGTAGCTGATTCTGTATTTGAAGTAATAAAGGGAGTTGACTGGGGCGGAATAATACGAGGTCTGATAGAGCTGATTGTTACTGCATTTCTGGCATTTGTAACATTTTTCTTTGATATAGGAAACAATATCGGAGAAATGCTGATTGAAGGATTACAAGGGGGAATATGGAACCTGATAAAGAATATAGGTACATGGATATATAACAACATGGTTAAGCCTATTATAGATGCTGTATGTAATTTCTTTGGAATACATAGTCCATCCACGGTATTTGCCGGCTTTGGATCATTTTTAATGCAGGGTCTCATGAATGGTATAACAAATTCACTAAACTTTGTGAAAAAAGGAATTAATACTGTCGTTGACGCTGTTATAAATCCGTTCCGCTCAGTTGGAAGTACATTGCAAAAAATATTCACAAGCGCTTGGAATGGTGTTACAAAATGTTTTAAAGCAACATCTTTCTCGCAGATAGCGTCAAATATTGGAGGAGTGTTTAAAAGTATTATAAATCGCCTTATAAGTGGAATTAATAATGTGGTTGCTGCGCCGTTCAATAAACTGGACAGTGCATTCAGCAAACTGAGAGATGTGACAATTGTTGGTGCCAAGCCGTTTGGCTTTATTCCTAAAATACCAGTGCCTAAGATTCCGTTTTTGGCTAAAGGTGCTGTTATTCCTCCAAATAGCCCATTTACAGCTGTACTTGGAGATCAGAAACATGGAACTAACATAGAGACACCAGAGGCTTTATTAAGAAAGATTATAAAAGAGGAATTTGCAACATCAGGCGAACAGAAGATGGCAGTGGATGTAGGCGTGGAGCTTACTGGGGAGATGGCACAATTTTTTAAAGCATTTATTAAGTGGTATAAAAAAGAAACTATTAAAACGGGTAAAGATCCAATATATGGAATATAGGAGATATTATGGGAAGATTTAAACCTAGGTTTGTTTTGGCAGGGGTAGAGTTACCTCTGCCAGATGCATATCAACAGACAATTTCAGATTTAAGTTCCAGCCAGACAGGCCGTACATTAGATGGAAAGGCACATAAAGATGTTGTAGCAGTAAAGGACACTGTGCCGTTAAAATGGAGTAAACTTGAATGGGAAAAAGCAGCTGAGATAGCCAACGCTGTGGATGGTATAGAGTATGCTGCGATGGAATATGTAGATGTACGAGTGCCATATAAAACATGTACACGAGATATCTATGTTGGAGATAGAAAGGCGGAAATTGTAGAATGCAGCACGGATGGTAAAGTATATTGGTCGCTTGAATTTAGCAGAATTGAGGTGTAACTGATGTTAAATGTTGAAAAGAAGGGCATAGACACAGCAAAGATAGATATAACACTTGTGACAGGGGAAAAACTGTTAATAGATGCATCTCGAATTATGGAAGATGGAATAACGATAGAAGATGTTAGCAGTGACAGCAGTACATTTAGCGTAGGTTTTACTTCTTGTAAAACACTAACAGTTAATATTCTTAACTATGATGAAAAATACAGTATGGAAACATTAGAAGGTGCAAAGGTGATTCCATATATTATAAACAATAACAATGAGTATAAAAAGGGAGAATACACGCTGATAACACCTACCTTTTCCAAGGGAGAACTGAAAATAGAATGCCACGATAATGTATATAAACTTGAAAAAAATATTGATTTGGAACTGTTCCATTTGCCGTGTAAATGCAAAGAAGCTTTGAAAATAGCAGCTGATGCATGTGGAATTGAATTAGGAACGGTGTCATTTGCAAATGATGATATTGAAATTACTAGCCTTGAGGGGATAACAACTTACCGTCAGTTAGCAGGAGATATAATGCAGATAGCAGGAAGTGTTCTGAAAGCTAATACAGAGGGAGTTTTGAATATATGTGATTACAAAAAGGTATTTAATGCCAAAGATACTCTTGATGGTGGTAATTTAGAAAATTATAAATCCGGAGATATAGCAGATGGCGGAAACTTTACAGACTATACTTCGGGATATAATCAGGATGGTGGTAGTTTTGGGGACAGAGAAGATATTGTTTTTAAATACGATATAAGTGATGCTACTGTCGCGGCTAATGATACTGTTATAACCGGATTGAGTGCAACGATAGATAATACATTATATCAGGCTGGAGAGGATGGGTATGTATTAGATATTAGCGACAATAAGATAATTAATAAGGACAATATAAATACAATATTGGTTGCACTTAATGCAAAATATTCAGGATTTCGTTTTAGGCAAATAGAAGGCAAGCTAAACTCTGATTTTCGATTGGAGACAATGGATCCGGTAAGCGTTATTGATTATAAAGGGAACATATATGATTGCTATCTTACAAGCGTAACATATACCATAAGAAATAAGACAAGCATAGCTTGTAGCGGAAAAAATAAAGAAGAAAACAAAACCTCTGATAGCAATGTAGTGACTAAAATACTTGCTATAGCTGATAGTAATGCTAAAAAGGATGTAAAAGAAGAGGCTTCTATAAGAGAACGAGCAATTGCGGAACTGGCAGAAAGAATGGCAAAAGGCTCAGGGCTATATTGTACACAAGAAGAAGCTTCTGGTGGAGGAATGATATATTACACGCATGATAAGCCTAATTTGAAAGATAGTACATTTATAACAAAGTATACAGCGGAAGCTATAGGCTTGAGCATGGACGGCGGAAAGACATACCCATATGGTTACACATTAACTGCTAAAATGGTTATGGATGTAATTGTTGCCAACAAAATATCTGGAGATTACATATACGGTGGAAAGATAGTGCTTGGCGGAGAAAACAATAAAAATGGAACATTAGAACTTAAAACGGCTAATGGGGATATAGCTGTAATACTTAACCAGGATGGAATAAAGGCAGTTAAAGGAAAGATAGGCAATTTGGAAATTATTGAAAATGGTTTTTTGGTCGGAAGCAAGAACAGTGGTATAAGTATAGAACTAAACGAAACTGAAAGCGAATGTAAAATTGAAGCATATGCGTTAGGAGAACCAGCAAAAGGCGCATCTATTAAAATAAAGAGAAATGGTATTTATGTAAGTGCCAATGGAATTGTCCAAATAGAAGGAGGTGCAGCTGGAATAAGCCTTAAAGGAGATGTGTATGTAAATGGAAAAGAATTAAGTGTGTAAAGGAGTAGTGTATGGGAATATATGTAAGAAGAGGAATGGAAAAGGATTTTGATCCGGAAAAAATGAAAACAGGAGAATGGGCTGTTAGCATAGATTCT
>ERZ779890.1043-NODE-1043-length-29480-cov-3.191028_pt1 | contig 29480 bp, 21 predicted proteins | sample MGYA00511553_ERZ779890 | MGnify/ENA primary metagenome ERZ779890 (study PRJEB29588, sample SAMEA2152064) | human gut metagenome | biome: human gut; feature: human-associated habitat; material: faeces | place: Denmark | collected 2008/2010 ... | reverse complement strand
TATCGTTGATTCCCAGCCTGATTTCTCCGGGATTTTCTGCCTCAATTCCTTTTGTTTTGAGAAATGTAGTGGGAGGATTAAACAGCACTCCATTACTTGCAATCCCGCTGTTTATCTTGGGTGGTATCATCATGGCACAGAGCGGCATTGCAGAAAAATTGTTTGATGTTTTCGCATACTTGATCGGAAATAAAACAGGAGGCATGCCTTGCGCCTCTATTATTACCTGCTTATTTTATGGTGCTATTTCCGGTTCGGCTCCAGCCACCACTGCTGCTGTAGGTACGATGACCATTCCCATTTTGGATGACCTGGGATATGATCATACTTTTAGTGCCAGTACTGTAGCAGTTGCAGGTGGCCTGGGGGTCATCATTCCTCCGTCGGTTCCGTTTATTGTTTATAGTATGGCCAGCGGAGCCTCCGTAGGAGATATGTTCCTGGCAGGAATCATTCCCGGATTTCTCATTGCGGCATGTCTAATGATCTATGCTATCTTCTACTGCAAAACCAAAGGGGAAAACAAGCAGCTGATTCATCAGCGCGTTTCCGAACTTAGAGCTAAGGGATTTTGGGGAGTATTGAAAAGCAGTTTTTGGGCGCTGTTGTCTCCCATTATCATCTTGGGCGGGATTTACACCGGTCTCTTTACGCCGACGGAAGCCGCCGGCGTCTCCGTCGTCTACGCTCTTGTGATTGCGCTTTTCGTCCTTCGCACGTTAAAGGTTAAGGATTTATTTAAGATTTTCCTCACCAGCTCCATCACAACCGCCACGATTATGTTCATCATCGGAGGCGTTTCATGCTTAAGTTACATGCTAACGCGCGAACAGGTCCCGGAACTTCTGACGGCCGTTGCATTAGGGTACGTCTCCTCTCCCATCGCTTTCATGCTAATTTGCAATGTGATTCTTTTCTTTGCCGGCATGGTAGAAAACGGTTCGGCCTGCGTGTTGCTACTCGCTCCCTTGATGTATCCGGTTGCAATGCAATACGGCATTGATCCGATTTACTTCGGTACCGTCATGGTCGCCAACTTAGCTGTCGGCATGATGACGCCGCCCGTTGCAGCAACGCTATATGTTGCAGCCCGCGTTTCCAACGTGACGTTTACGAAAATCATTCCGGAAGTGATTCCTCTGGTTTTCGTTCTTTTAGCCGCCCTAGCCGTTGTCGTCGCATTCCCGTCTATTACTCTGACGATTCCGCACATGTTGTTCGGTTAGTTTCTCACTTAAGTAAATGTCTTGCGCAGCCAATCCGCCCCCCTTCCGGATTTATCTGCGCAAGGCATGCTTTTTCAATTTTATAAGGAGCATATATGTCTGACGCAATGTCAGGCAAGCAGGCGCTTATGCGCTACGGGTCCTTAGTTGCAGGTCCCTTGCTTTGTCTCATTATTTTTCTAGCGATGCCGTCGAGTTACGTGACGGCAGACGGCTCGGTTGCCGATTTTTCTCAGGCAGGTCGTGCCTGTCTCGGAGTTCTCGTTTGGATGGCGATTTGGTGGTGCTTTGAAACCGCACCGATTTCCGTCACATCGCTTCTGCCGATGGTACTTTTTCCGCTTTTCGGCGTTTGTAAGCCTGCGGCGGCCATGGCCCCGTACGCATCCGATACGATTTTCCTATTTATGGGCGCCTTCATTTTGGCCGCCGGGGTCACGAAGTGGGGTCTTGATCGCCGTATCGCCTTGTTTGTGATGAGTTGCATCGGAGCCACTCCGAAGAAAATCGTTTTCGGCATCATGCTCACGACGGGCACGCTATCGGCCTTTATGAGTAACACGGCCTGCGCGGCGATGATGGTCCCCGTGGCGATTGCCTTGGTTAACCTCGTACATTCGACAAACGATCCCAATGACAAAGAAGCCGCCGTGCGAGAGCATCGGTTTACGATTTGCCTTTTACTCGCGTTAGCGTACTCGGCCTCCATCGGCGGTATGGCGACCTTGATCGGCTCTCCCCCGAACGGTATTTACATGCGCTTTATGGAGCAGACGTACGGGACGAGCGTTTCGATTGTCGACTGGATGAAAGTGGGCGTTCCGGTTGCCGTGATGATGTTTCTTGTGGCCTATTTTGTTCTTGCGAACATTATGTTCCGCGACATGGGAGGGGAAGTCCCGGGGGGACGCGAATGGGTGAAGAAGGAACTTGCCGGGATGGGCAAGATGAGCCGCGGCGAAATCGCTATCGGACTGTGCTTTCTGATTGCTGCCGTCTTGTGGTTTACGGGTTCTGCGATTCGGGGCATCGAAGTGGACGGATGCAGACCGTTTCGCTTCTTAAACGATGCCGTGATTGCGATGATGATGGGCGTGATTTCGTTCTTAATTCCGGTTGATGACAAGGGTGATACAGCGATGGATTGGGAAACGGCCAACCGCGAAATCAGCTGGGACGTGCTCCTACTTTTCGGCGGCGGTCTTTCGCTTGCAGCGGCCATACAGAGTACGGGTGTTGCGGCTCTGATCGGCGCGCAGGTCACGGTTCTTTCGGGGGCTCCCTTCTGGGCTCTCCTCTTAGGCGTCGTGACTCTTGTAACCTTTGCAACGGGCGTGACATCGAACACGGCCTTGGCGGCGATGATGATGCCGCTATTAGCAGCTGTGTGCTCGGCCCTGAACCTTCCGGCTCAGCCCGTGCTCTTTGCAACGGCCCTTGCGGCTTCGGCAGCCTTTATTTTGCCGATTTCCACACCGCCTAACGCGATTGTGTTCGGCACCGGCAAACTTCGCATTGTCGATATGCTCCGTGCCGGTATCATCATCAATATCGTGGCGATTGTGGTGATTGCCGGTGTGATTTTGCTCATCGGTTGCTAGAAACGTCTTGAAACACCTGACGGCCCCGACGAGAGAAATTTCGTCGGGGTTTTTCGTCACGGTCCCCTATAATGGACTGAGGTTAACTTGAATTGGGAGAAACGCTGATGGATACCTCTGCAATGACCTTCGTGACCGACGAAACCTTCGATGAAGTTGTCGGGAAAAGCGCGATTCCTGTTCTCTTTGTCATGGGAGCCACATGGTGCCCGGATTGCCAGAGAATTGCGCCTTTGATGATGATGCTTGCCAAAGAAAATGCCGGAAAGATTCTTTTTGTTCACGCCGATTTTGATTCGGCTCAAGGACTAAAAGAGCGCTTTCACGTCCGCTCGATTCCGACGCTTTTTATCATCCGCAACGGCCAGGTTCTCGATACTCTTGTCGAGCCTAAAGCCATTGCTCCCGTCAAGGCATTTTTGCAAAAGGTTCTCTAAGCAAACCGGTGACGACGAACCGAACGCGGAGTGACGCATGATTGCTTCTTGTGTCTTCTGCCGAAATCTTTTTAACGGTTTGTCGTACGCAAAGCGTTTTAGCGGCGGCCAAACAGCTCGGGTTGACACAACCGGCGGTTTCGGCCGCCGTTGCTCGACTAGAAAAAGAACTCGGTGTCGACTTGGTGCGGTGCACGAGACCGATTGAGATTGCGCCGGAAGTTGTTACGCTTGGAAAGTTGTTAGTCACAACAGCCGATAAAATGAAGCCGGTCATCTCGGACATTCAGTGCCGGCAGAACCTGTTGCCGGTCATTCGAATCGGTTTGTATTTTCCATTCCTCCTTCCTTCTCGAGAGCGGAAAACTATTTTGATAATTAATGTTTTTGATTTGCGTAAATGAGCAAGACAAGCGAGACAAAGATTAGGATGATTCCTAAGACTGTCTGTTCAGTCACGGGTTCATGAAGAAAAAAGATACCCAATAATGCTGCAATCATGGGCTCAGCAAGCCCTAGTGTCGCTGCGATGACTGGGGTTGTATAGCGAAGTCCAGCATTAAGAAATGTGTAAGCGAGGCCTGCTGTAACTAGTCCGAGAGCAAGAATTACAGTGATTCCCTGTACAGACGCAAATATCCACTGTGTGTCATAGAGATAAAAAAGAGGAGATAACAGGATAGCCATGACACAAAAGATAATCATCGTTGCAAACTCAGCATTGGTTGTCTTTAATATAGAAGGCATTACAGTAATGTAGCTAGAATAAAAGAACCCATTGAAGAGAAGGAGAATCAGATAAGGGGTCTTTCCCTCAGGCAAGGGTGCCCATCCGTTAATGAATCCAATCCCAAGTATTGCCAAGAAGGTTGCAAAATACCACGCATTAATTGGCCTTTTTTTATGGACGAAAAAAGAGAGGACGGCTGTCCAAATAGGAACACTTCCTACGGCAATGATTGTTCCTGCAGCTACGCCAATTTGGGATACGCCAAGGAAGAAACTTAAAGTATTTGCCCCAAGGAATCCGGAGGCAATCAAAACGTTTTTAAACGGAATTGACAAAAAATCTTTTGGAAAGCGCTTTCTGACGATGCACCAAATCAGGAGAAGGATAGCCCCGGCGGTAGCTCTTCCGGCAACGATGACGTAGGGGGTCGCCCCAACGGGTGCGAGCGCCTGGATGGTTCCTGATGTTCCAAAGCCCAAGGCACTCAAAAGAACAAGAATAGTCCCGAGGAACTGTTTGTATTTTGGCGTTATTAACTTATTGGATTCATTCATAGAGTTCTTTCTAAGAAGATAGTTTCATATAGAAGACCATACGCACATTTATTGAAGTGCCTTCTTTCTAGCGGAATACTTTTGGAATAGATGAAGAATTGTTGAAACTCCAATGACGAGCAGCACTGTTCCGGCAATCAAGTCCCATGTTGGAAAGCGCTTCTGAAGCACATGCCCGAAGAGCATTGCAAATAGTGTTTCGAGTACCATCATTTGACCTGCCAAAGAGGTTGGAACTCGCTTGCACATGTAGTTCCAAAGAGTCATTGCTCCCCAAGAAGATATGATGCCTCCAACGAGCATTACAGCAATAAATCTCCAAGGGGTTGGTCCTAGTAAAGAATACTCAAGTCCGCTCAGAATTCCGCTGAATCCGAATAGATATAAAACAACCGAAAAAGGAAAAAGAAGGGCAAAAATAAGCGACGTCCACGCAAGGACATTGATTTGAGGATTGGCCTTAATCCAATCTGCATTAGCAATCGGATACCATGTCCAAATGATGGTATGCAAAAGACCTAAAGCAACACCGATCATGAACTTTAGAGGAGAACTTGACATCGGATTGGTCACGAACTCTGAGTAGTTGCAAAGAGCGAATCCAAAAAAGATTAAGAGTGTCGGCGCAATCAGTGGTTTAAGTGGGACACTCCAACGCCCCAGCTTTCTGTCACGTTCATTCGAATATAGAGTAAGGATGACAGGAATAATGCCAGTGCTCAGACCGGCAATGGATGCACCGGAAAAGTCACTGCAATACAGTTGTGCCATGAAATTAAGCAGACATCCAATAAGCGCAAGTCGCAATGCAATCATCCAATCTGAGCGCGTTAGTCTTCGTATTTCGTCTCTGAAGTAGAAAACGAGAAGGATGGAAAACAAACCCGTGACACAACAACGTCCAATTCCTGTCTGGAAAGAGGAATATTCAGGTAACAAAAGAGGGAAGATATAAAGAATTCCCCAGAAAGCGGCAGAAACAACGCCCGCAAGAATCGCAAAAGACATGGAGGTCAATCCCTGATAGTTTGAGTACCGTCACAAATGACATTCGGACGATATAGATGAGGGATTGTTTTATGAACTGATAAGACAGAAAATCATCCGAAAAGTGTTTTCATGTCAAGCTAGGTTTTAGGACAATCCTAAGCAGTGCTATCACGCTTCCAAACTGTTGGGACACGGGCTGTTAGGCGCTACGTTAAAGGAGGCCGCTGGCAAGTGCGGACAAAATCTTGGACCTTTTTAGGTGAAACCATGAGCCCTCCTGAGTTCGCTTGGGCCTCAAAAACGTGTTGTCTGATTGTGATAACGGCAAGCTTGTACGTCTGAGCCGCCTTGCGCAAATTGAGCTCTCCGAACAAGACGCGCTCAAGAACCGACTCTTTCAATTTGCTCGAATAGGGGGCATTTTCCGCTTCTCCTTGCTTCATGAGAGCGGAAAGCTAGTTTGACAATTCATGAGCAGGCTAAGTGGCCGAAGCTGTGGATAACTCCTCTTCCGTTCCCCTTGCGAACGCAGGTGTTACGGAAAAGATCGGAAGGTGATAGCGCCGTCAAAGCCAATCGCGCAGCGTCGTAATAGACTGCCCCGATAGTTAGAAATCGGAGGCTCAATGCGTCATATTTTCAAGCTTGTAGCAAATGTGCGAAAGCAAACGCCGGACACTAGTTGTCAGATACGTCAAGTAGTTTGACTGAGTCGACTAATAGCGGATTCTTGACTTGCGGGAGAATCTTTGTTTCCAATGTTTCTACGACAAGGCCGGCGATTCTTTTTGCTAACTGTTCATACGAAGGATTCTTGTAGAGTATATAGGCCGTTCTCATGCCTTGCTGTTCTGAGGCATATAGGAAAGAGATAGAGTGTACGAAATCCTTGGCGGGAAGAATATTAAGGACTGGCATTAGGGCCCAAGCTTGCCCTTTTTCAATCATTTTTAGCGTTGACCAGGTCCCTAGCATTAAAGTGTTTTGAATTCCCCACTGCCGTAGGACGCGAGATGTATGCACAACATCATAGGATGTATCATTAAATTGAAGACAAGGTAAAGATTTGGAAAGTCTGATGAGATCGAGTTTAGATCGAATGATACCGCCGTAGCACTTTGGCAGAACGGCAAGATAACGTTCTTTGTACAAAGGAAGAGCCATGACCGATTTATAAGTCGACATCGGATCGCTGGCCAAAGAAATGTCGACTTTTCCTTCCAATAGCATCTGACACACTTTTGGTGTGTTTCCATCGTAAGTTGCAATTGAAGAATTCCCCTGATATAGGGCCTCAACCACATATGGGATGGTCGTTTGTGTTAATGATGTTGATGAGGCAAGTCGCAGACAATTATTGGTGTCCTGTGTCTGAACTTTGACTTCAGAATATATTTCGTCTAGCTCGTCAAGCAAACTTTCAGCTTGCTTGCATAGCAAGCGTCCTATCGGTGAGAGTTGTATTGGGTAGTTCTTGCTTATAAAAATGGAGAGCCCAATATTTTCCTCTAAGCGGCACATACTCCGTGAGATTGCCGATTGAGTTAAGTTAAGTTTGTCACTAGCTCCTGAAAAACTTTTTGATGCTGCAATGGCTAGAAGGATTCGCAGGTTGCTTGCGCTCAGACAGCTCGTGTCAAATGTATGCCTTTTAGATTGATTAACCATTTTGCTGTTCCTTTAAGGAATCACATGGCCAGACCATTTTTTCCAAAGAGGTATTTTTCAGGTCCTGTAGTCTCTTTTTGAGAATGCTCTGAAGAATTTGAGCGGCAATCTCCTTAGCCAAAGGTTCGAAGGCAGGATTTATGTAGCAAATATAGGCTGTCCGGGTTCCTTGATGTGGTAACAGATCTTTGAATACGCAACTCTGGTGAATTTTTGATCCTGGTATCACATTAAAAGGAGTCTCTAGTCCCCATGCCTTGCCCTGGCTAATGAGATGAAGTTTCGCCCAAATGCTGTTAAGACGCAAGACATTGCTAATGGAAAGGTTTCGAAGGATGCGAGACGTTTGGACCAAGTCATATGACTCAGAACTTCCTTGTGCACAGGGGATTTTCTTTGCGTAGTTTTGCAAATCGAGTCTTGTCAGAAGCTTTGGCGCAACACTGTTAGAAAGAAGAACAAGATACTTTTCTGTAAACAACGCATGAGACGTAACGGAAGGGTTCGATTTTATTGGGTCTGTTGCAATAGCAATGTCAATTGTTCCATCCTGTAAGAATTTGGAAATTACAGGTGTGTAATTCGAGTATTCAGTTACAGAAAGGCCCCGAGAATACAAGTTGCAGACAATTTCCGGTAACACAGCGCGGGCTAATGACGTTGATGCTCCAATTCTCAAGTCATAGACACCGATATCGTGGTAATTGCGAATACTCTGGTTGAGTTTTGCATACTGAGAGAGAACGGATTCTGCCTTGGAGTAGATGTGTTGACCCAATAGCGTTAATTGAATCGGAGAGGAGCGGCGAAGAAAAAGATTTGCACCAATTTGTTCCTCAAGTCGACTGATGCTTCGAGAAATTGCGGATTGACTTAATTCGAGTCTCTCAGCTGCCAAAGAGAGGCTTTTTGTTTCTGCAACAGCCTGCAAGATTCGGAGATTATTGAGGTTGAAGATATTCTTTTGCATGCGTTCGCCTCAATGGTTTCGATGGCGTTTGCTAAAAAGGTAAATCCTTTCGAACTTGTCATGTACAAAATGTTGTCAACAAAAAAACTTTTCGTCAACGCAGACAACAGCATTTTGAATTTATTGGACTTATTGATAAGAAACACTGACAAGGAATCATTTGTTCTTTGACAAAAAATCAAACCTGTCAACTCGGTTGACCGTGCTCATTAGTTTCCTTTTCGCAAGAGCGGTATTCGCTCTGCTCTTATCCACCTACATAAATGCCGAAAAGGAGAAATCATGGCAAGAGGCAAAATCAAAAAGCCGCTCTGTGAGAGTTACATTAAGTATGTTGTTACGCCCAATGTTGAAGGGGATTTGGATCACTCCTACCAGACATATCTCGATCTCAATAAGTCTCATGTAGTGATGATTGCCAACAAAGGGATTATTGCGAAAAGTGTCGCCGCAAAAATCCTGGAAGTAACCCAAGAAATGGCGGCTATGGGAGACAAGCCGAATTTTTACGTTGATCCTCGACTTGAAGGAACCTATTTCAACCTTGAGAAGTATTTGATTGATAAAACAGGTATTGAAATCGGTGGACAGCAGCACACGGCACGTTCGAGAAACGACCTGATTGCTACAGTGTCTCGTATCGATGTGCGGAAGGCATATCTCGATCTTTGTGAAAAAGTGAATCGCATGCGCCGTACGCTGATTGAGTTGGCTGACCGGAATAAAGAGACAGTTATGGCCGGCTATACGCATCTTCAACCCTCGGAGCCGATAACTTTTGCGCACTATTGCTCTGGAATTCTTTGCGGTCTTGACCGCGACTCGCGTCGACTCGCTGCCGTTTTTGAGTCTATCAATATCTGCCCGATGGGAAGCGGATCAATGGGTTCAACCACGTGGGACATTGACCGGCAGTACATGAGCGACATTCATGGATTTGATGCGCCCATTGAAAACTCAATCGATGGAGTCGCTTCGCGTGACTATGTCCTGGAACTCCTTTCTGCTATTGCAATCATGAGCAATACACTTTCTCGATTGTGCGCTGATTTATACGTCTGGGCCACTCCCGAATTCGGGTATATCGAAGTTGATGATTCAGTAGCAATTTGCTCTTCGATCATGCCGCAAAAAAAGAATCCGATTACTTTGGAATATGTGAAAGGAAAGGCCGGTAATTTAAGTGGCATGCTCACGGGAGCACTTTCGACATTGCGCAATACTCCTTACACGAATACATGCGACGTTGTTGGCGAAACTGGACGATACGTTTTCACTGCCATTAAGGAAATGTGTGGATGTTGCGAGATGATGACAGATACTCTCAAGAGCCTCGTAACACGAAAGGAACGAATGGTAACCAACGCACTTGGAAATTTCTGCACGGTTACAGAACTGGCAAATGCTTTGGTTCGGCACGACAAGATTAGTTTCCGCGCAGCTCACGAAATAGTTGCCGAACTGGTCGACATCATGATTAAGACCGGCAAGAAGGCCAACGAAATTCATGCGGAAGATGTGAATGTCGCATTTGAAAAACTCTTCCAAAAGAAAACGTCAATGACCGACGAACAAATTCTTGTGGCTCTTGACCCTGTTCGGAGTGCTATGAGCAAAAAGATTCTCGGCGGAACGGCTCCTGAGGAGGTTTCTCGACAGTTGGTCGTACATTCCAAACGACTTGACGAGGACGTGGCTCTGCTCGAAAAGCGGAAGGCAAAGATTGCGGCCGCTAAGGCTCGTCTTGAGCAAGATGTCAACAATTTAATCGCTTCTCAGAAATAACTGAGTCAAGCTCTGGAACACTACACATCGTAGTGCCTCCAGGATTTGTATACAAAGAATTCTCAAAAAAGGTTTTCAAATGGATGCAATGTTTTGGATGTAACTGATTGTCGTTGTAATCGCAATCGGTATTGGAGCGAAATGGGGAGGCCTGGGGCTTGGAGCTGCAGGTGGTTTGGGGCTCTTCGTATTGGTCTTTTTCTTCGGACTGAAACCGGGAAATCCCCCTGTGTCAGTTCTTCTCATTATGGTTGCCGTTGTTTCTTGCGCTTCGATTCTGCAAGGGTCTGGTGGCTTGGATTACCTTGTCGGAATAGCAGAACGCATTTTGCGGCGAAATCCCCAACATATTACCTTTATGGGGCCGTTGGTTTGTTTCTTCTTCACTTTGTTGTGCGGAACAGGATATGTAGCATTTGCTGTGTATCCCGTCATTGCGGAAGTTGCAGCAGCGGCTCGTGTACGTCCTGAGCGTCCGCTTTCGATGTCGGTAATCGGAGCCCAGGCAGCGATTACGGGTTCCCCGATGTCGGCAGCCACAGCTGCCATGATTGGGCTGTTTGCCGCCCAGGGTGTTCTACCGTTTCATATTTTTGCCGTTTGCATTCCGGCAACTTTCCTTGGTGTTCTTGTTGGTTGTGCGTTTGTTTACAAGCGCGGAGCCGAATTGGAGAAGGATCCGGAATTCTTGCGTAAAGTCAAGAGCGGCGAATTCGTAGATACTGCAGTGGCCCAAGGGAAGGAGGTGACGTATTCGCCCGCTGCAAAGCGCGGTGTGGTCATTTTCTTGTTTGGTATCTTGCTCGTTGTGTTATTGGGATCTTTCCCTGGACTCCTGCCAAAGTTTACGGACGGGGCCGGTAAAGTTACAAGATTAGGTATTCCCCATATGGTTCAGATGGTTATGCTCGCCGTTGGCTGCTTAATCATGGTGATAAGTAAGGTTCCGGCAAAGAAGCTTGCTGATGGCTCGGTGTTCCGCGCTGGCTTGATTGGCATGGCTGCTGTTTTCGGCATTTCTTGGCTTACAGGGACCTTCTTTAACACATACAAGCCCGTGTTTGTTGCTGAATTCGGGACACTAATTCAAGAACTTCCAATTCTCTTTGCCCTGGCAATGTTCTTCCTTTCTAGTGTTTTGTTCTCTCAAGGTGCTACCACAACGGCTCTAATGCCGTTAGCCATTGGTTTGGGTTTGTTGCCTGCCGATTGCGTCTGGATGTTCCTTGCGTGTAATGGATACTTCCTTATTCCTGCCGGAGGAGCGGTTATTGCCTGTATCGCATTCGACAGAACGGGAACAATGAAAATCGGTAAGTATGTATTAAACCATAGTTATCAGTTACCCGGACTTGTAACAACCGGATCCACTCTTTTGTTTGGGTGGCTCTTGAGTAAGGTTGTTTTTTAACTAACGTGAATTGAGCCTCTGCCATAGGCAAGAGGCTCAACTTCCTGTCGCATAGAATTGTTTGGGCATCGCTTTTGGGTAGGTTTTTTCTTAAGAAATATGTTTTATGCGATTTAACATCAATACATGGGGCATGGGGTGAGAAGATGCAAACACTGGGTTATTTTCCGCAGAAACGCATGCGACGCATGCGTCACGATTAATAATTAAATCATCTCCAGGAGATAAACATGTCAAGCAAAATGTGGGGAGGGCGCTTTGACCTTCCGGTCGATAAATTCGCGGAAGAATTCGGAGCGGTTATTCATATCGAGACACGCATGTGCCAGGACGATATTCAGGGCAGTATTGCGCATGCCAAGATGCTTGCCCATCAAGGCATTATCAGCCAAGAGGACGGGGAAAAGATTGTTCAGGGCCTCGGCGCTGTTCTGGAAGAAATCAAGTCCGGCCAATTCACCTTCAAGGCAGAAGACGAAGACATTCACATGGCCATCGAAAAGCGCCTGACGGAACTCATCGGACCGGCAGGAGGTCGCCTGCATACGGGGCGTTCGCGGAATGACCAATGCCAGGTTGACGGAGTTTTGTATTTCCGTCGTGCTTTGCGAGAAAGCCAGGAATGGATTCGCGGATTGCAGAAAGTTTTGGTAGCGAAGGCCGAGGAATACATGGGAGTTGTCATGCCCGGGTATACCCATTTGCAAACGGCTCAGCCGATTCTTGTTTCCCACTGGTTTATGGCGTATTTCCAAATGCTCGAGCGTGACTGGGAGCGATTTGAATCGCTGTATGAACATACGTCGCTTTGTCCGTTAGGCGCTGCCGCTTTGGCCGGAACCGGTCATCCGATTGATCGCTTCATGACCGCAAGCTTGCTCGGTTTTGACGGTCCGACAGAAAACAGTCTTGACACGGTTGCAAACCGAGACTATGTCATCGAGTATGCAGCGGTTGCAGCCATTTGCTACATGCATCTGACGCGTTTGGCCGGCGAGATTGTTCTTTTCAGCAGTCAAGACTTCAAGTTTATTGAATTGTCCGATGACTATTGCACAGGTTCTTCCATCATGCCACAAAAGAAGAACCCGGATATGGCAGAGCTCATTCGAGGCAAGGGCGGTCGAATGTTCGGTAATTTAAATGCGCTCTTGACCATGATGAAGGGCCTTCCGCTTGCCTACGACAAGGATATGCAAGAAGACAAAGAATTGTCTTTCGACTCGATTGATACACTCAACGCTTCTCTCAAGATCATGGCCCCCATGGTTTCGAAGATGAAGGTCATTGCCGAGAACACACTTCGAGGTGCACAACGCGGTTATGCCAATGCTACGGATTTGGCTGACTACCTCGTTAAAAAGAATGTTCCTTTCCGCGATGCTCATCGCGTCACCGGCATTCTCGTTAACTATGCCATCCGCCACAAGAAGGCGCTGGAGGAATTATCTATCGAAGAATTCCAGGCAGTTGACCCCCGTATTGAGAAAGATATCTACGAAAACATCTCAATTGAACGCTGTGTGCAAGTGCGTAACTCCTACGGCGGAACCTCGCCGCAAGCGGTTCGCGTACAAATCGACAACGCAAAAAAGGTACTGGGCTAAGAGGAGATACGTCGGCGGCTCGTGCCTCGGCGCACAGAGTGTTTAATCACACTTGGTGGTTTCTGGGTTTCTAAGTCGTTTGTTTTGAAAAAAGAAAGTCTTCCCCCTTCAGGCTTTCTGTAAAAGACCCCATAGTGCTGAGTTCACTATGGGGTCAATTACGATATGTCGATGGAAGAACAATTTAACGGATAATGCTCTTGCTTGCCGAAGGTAGAGCTAAACAGCACCCCGACGGAGATTATTTGTTTTACGGGACATGAGCTCGAAGCGCAGGCCGATTGGATAAGTGCGACATCGGTAGTACATGGCTCCGTAGGTAGTCTTTTGACATTTTTTTGCCTCTGTTAGCGGGACCGGTGGATGAATTACACGTTCACGCCTTCCCAATTATCGGAACGCTTAGTGCCGTATTGAGCATCGGTATCGGCATTGCAATTGTCTTTATGCTTTAAGGAGTGTTTTCACAAATCAACTGGATTGTCTCTCAGTATTAGTATGACCTTCTCCGAAGCGTAAATGCCACCGATTTCCGATTTCGTCTTGGCGGCTATTCGTTCCCGCGAGAGCCGCCTTTCCTCCCATGAATTGTCAAAAAAGCTTCCCGCTCTCATGAAGGAAGGAAAAGTGGAAAATGCAACCCTATTTGAGCGAATTTAAAGAGGCGGTTCTTGAGTGTGTCTTGTCGGGAAAAACAGTTTTATTTCCGAAGAGTTTGCCTAAAGACATTCTTTCTGCCCTTGTTCGCGAATCATTTTATAAAGTGTGAGATACAATTTTCACATGAACAAGGACGGCTGAGACGCGCTCGGACGGTGTTCAATCCGATTTCGCTTTCTTCAAGTGAGTCTCGACCTCGGTACTTATCTAAGGAGGCGTTCTATGATTTGCCAGTGCTATCACGATCAACTCATTTCCATTCGTCGTAAGTTGCATCAGAACCCCGAAGAGGGTTGGTCTGAATTTACAACCACGGCGTTTCTCGTTCAAACACTTCGCGAGTACGGCTACAAGGTTTTGCTCGGTCGCGCGATTATCAATCCCGATGCGTGCTTAGGGCGTAGTCAGAAGGTCGTTCAAGCCGGCATTGAGCGTGCCCGCAAGAACGGTGTGAGCGAAGATTTGTTAAAGGAGATGCAGGAACTAACTGGGTGTGTCGCCGTTTTGGATACGGGACGCCCCGGTCCGACGTTTGCCTGCCGCTTTGATATCGACTGCGTGCCAGTTCAGGAAAGCTCCGACCCCAACCACCTCCCGAATAAAGAAGGATTTGCCTCGCGCAATACGGGTTTTATGCATGCCTGCGGTCACGATGCCCATATGTCCATGGGCCTGGCGGTTGCTCACTGGATTATGGACAACAAAGAGAAGCTTTCCGGCAAGATTAAGATTATTTTCCAGCCTGCTGAAGAAGGTGTGCGCGGTGCGGCAGGCGTGGCTGCAAGCGGTATTCTCGACGATGTCGATTACTTTCTTTCTTCGCACGTGGCCATGCTCGCAAAGTCCGGAGAACTTGCGACGAACTTATATGGATTCCTTTGCACAACCAAGTACGACGTGACGTTCCACGGGCGCGCTTCGCACGCAGGCCTTTGCCCGCAGGAAGGACGCAATGCCTTGGCAGCAGCAGCAAACGCCACGGTGCAGATGCTCGGCATTTCTCGTCACGGCTCAGGCATGACGCGGGTGAACATCGGGCAACTCATGGCAGGCGAAGGTCGCAACGTCATTCCTTCGAAAGCCGTCATGAAGCTTGAGGTTCGCGGCGAAACGACGGACATTAATAACTACATGTGCGAGCAGGTCAATAACATCTGCGAGGGCGTTTCCAAGAGCTTTACCGTAACGTACGACATCGCCAAGATGGGTGAAGCCATGGACTTACACAGTGACCGGGAGCTCATTGATATCCTCAATGCTTGTGGCAAGGAAGTGGGTCTTAAGGTTCTCGATAAACCGCTTAACTTCGGAGGCTCGGAAGATGCAACGATTCTGGCGCGTCGCGTGCAATCGCACGGCGGCAAGGCAGCCTTCTTCGTTTGGGGCTCCGATCGCCCGAGCGGACACCACAGTGCCCTCTTTGATATCAACGAAAAGGACATGGACAAGGGCTTTGAACTTTGGACACATGTCCTGCCGAAGATTTTGAAGTAGTCAAGTTTCTTCGTACGTTTTGCCCCTCGGCGGCTCACACTGCCGAGGGATTTTTTATCGCTTTGAGAGCGGAAGATTTTGCCTTCTTTTTTGGCCGTAATTCGTGCCGGGGCTAAATGAAAAAAATCAAATAAATCAATTGGATACAAACCGTGTACAAACCGGATTTTCGGTGTATAGTGTCTCTTGAAAGGTTCCCTCCCGAAGGGAAAACTAGGTTCATCCGGTGTTTCGCCGGAATTGCAAATGTGTTACGGAGATCACTCGGATCGAGTTCGCCTTCGGACGCAAAGATGCCGGCGCTCACGAAATCTAGCGTCAGAAAACTTTATGACAGCAGCTGCGCTCGCTTTTTATAAAGTTTTCTTTTCCGCTCACCTTTCGCTCTCGCATGTATCCTTGTGCCGGATGCAGACTCGACCCGTGTTCTGAGAAAGTCAGGGAAAAGTATTTTTTCTAACGGGAGGGGAACTTTTTTATGTCGCTAACCACGTCGTTTGAAGAGTCGGAGGTTCCTGCGTGGATTAAGGAGCGCCTTCGGACTTGGCACACGCAGCTCTTTACGGATCTTGATCACGTGGACTTTTACAGTCCCTCATGCCGACAAGACATTCTCAAGCGGTTCAATCGTTCTTTCTCGGCATTTGCTTCCTATTGTGTTCGTCGTTATCGGAAGTTACCGGCACTAGCTGCCCTCGCGCGTGTCGTGGGATGCGTGGAGGAAACGCCCCTTGATTTTGCACTTTTTTATCTTGCGTTCAAACGGCTCTATCCGGAATTTGAGTCGTACTATGAGAGCCGGTTTCAGGATCTTCTCCCGAATCTGACAAGCAATCCGGTGGCCTCGTTCCTTTTGGGATTAACCGAGACGATTCCGGCGGAGTTTGCCAAGGGGTTCCCTGCGCCGGTTTCTCTTCGCATTGCGCTTGCCAATGCCGTTCGGTTGCCCGAAAGCGAATGGCATACTCCGGGACGCCCTGTTTGGCCGCTGGTTGTTGCTTTGCGTGACTATACGGGGCCTTGTCCGCATCTAAAGCCGGCCATCAAGGAAATCCGGCATGCCTTGCAAGTGTTTCATTCTCGCACGCATTGGCCGCAAAGGGCCCTGATAGAAAGTGTGCTTTATTTTTCCTCGACAACTCTTGCACGCGCTGTCGTAAAGCCTTCTCTGCGTCGTTCTCTTTTTGAGAATTACTATTATGCTGCCCCGAGCGTCTTGACACTTCTTGATAGGCCGGACACCTGGAAAACTATTGAGCAGTATTTAGGGGCTTTTCGCTTTGACAAACTCAATACCCTGCTTGAGCAACGATTTAAAGACCTTTTTTTCAGTCACAGTGACGACGAGGATGTTGAGATTCGTCCCCTTTTCACGGTCCCTAAGTTTCATGCAACGAATCGGCCTTATCCGAGCCCCTTTGTCTTTTTGACGCCGAAGAATTATCAATGTCTGCAAAAACTAGCTAAAGGGGCAGTTCCTTCTTGGACGATGGGTAAAAAAAGGGAGGTGCTTCGTGCATTTAAAGAGAACCCCACACTTTTTCATGCATTAAACACGGCACTATTTTCCTCGCTCGTCGAGTGTTTCGGTCAAAAGTTCATTCGCCTTTGCATTGCTTCCAAAGCGTGGAAGTCCCTTATCTCCGCAGAAAGCTTGCTCTGGAAGAGCTTGACTTGGAAGGAGGTCATCCCTTACGGCATCACGCCCCGGATCTTTTCTCAGCACTTCTTCGGAGCGATAGTGCAAAGCGATGACGTGTCTTTCGTGACCTTAGCTGCGGTAACGAATGTGCCGTGCCTGAAAGCCTTTGTACGAGACATTGATACGGCGCGGTTGTCGGCGCTCTATCAAACCTTATCGGACTATACCTCTCCGGCTTTTCGGTGCCTATGGCATCTGGCGCTTAAAGGCCGCAGGCCTTGGAAAGACGTTTCGTGGCAGGCGCTGGTACGCGCCGGAGCCCCGGAGTGGGTTTTAAAGAAGTCGGGCGTTGCAAAACTCAAAAAAGAACAGCCGTCGGAGGCGCTTTTGCTGATTGCCCAAGAAAAAGACGCGGTGACGCATCGCGCTGCCGTAAGGTTCCTGCAATGCGTCGTCGGTCATGAGGCACTGCGACGGGTGTGGCTTTCCGACTTTTATGCAACGCCTGTTTGGGAAGGGCTTTCGCAACGAATCAGGCAGCGCGTCTTGGGACCGGTCCTTGCCTCTGATTTATCGCAATCGACAACGTATCGCGGACCGGAAACGGAGCGCACTGCCTTTTTAAAGCGCCGCATTGAGGCGATAGGGTGTTCCGCGCCCGAAAAGACGGCGCTGGCTGTTTCCTATGCACGTACCGGGAAACTCACAGACCCGGCGTTTTTCTCGGGATTACGTGACGCCGTTAGGGCCGATATTCTCGAAAAGCTCGGTCCGGATTACGTGTCTTTATTTGTAAGCGGTGCCGGAGAAAAAGTTTCCGAAGTGATCGAGCAATTTCGCGTTAATGCCCTGGACCGGCAAGCGTATATTCGGTACCGGACCGAAGCCAAGGAGCGAGGAAAAAAAGCTCTTACTAAGTCGGGAAAAACAGCCGAGGAGGTGGCTTTATGGTCCCTCATTAACGGCGCGTTCGGGGACATGCCATATAGCGACGTCCTTAAGATCGTGCGCACGCTTGACCCGAAGTGTCAGGTACGTCTTTTAGAAAGTGTTCTGACGGAAAACCCCGAGATTCTTTCCGAGAATTATCGCGACATTCTGCAACTTGAAATCGTGCGCCTTACAAAGACGGGCGAGACTTTCTTTGCCGAATCGGCTCAAAGGATGCAGGAGGGAAAGGCGCTTGTTGTTCCTCCTGTATACGTCACTCGGTTTGACGTGGGTGTCGGCATCTTAATTGACCGGCATCACTTACGCGAGCTGTGTGCACTTGCTAAAGATGTCGGCGAATCGCTTTTTGCCGAAGGCTATGTGTTAGCCAAACCTTGCTTGGAAGAGATGCCGGGAAACGATGCTGCCTGGCTTGAAATTCTTCGGTGCCTCGGGTGGGACGTAACGTCGGCATTGCGTCACGTGATTTCCTGTACGAATTGGAAAGCTCAGCACGGGCACAGGTACGATGATTGCTATACGACCTGGAAACTTGCGAAAAAGCACGGCGGCACACGCACCATCAGTACGCCCGTTAAATCCCTTAAATGTATTCAACGGCGCATCTATGAAACCATCCTGGCTCCTTGTCCGACGCATGAAGCCGCGTTCGGATTTGTCCCGGGGCGCTCGATTGCAGACAATGCACGGTCGCATGTCGGGCAGACGTTTGTCGTCAATGTCGACGTGCACAATTGTTTTCCGAGCGTTAAATACCCCATTGTGGCCGCAACGCTCAAGCGTGAGTTAAAAGGGAAATTTTCGAGGAAGGCCGTCGGTCTTATTAGTGAGATTTGTACGTCGGGCGGGGGACTTCCGATTGGATCTGCCGCGTCCCCTGTGATTCTCAATCTCGTATTAAAGCGTAGCGATGAAATCCTTTCCGCGGCAGCGCATCGTCTCGGATGCTCCTATTCTCGCTATGCCGATGATTTGACGTTTTCGGGCGAACACAATGCCGTCAAGATGATCGGGATTGCCCAAAGTACTCTGGCGCGCATCGGGCTTACCCTCGATGAGAAAAAGACCAACATCTTTCGCCGCGGTCGGCGGCAAAGTTGTACGGGGCTTGTGGTCAACGAAAAGGTTAACGTCAATCGCGTGTATTTAAGAAAACTCAGGGCGGCTGTACACGCGCTCTCTTTGGGAAAAGAGCCGACTTGGGACGGCAGACCCGATTCTGTCGCTGCCGTTCTCGGGCGCATTCACTTTGTCAATGCCGTGCGTCCGGAAAAGGCTCGGGAATTGATAGAGCTCTTACATCGGGCCGGCGTCTGCCTGTGAAAAAGAGTCGAATCGAGACGATGAAAAAACGCATCCTTTGCATCGAAAACAGGGAGTTGAAATCGTGAGAATGCCGCGTGCGGAAATACCGTTGCCGGAGCTTTTGATGTTTGCCGTTGCTATCCGTGAGAGTGAGCCTGATTCCCGAGTTTGTCACCTAGAAAACGCTATGTCCCTTGAGTAACAGGGGGCGTAGCGTTATTTATTTTTCATTTTGCGTAGCACTACGCTTTAGGCTTTTCTGAGCAGACGGCCTTCAGCCTAAGCTTCTTGCGCAGACTCATGGGCGTTTCGTAACGGCAGGGGGGGCTCCAGTCCAAAGGTGCGCAGCATGTCGTCAAAACTGCTTTCACTGGAATACAAGCGCAGATACATCGGCACTTGAGGATTCCCGTTGTCATAGGCCAGCAAGGCAGTGCGCAATGCTGTGTTGATTTCGTCGTTGGTGATCTCTTTAAACTTGCTCTTGAGCACGTGCCGAAGATACTTTTCAATGACCAAGCTGATGAAGCAACTCATAAAGTGGCCTTCGATGTGCTCCTTTGTCCAAACAAAGCAAGGACGTGCTTCCAGCGTTGTTTTGCTCACGCGAAAACAGTCTTCAATCTGCCAAAGATGCCGGTAAATTCCCATGATTTCTGACGGCGTCTTCGTTTCCTGATTGGTACATACAGCGTAATACCCGACCCATCGACGGGCATCCTCAATTTTGTCTTGATTTGTCAAACGAACTTTAATTTGACCCCCAAAAACGTCTTTTAAAATGACCCCCGTTTGTTACTCGGTTAGAGACGTTCCAGCAGCGCGAACTGATGTTAAAAGTCCCTCTTTTCTTTTCTCCAACAAGCGATAGCTATCGCCTCGAATGACAACCACCTCACTGTGGTGGAGCAGTCTGTCGAGCATTGCTGTCGTTAGTGTTGCATCTCCTAGGACAGCAGCCCACTCGGATACCGGTTTGTTGCTTGTAATCAAGATGCTCTTTTGTTCATAACGGTTATTGATTAAGCGAAACAACAACGGGACACTCGCAGGCGAAAACGGCGTATAACCGAACTCAGACTCGGTCGTCGCTATTGTGTCTTTCGGCTTGTTTTTAGGCTCTTGGACGACCACGTTTTCTCTTGTCTGGGGCTTTAGAATTTGGAAGTAAACCGGGCACTTGAAGAACTTTTTCTTGCGATGAATTTATGCGAATAAGCTACCTGTTTTCTTCGTTGGCTCGAGCCTTCTTTGCGCACTTCAATATTGGCATCAGTTTCTTGTATGTGTAGGTATCGAGAAGTTTTCTTTGTCAAACGCATTCCTCGTTGATGCCAAAATATCGCTCAAAAAAAGCCTTCAATCTATCGATGACAGTCTGCTTTTTCTGTTGTCTTCCTCCTTTGCCAAAACGAGATATTGGAGGCATGAGTCTATCGATGTCGGTACCAAAAGTCTTAATTTCGCCGTCACGGAATGCATTCTCTACGAAACGACGGGTTTCTGTGTCCTTGAGTTTTTCCTCTCGGATGATAGTGGCGAGTTCATCTTCTTGCTGTTTCGTAACAAAGGCTCTCCAACCGCTCATCACGTCGTCCACTTCATTGACGTTGGCGATGAATGTCTCAATAAGTTGTTTTTTGCTTCTCAATTCAGAACTGGCATTAATTGCCTTGTTGATGGTATCAAGGACTTCTTTATTCTGACTGTGGCTATCATGGAATTGTTTCACTAGCATCAGGATGTAATCAATGTTGATTTCAATCTGTTTGATGAGCTCTAATTCAAAGACAATATCATCAGAGATATCTTTTTTATCGCCTCTCTCTCGTGTTGCAATCCATTCATCTCGTAAATCCTGGTACTTCCCTAAATAATCTTGCAAATCACGAGCAGAGAGGATTTCCTTGCCTGCAAATTCGTCAAAGGAAACGAGCAGGTTTCTCATGCGCAGAATGTTGCCAAAGAGATTAATGAAAGTCTTTTTGTTTTGTTCGCCCTCAATGCGAGCCAAATCTAATGGATATTTTGTAAGAAGCTCGTCTACCAAAGTCACATAGCCTGGCTTGTTTTGGCCGTCTTCAGTGACGTAGCCGTTATAGTAGTCATCAAATTTGTGAAGCAAAACAATGCCGCCAGCCTTCTTGTCACCAAAAAGAGAAACTGCAGCATCTACACGCTTTCGCAGGTTTCTAAAGCAGACAATATTTCCGAAAGTCTTGATGGAGTTAAGGATTCGGTTTGTACGGGAGAAGGCTTGAATCAGCCCGTGCATCTTGAGGTTTTTGTCTACCCAAAGCGTGTTGAGGGTGGTCGCATCAAAGCCTGTAAGGAACATATTGACCACAATAAGGAGGTCAAGTTCTTTGTTCTTCATGCGCAAAGACACATCTTTGTAGTAGTTCTGGAACTTCTCCGAAGAAGTGTCGTAGTTGGTTTGAAACGTCTGATTGTAGTCCTGAATGGCCTTCTCAAGGAAGTCCCGACTTGAGATATCTAGAGCAGAGGTATCCTCGGGATTCTCCTCATCGAGAATTCCATCAACTTCGGCCTCGTTGGCACCGTAGCTATAGATAGTGGCGATGCGAAGTTTCTTTGAAGAATCCTCTGCCATCTGCTTTTTGAATTCTTCGTAGTAGAGTTTGGCCATGGAGACGCTTGCAACGGCAAAAATAGAATTGAAGCCAGACAGCCGCTGTTTACGTCTCACTTCCTTCACTTTTCCGTTCTTTGCGGACGCGACATCGGAGATGTTGGTCAAGATGGAATGAAGATAGGTTTTGCCACTGCGATAAGTCTTCTGATTGAAATGATCGAGGATGTACTTTGTAACCAAAGTAATGCGGTCTGGCGCAGAGAACACTTTCTCTCGGTCGATGTCCCAGACATCCTCGTCCTGAATGTCATATTTCGCATCCATGGTTTTAATGTAGTCCACGCGGAAGGGTAAGACATTCTTGTCATTGATGGCGTCCACGATTGTATAGGCGTGGAGTTGATCGCCGAACGTCTGCGCTGTTGTGAAGAACTGTGCATTGCTCGTCGAACCGGAATTCAATGCGAAAATAGGGGTCCCCGTGAAGCCGAAAAGATGATATTTTTTGAAGTTCTTCACGATAGCAGCATGCATGTCACCAAACTGAGAACGGTGGCATTCGTCGAAGATGATGACTACGCGCTTTTGGTACACCCCATGCGTCTTGTTCTTTTTGATGAAGGTGGTAAGCTTCTGGATAGTGGTGATAATGATGCGAGCGTTGTCGTTCTCAAGCTGTTTCTTCAGTACTGCCGTAGACGTATTGGAATTGGCTGCCCCCTTTTCGAAGCGGTCATATTCCTTCATGGTCTGATAGTCCAAATCTTTGCGGTCCACCACAAAGAGGACTTTATCGATGTAGGGTAGCGCACAGGCAAGTCGCGCGGTTTTAAACGACGTTAGCGTTTTGCCAGATCCCGTGGTATGCCAAATGTAACCTCCGCCATCAATACTTCCGTACTTTTTGTAGTTGTTGGCGATTTCAATGCGGTTCAGGATGCGCTCTGTTGCCGTGATTTGATACGGACGCATGACCATCAGCATCTTCTCGGAGGTGAATATGCAATATCTTGCCAAGACATTGAGAAGCGTGTGCTTGGCAAAGAACGTTTTTGTGAAGTCAGTCAGGTCGGGGAGGATACGGTTGTTGGCATCCGCCCAGAAGGATGTGAATTCGAAGCTGTTACTGGTTTTTTCTTTCTTTATCTTTCCTGTCTTGGCGTCATTGATGGCGTTGAAGCGAGTGGTATTGCTGTAGTACTTTGTGTTGGTGCCGTTGGAGATAACAAAAAGCTGCACGTACTCAAAGAGACCGCATCCTGCCCAGAAGCTGTCCCGCTGATAGCGATTTATCTGGTTGAAGGCTTCACGGATGGCAATGCCACGGCGCTTGAGTTCCACATGCACCATTGGCAAGCCGTTGACCAAAATGGTCACGTCGTAGCGGTTGTCATGCCTAGCGCCATCTTCGGTACTGACCTCATACTGGTTGATGACTTGCAAGCGGTTTTTGTGGATATTCCCCTTGTCAATGAGGGTGATGTTCTTGGAAGAGCCGTCATCACGCTTCAAGACCTGAACATTGTCCTCCTGGACTTTCTGAGACTTGTCTGCGATGGTTTCATTGGGATTGGCCACGCAGTTCTTAAAGAAGTTATCCCACTCGGTATCAGTGAACTCATACTGGTTCAGTTCTGAAAGCTGGGTACGAAGATTGCGAACTAGTTCTTGCTCTGTGTGAATGGGAAGATAGGAGTAGCCCTGATCACTGAGAAGACGGATAAATTCTCGCTCCAAGGCTGCTTCGCTCTGATAGGTGTCAGGGCGTTTTTTAACTGGTTCGTATTCCGTAACAACGGTGTTTTCGCTTGTTTCTGCGACGATATTAAAGGACGGCACAGCATTCTCCTCCTTAAACTTTCTCTGGGAAAGTTAAAAGTTTGTCTCGGTAGTACTCGTATTGTTTCCTGCGCGCTTCGATTTCTGCTGGGAGACCGATTGAAATGTCATTACAGAGAGCATCGAACCGGTCAAGAACGGAGGCAATGCGCTTTTGTTCATCGATAGGTAGGACAGGAACTCTAAGCTCGTCGAGCTCTTTTTTCGCTAGTGCTGGAATTCCTGCGCCATATTTGCACAGTTGTAATTTCTGCTCTTTTGATTTTATGAAGTGGTAAAGAAATCTTTGTGATATGGCTTCTTTAGCATAAATAACAAAACAATGAGCACCTGCCCAGAAATTTGTTTTCTGATAATTTACAAACCCAGCAGATGCCCCTCCTTGGCTGACTGTGATTGCATCGCCTGAACAATTTGATTCGCTATAGAAGCCCGATTCTTTAACACCGCCATTAAAAACTGGATATTTTCCAGCATCAAGAAGAAACTCTTTATTAAGTTGTTTTCCCTTCTCGATATTAGCAATATCTGCTAACGGTACAACTCTCACATCATCACCAAACGTTAGCAAATGCTCCTTATAAAACTCATACTGTTTCTTCCGGGCTGTAAGCTCGGTGAAATTGTCCAGAATGCGGACAATTTCCTTCTGAACTTCTTGTGGTGGAACAGGAAGTAACAATCTCGAAAACAATCCTTGTGTTAGATGACAAATCGTCGAACCGGTCTTTTGACGATTAACAACCCTCTGAAAATGATTAGAAAGCAAAAAGTGCAGAATATATCGAGGCAGTAATAGATTGTCCTTAGGGCGAACAACAAATACTCCTCCATTCAATGTTGCTGGCATAGGCAATTCATGCACCTGCGCCACTTTACCCAAAGTTCCGTCTTTTGTTATAAGAACATCTCCGTCCCTAATTTGAATTTTCGAATCCTGATCGTATCGTTCCTTATCAACATACACACATGTGTCGTAATTTATTTCATGTGTTGCAGTAAAATCCGTGCCAGTAATAAGTAAATAGTCGCCAGTTTCTTTATGCTCGGCCTTTGTTAATCGTTGCCATCCAATTCTGGCATTGAGTGTACATGCCTCATCAAATTGTTTGTACAACACACCATTTGGACAGAATTTGCGAATCAAATCATTTAGCCTACTCATTCCCCGCCTCGATTTCCGTAACGATTTTTTTTATTTCTTCTCTAAGTGTCTGCTCACGAGCAACGATTTCATCAATCTCGGCATTGAGTTTTTTGATGTCAATCTTCTCCCTCGTATCCTCAGCCTCAACATAGGTGGATACAGATAGGTTGTAGTTGTTTTCGGCTATCTCCTCCAGACTCGCTAAATGCGAGAAATGCTCCTCGTCCTCTCGCTTGGTGTAAGCTCCCACGATGCGATTGATGTTTTCAGGTGTCAATTTGTTGTTATTTGTGACTTTGATACATTCCTTGGAAGCATCAATGAAGAGAATCTTGTTATCGGTTTTTCCCTTTTTCATAACCATGATGCAGGTAGAAATGGTCGCTCCGAAAAACAGGTTGCTCGGCAATTGAATGATGCAGTCAATGAAATTGTTATCAACGAGATACCGACGGATTTTCTGTTCTGCGCCGCCTCGGTACATGATGCCAGGAAAACAAACAATGGCGGCTTGGCCATTGGCCGCGAGCCATGCAAGACTATGCATAATGAAAGCGAAGTCGGCCTTAGACTTCGGTGCCAACACACCAGCAGGAGAAAAACGAGGATCGTTAATGAGCACAGGATTGTCATTGCCCGCCCATTTAATGCTGTAAGGTGGATTAGAGACAATTAATTCAAAAGGTTCGTCATCCCAGTGTTGTGGCGCGATTAAGGTGTCTTCACAGGCGATGTCGAACTTGTCAAAGTCCACATCGTGCAGGAACATGTTGATGCGGCAGAGGTTGTAGGTGGTGATGTTGATTTCCTGGCCGAAGAACCCGTTTCGCACAGCATCCTTACCCAACACTTTCAATGCTTTCAACAGTAGCGAACCAGAACCGCATGCTGGGTCATAAACCTTGTTGATTTCTGTTTTACCCACAGTACCAAGGCGAGTCAATAGTTCGGACACATCACTCGGCGTGAAGAATTCACCTCCAGATTTGCCTGCGTTGGAGGCATACATGGACATCAGATACTCATAGGCATCTCCAAAGGCATCAATGTCATGGTTCTTTACATCTCCAAGTTTCATGTCGCCAACGCCGATCAAGAGTTTGACCAGTTTTTCATTGCGCTTTACCACGGTGGCGCCTAACTTGTTGCTGTTGACATCAAAGTCAGCAAATAAGCCAGAGAAGTCACTCTCGGCCTCACTATTCTTGGCAGATTCTTCGATGTGACGGAAGATTCGTTCCAATGTTTCATTCAGATTGTCATCGTTTGGCGCGCGCTTCCGTACATTGCAAAAGAGTTCGCTAGGAAGGATGAAGAACCCTTTCTCTTGCACTAGGCTCTCCCGAGCCTCCTCGGCTTCAGCATCTGACATCTTGGCATAGTCAAAGTCCTCGTTGCCCGCATCAATCTCGCCCTGATTTATGTAGTTGCACAAATTCTCCGATACATAGCGGTAGAACATAGTGCCAAGAACATAGTTCTTGAAGTCCCAACCATCTACGGCACCACGAAGTTCATCGGCAATCGCCCAGATAGAGCGATGAAGCTCGTTTCGTTCCTGCTCCTTCTTAGTATCAATAAGCATTTTTGCCCCTCTAGGTCTTTCAGTTTTTTCTTTTCCAGTGTGAGATGGTGGAAGATTGCTGCCGAGATTTCACACATAGCCGCACTAGCGCATCAGAGACTTAAACTTTCATCGCTCGCCATCAACAAAAAGGTACTCTGTGAGGTAGTTTTCCAATTGTCCTAATTTATGCAGACACGATTGTTTTTTGAAAGGATCATGCAATCCCGTCTTCTGAAACAGGTCTCAACGACTTTGCGCCCACATGAAAGCTCTCTTGGATGCGCATTAACTATTCCTTGAGAAACCCCGACCGATTCTTAATTAAACGGTATGGTACAACAATCATGCTTCTATGAAACGGTTTCGCTACGGGCGGTACTTCACTGGCAGATTCTTCATTTTTAGATATTTATATAGGGTCGTTCGCCCAATGCCAAGTTCTTTGCAAATATCTGTTTTTGCTTTGCCAACAGCAATCATCTTTCGAGCTTCTTCAATTTGATTCGAGGAAATCGGTTTGCGTCCTTTGTAGGCGCCCCGCGCTTTGGCCTGGGCAATTCCTTCTCGTTGGCGCTCAAGGATTAAAGATCGTTCAAATTCCGCGAAAGCCCCCATCATCGAAAGCATCAGTTTCGACATCGGACTAGATTTTTCTTTTGGCGAGAACGTGAGATTTTCTTTAACAAAGTGAATTGTCACGCCCTTTGTTGTGATTTGCGTAACGAGATCCAGTAGGTCGGCAAGGTTGCGGGCTAGCCGGTCCATGCTATGAATGTAGAGATGGTCTCCTTCTCGGATAAAAGCGAGCATTTCCTGAAGTTGGGGACGCTCCGTGCTTTTTGCAGACGCCTTCTCAACAAAGGAACGATCCAATTTGATATTTAGGGTTGCCAATTGACGATCTGTGTTTTGATTAACGGTGCTAACCCGGATGTAGCTTACATTTGCACTTGAAGTCATAGAAACCCCTGTGAATGTTCGTTTGAAATTTATAACATATTGTACAGCACGTGTTCGCAATATGAAATTGATTTCAACCGAACACTTTTTGTCTATGCACTAAATGTTCGGATAGGGTACACCAGAAGCGGGACTTTGGGCGGTAAGGCAAGGAGGCAACGTGAACTTTTGGAGGGCAGCTTTTGTGGGGAATTGCAAACACAGCCCCTACTCGGCGGAAGAGAGGAGATTTTTCGTGATTATCTTGGTGTCTCAGAGTGTTAGGTGGTGGAGGTGAGGGGAGTTGAACCCCTGTCCGAAACGATTCTTCCGCCGGATCTACATGCTTAGCCCAATGATTTAAATTTCACTTTCGATACTGCCGATGGACGGGCCTACCGAGAGCAAGTCACTAAGATTTTCGTAAGTATCGTCATGACTCCGATGCTTCTTAGTCTCTGTAAATGGCGGTGCTCTTGGTTTTACCCAAGCCGGACCAGAGACCTTCCGGTGCACCGCTCGCGGCCCTTAGGCGGCGAGAGCGAAACGCTCGTTATTGGCGTTTATATTTTTTCTAGTTGTTTAACGAGGAACCAGACCTCGGCATGCACCGTGCAGCGTCCTACGCCCCGTCGAAGCCAGGACACCCCCACGTACAAGGCAGATTATAAGCAGTGCTCGGATTTCTCTTTCGTTTTTTTGAAAGAAATCGTATCAAAAGTCGGATATGCACCAAAACAGGGCGCGCCCCATTTAGAATTCGTTTCGCGTTTTCCGCACAGCATCTGTGTTGGTGATGGCGGAGCTTTTACAGATTTCTTTATTAAGAGGTTTTCTCGATGACGACACCGGTTGAAGTAATCAAACTGATTGAAGACAACGACGTCAAGTTCGTCGACTTGCGTATTACGGATACATTGGGCAAAGAGCAGCATCTGACGGTGCCGGCCTCTCACGTAACGGAAGCCCTTTTTGAAGACGGTCAACCCTTTGACGGTTCCTCGATGATGGGTTGGAAGGGGATTGAGGCAAGTGACATGCTACTCGTTCCCGACCCGAATACGGCGCATATGGATCCGTTTCGCGAGCACGACACGCTCGTTTTAACGTGCGATGTGATTGAGCCCGATACCGGTAACGGATATTCGCGCGATCCGCGCTCGGTTGCGCACCGTGCCGAAAGTTATCTTAAATCTACGGGAATCGGCGACAAAGCGTATTTCGGGCCGGAACCCGAGTTCTTTATTTTGGACGGTGTGACGTGGGGCTGTGAGCCGCAAAACACGTTCTTTAAGATTCGTAGTGACGAAGGTGCGTGGTCCAGTCACATCGACTACGACGCCGGCAATCTCGGCCACCGTCCTCGCACCAAGCACGGATATTTGGCGCTCGCTCCCGTCGATAGTTTGACGGATATTCGCTCTGAGGCGATGACGCTTTTGGAGCAACAGGGGGTTCCTTGCGAAATCCACCATCACGAAAACGGCGGTGCCGGTCAGTGCGAAATCGGAACGCGCTTTTCTACGCTCGTGGAACGCGCCGATTGGAACCAAATTCTCAAGTACACGGTTTGGAACGTCGCCGCTGCGTACGGCAAAACGGCCACCTTTATGCCTAAGCCCATCACCGGGGACGCGGGATCGGGTATGCATGTGAATCAGTCGATTTGGAAGGGCGGAAAGAACTTATTTGCCGGTAACGGGTATGCGGGTCTTTCGGACATGGCGCTTTACTACATCGGCGGCATCATTCGCCATGCGCGCGCTCTCAATGCGATTACCAATCCGTCGACGAACTCTTACAAGCGCCTTGTGCCGGGTTTTGAAGCGCCGGTGAAACTTGCTTATTCGGCACGTAATCGCTCGGCTTCGATTCGTATTCCGCATGTCTCGGGAGAAAAAGCGCGTCGTGTGGAAGTGCGGTTTCCCGATCCTCTGGCCAATCCCTATCTTGCGTTCTCGGCAATGCTCATGGCCGGCCTTGACGGTATCCAAAACAAGATCGATCCGGGTGACCCGGCAACTAAGAATCTATACGACCTGCCGCCCGAAGAAAACGCCAAGATTGCCGTCGTCTGTGCCGACTTGCAAGAGGCCGTCGATGCGCTCGATGTCGACCGCGAGTTCTTAACCCGAGGCGGGGTGTTCTCCGACGATTTAATCGATAGTTACTTGGAGTTAAAGCGTCACGAGATTTCGCAGTACCGCCAGACGGTGCAACCTTGTGAATACGCGATGTATTTCGCGCTCTAGCGGACACGGAATAAGGCTGTGAAGCGATGAGGCCAGATAGCGCAAAGCTTTTAAGCCAGTCTCTTGCGACGGGCGTTGTTCTCATGGACAACGCCGGGCTCATCCTTTT